>Ga0190269_10000016_pt1 | contig 70687 bp, 55 predicted proteins | sample Popmic249IS_FD_133749 | JGI IMG/M metagenome (GOLD analysis project Ga0190269, IMG submission 133749) | Populus adjacent soil microbial communities from riparian zone of Blue River, Arizona, USA - 249 IS | ecosystem: Environmental > Terrestrial > Soil > Riparian zone | place: USA: Arizona... | reverse complement strand
TGATTAGTGCGGAGGTCGGGATCCGCGGAGCTTGCGAAGCGGGTCCCGCGACCGCCGCTGTGATTAGTGCGGAGGTCGGGATCCGCGGAGCTTGCGAGCGGGTCCCGCGACCGCCGCTATGACTAGTCAGTGCGCTGCACGTACAGTGCGTCAGTGGACACTGTGTGGGCGCGCGTCCGCGCCAGCATATGCTGGTGCCCGAAATTGCACGCCATGTATTCGGCCGAATTACGTCGCGTAAGTCCTGACATTCTCAAACCGGCTGAACGGCCAGCGATATCCAGTGCTTCGTTGACGCGTCTGAAGGGGTCGGCTAGGGTCGCAAAAATCGTGGGGCGCCCGCCGTTCTCGCCAGTTCGTTGCCTGACGTATTGCAGGTTCACTCGTTCATCGCATCGCTTGTGCGAAGCGTGTTCGGGGTGTGCTCGGGGGGCTGGCAACTGCGCCAGTGCTGCACGTCCTGCACCGCGTAAGAAGCCGTACGCTCCAGGGATCTGATCCATGGAAATCACACCCATTCGTCGACTTGCCATCGTCAACCGCGGAGAGGCGGCCATGCGCTGCGTGCGCACGGTCAAATCGTTGCGCGCGCTCGAGGGGACAGAGCTCTCCGTCATCGCGCTGTACACCGACGCAGATCGCGAAGCGCCGTTCGTTCGCCACGCGGACATGGCCGTGCGTCTGCCGGTGAAGACCACGCCGGTCGCCGCGTATCTGGATCACGAGCTGCTGTTGTCGACCTTGAAGCAGGTGGAGGCGGACGCGGTCTGGCCTGGCTGGGGCTTCGTGGCCGAGTCCGCAGAGTTCGTCGACAAGCTGCGGGATGCCGGCATTCGCTTTCTCGGTCCCACGGGCGACACGATGCGTCGTCTCGGTGACAAGATCGCCTCGAAGCAGCTCGCGGAGCGCGTCGGCGTTCCGGTGACCGCGTGGAGCGGCAGCGAGCTGCGCGATGTGGAGCATGCGCGCGAGGCGGCGGAGCGCGTCGGCTTCCCGCTCGTCGTCAAGGCCTCCGCTGGTGGCGGCGGCCGCGGTATTCGCGTGGTGGAGCAAGCAGAGGGGCTCGTTGCGGCGTTCGAGTCTGCGCGCTCCGAAGCGAAGAGCGCGTTCGGCGACGACCGCTTGTTTCTGGAGCGCATGGTGCGCGGCGGTCGCCACATCGAAGTGCAGATCGTCGCGGACCGTCACGGCTTCGTGAAGGCGCTCGGTTGCCGCGACTGCTCCGTGCAGCGCCGTCATCAGAAAGTGATCGAGGAAGCGCCGCCCACGGGCCTCACCCCCGAGCTCATCGAGCAGGTGAAGGCGTGTGCGGAGAAGCTCGCCGCTCACGTGGGCTACTCCGGTGTCGGCACCGTCGAGTTCCTCGTGAAGGAGAACGAGTATTATTTCCTGGAGATGAACCCGCGCTTGCAGGTCGAGCACGGCATCACCGAAGAGCTCACGCGCACCGATCTCGTCGAGCTGCAGATCCGCATCGCACGCGGCGAGAGCCTGGATGATCTGGCCCCGCGCGAGCACGGCGTCTGCATCGAGGCGCGCGTGTGCGCCGAAGATCCAGAGCAGGGCTTTTTGCCAGCGCCGGGCCGCATCGCGCTGTTCGATCCCGCGCTCGGACCGCGCCTGCGCATCGACACGGGCGTCGTGGTCGGCAGCACCGTGCCGAGCGCGTTCGACTCGATGGTCGCGAAGGTCATGGCCTTCGGTGATACGCGCGAAGAGGCGCGCGCGCGCCTCGTCACCGCGCTGCGCGACTTCGACCTCGTCATCGAGCGCGGAGCGACGAACAAGAGCTATCTCATCCAGGTTCTGGAGTCGGAGGCCTACAAGCGCGGTGGCGTCGACACGCGTTGGCTCGACCGCTGGAACGAGGAGCGCGATACGCAGCCGCCGCACGCCGTCGAGGCGCTGGTGCTCGCGGGCATCCTGTCCTACCGCGCGCAGTGGCGTGCGGAGCGGCGTAACTTCTTCGCCGATACCAACAGCATCACGCCGGACAAGATCCCGCTGCTGAACGGCCGCGAGTTCGATCTCGAGTACCGTGGCGAGAGCTACCGCTTGCGCGTGTTCTCGATCGGCTCGTCCAAGTATCGCGTGCACCTCGACAACCGCGTGATCAGCGCGCGCTTCGGCGATCCCGAGCAGCACACCGCACGCATGGTGATCGCGGGGCGCTACCTGCGCGCCGTGCACGACGTGACGGATGCCTCGATCCGCGTCGAGGTCGAGGGCTCCGTGCACCGCTTCGGCCGCCAGACCGCGGGCCAGGTGCGCGCCGGCGCTCCGTCGATGGTGGTCTCGATCGAGACGAAGCCCGGCGACGTGGTCAAGGCGGGGCAGCTGCTCGGCACCGTCGAGGCCATGAAGATGGAGATTGGCTTCAGCGCGCCGGTGTCCGGCACGGTCACCGAGGTGCGCGTCGCGAAGGGCCAGCAGGTTGCCGCGGGCGACACCTTGCTCGTCATCGAGCCCGCGCGCGACGACGCGCAGCAAGACGGCGCACAGAAGACGCGGCTGCGCGTGCCGGACGAGGTGGATCCGCTCGATGTGCTGTTCGATCCGCGCAGCGCGCGCCCGGATCTCGCGGCGGCCGATCGCGCTTCGGCGCAGCAGCGCAAGCTGGCTATGGAGGCCGTGAGCGACGAGGTGCGGCGCATCCTGCTCGGCTTCGATCTGTCCGAGGCCCGCTTCGACAAGCTGCTCGACTTCCTCGAGGCGCCGCTGCCGCCCGAGCTGTCCGACACGTTCCTGTCCGAGCTGGCGCAGCTGCGCTCCGAGCTCGATGTGTTCGTAGGCGTGGAGCAGCTCTTCTCGCGCGCACGTCAGATCTCGGAGGGTGGCCTGCTCGGCCCGTCCAACAGCGCCCGCTTCCGCGGCTACTTGCGCCGCTACCACTCGCAGGGCGCGGGCGTCGCACCGGACTTCCTGGAGCTGCTCAAGGGCTCGCTCTCGGAGTACTACGGCGTGAACAGCCTCGAGCGCAGCGACGCGCTCGAGAAGGCGATCTTCCGCATGTTCGCGACGCAGCGCGACCCGGAGCCGCGGCGGCGTCTCGCGATGGCCATCATGCGGCGCCTGATCGCGCTGATCGATCGCGGCGTGGACGTCTCGGACGATGAGCAGCTGGCGGCGGCGCTGCTGCGCATCTCGAGCCTGCGCGACATGGTCAGCAACGCGCTCGCCGACAACGCGCTCGAGGCGCACTACCGCGTCTTCCAACGCCCGGCGATGGCGCGCCACGAAGAGGAGACCACGCGCCGTCTCGACACGTGGCTGACGGCGGCGGAGGCGCAGCCCGCGCCCGCGTCACCGCACGCCGCGGTGCTGGTGGATCTGAGCGCCGCGCCGAGCAGCCTGTTCGTGCGCGTGCTCGACTGGCTGCACGAGAGCGACCGCGCACGCCGCGCGATCGCGGTGTCCGCGCTGTTGCGTCGGCTGTACGCGCCGCGCCAGCCGTCGAGCCATGCCTCCGAGCCGATCAACGGCCAGGACGTCGACCGCATGCAGTTCAGCGAGGGCGTCGTGCTCGGCGTCTCGGCCGCGCCCGGCGAGCTGTCGCGCACCCTGAAGGGCCTCCTCGATCTGTCGCGCGCCAGTAAGGTGCACGCGCTCGAGCTGATCCTCGCGGTGCGTGGCGAGGCCGAGCGCGAGGCCAACATCGCGGAGGCATCGAAGCAGCTGGACGTGCCGCTCACGGCGGCGCGCTTCACGCTCACGCAGGTTTGCCCGGACGGCGCGCTGCATCACACCACGTGGCGTCCCACGCCCGGCGGCGTGGAGCAGCTGCCGCTGCACGGCATGCACCCCGAGGCCGCAGAGCGCGTGGACCTCGGGCGCTACACGAACTTCGAGCTCGAGCGGCTTTGGGGCGGCGAGGACGTGTATTGCTTCTTCGCCTTCGCCAAGCAGGACAAGGCCGACCAGCGCCTGTTCGTGCTGGCCGACGTGCGCGGTCGCCCCGCGCAGGACAGCAAGCAGGTCGAGCTGTTCGTGCCGATCTTCGAGCGCGCGTTCCAGGAGGCCACGCGCACCCTGCGCCTGAACCTCGGCATCCGCGATCCGCGGCGCGAGCTGCAGTGGAACCGCCTCGTCATGCACCTGCAGCACGAGGTGGACCTCGACGCGGGCACAGCGCAGCGCATGGCGCGCGCACTGCTCGCGAACACCCGGCACCTCGGGCTCGAGAAGACGATCGTGCGCCTGAAGCTCGCGGGCCGCGGTGATACCGACCGGCAGGTCGAGATCGCGTTCTCTGATCTGGCGAGCAGCAGGCTCGAGATGGCCTGGCGCAAGCCGCGCCGCGTTCCGCTCGTGCCGGCGTCGCCGTACGAGCGCAAGGTCGCGGCCGCGCGCCGCCGCGATCTCGTCTATCCGTACGAGATCGTCCGCATGCTCACGCAGGGCAACGAAGCCATGGAGCGCGCGCTCGAAGCTTCGCAACAGGCCCTCGCCCGGCCGGTGCTGCCGGTCGGCAAGTTCGAGGAGTACGACCTCGACCCGAACGCAGACGGCATCGCCGCGATCAACGTGGCCGGGCGCGAGCCGGGCAAAAACGAGAGCTCGATCGTGTTCGGCGTGATCACCACGCCCACGCCGAAGGTGCCCGAGGGCATGCAGCGCGTGCTGGTGCTCTCGGATCCGACCATGGCCATGGGCTCGATCGCCACGCCGGATTGCGACCGCTTGATCGCGGCCATCGATCTGGCGGAGCAGCTGCGCGTGCCGGTGGAGTGGGTGCCGATCTCCGCGGGCGCGAAGATCGCGATGGACAGCGGCACCGAGAACATGGACTCGATCGCGCGCGTCGTGCGGCGAATCGTGACGTTCACGCAGGCGGATGGCGTGATCCACTGCATCGTGACCGGCGTCAACGTGGGCGCGCAGAGCTACTGGAACTCGCTCGCGACCATGCTGATGCACACGCGCGGTTGCCTGATCATGACGCCGCAGGCGTCGATGGTGCTCACCGGTAGTGCGTCGCTCGCAGCTTCGGGCTCGGTGTCGGCCGAGGACGAGGTCGCCATCGGCGGCCACGAGCGCGTGATGGGCCCGAACGGCGAGGCCCAGTACTTCGCGCCGGATCTGCTGTCGGCGTACAAGATTTTGTACGACCACTACGAGTTCACGTACGTCGTTCCGGGCGAGCAGAATCCGCGCAAGCTGAAGACGCAGGACCCGATCGAGCGCGACATCCTGCAGTTCCCGTACATCGACGGAAAGAGCGCGCCGCCTGCGTTCAAGACCGTGGGCGAGATCCTCGATCCCAAGGTCAACCCCGGGCGCAAGCGCATGTTCGCCATGCGCGCGCTGATGCATGGCGTGATCGATCAGGACGGCGGTCACCTCGAGCGCTGGGAGCACCACGTGGGCGGCGAGACCGCCATCGTCTGGGATGCGCACCTCGGCGGCTTCCCGGTGTGTCTGCTCGGCATCGAGAGCCAGAACCTGCCGCGCATGGGCTACCGCCCGTCGGACGGTCCGGAAGAATGGAACGGCGGCACGCTGTTCCCGCAGTCGAGCAAGAAGGTCGCGCGCGCGCTCAATGCAGCCAGTGGCGTCAGACCGGCGGTGCTGCTCGCGAACATCTCGGGCTTCGACGGTTCTCCGGAGTCGATGCGCAAGCTGCAGCTGGAGTACGGTGCCGAGATCGCGCGCGCGGTGGTCAACTTCCGCGGGCCGATCGTGTTCTGCATCGTGGGTCGCTATCACGGCGGCGCGTACGTGGTGTTCTCGCGCGGCCTGAACGACAATCTGCGCGCGCTCGCGGTGGAGGGCTCCTACGCGTCGGTGATCGGCGGCGGACCTGCAGCTGCGGTCGTGTTCCCACGCGAGGTGCGCGCGCGCGTCGCAAACGACCCGCGCATCGCCGCGCTGCGTGCGACCTTGAAGGGCAACCCCAGCGCGGAGGAGCGGGCCGCGTTCGACAAGCTGCGCCGCGACGTGACGATCGAAAAGCGCGCCGAGCTCGCTGCGGAGTTCGACGCGGTGCACTCGGTGGAGCGCGCGAGGCGGGTCGGATCGATCGAGGAGATCATCCCGGCGCGGGACATCCGCCCGCACCTCGTGGAGATCCTGGAGCGCGACCTGGCTCGGCTCGCTCGCTGACCCGACTCCCGCCCACCTCGACGGCGCCCTCGCTCAGGGCGCCGCCGTGGGCCGCAAGCGGTCACTCAAAGCCTGGAGGCCCATGCGCGCCATCGCGCCGAGGAAGCTCAGGTTCGAGATCGGCAGGCCCGCCAGCTGCTCCGCCGTGCACTGCACGAACTCGGGCAGGTTGCCGACGTGGCGCTCGATCAGCTCGCGCCGCTCGCCGTAGTACTGGTGCATGAGCCACTCGCGCATGCGCAGGTCGTAGCCGGGCTTCGCGCGCAGCATGCGTTTGCCCCAGTCGCGGAAGCTCAGGTCGCCCTTCTTCAGCTTCTCTGCGAGATAGCGACCCGCGAACGCTCCGTACTCGAGCGCCTGCGGGATGCCTTCACCCGAAAATGCGTCGATGCCGGCGGCTTCACCCACGAGCGCGATGTGCGGCACCGCGTAGCTCTGGCGCGTCTCGAAGCCGCACTCCGCGAAGCGCTTGATCTTGAAGCGCGCGATGTCGAGGCCCACTGCAGCCAGTCGCTGCGCGAGCACGTCGTGGATCTCCACCTTGGCCTGGCCGGGCAGCTTCAGGTGGTACACGCCGCGGCACACCAGCGGCTCACCGTTCACGATCGTCGGAAAGTCCCACGCGTAGCCGGCGAACCCGGGCTCGAAGTAGTCGAAGTGCAGGGTGTCCCGCGGCAGGTCGGCGGGCACCGGCTCGGTGTCCAGCTCGATCACCTGCGCGCGGTACGGTGAAGGGCCGAGGCCGATCAGCTTGCGCGTCACACCGGCCACGCCGTCCGCACCGATCACCGCGCGCGCCTGGAATTCCCCCGCCGTGCTGTGCACGGTGACGCCGCCCGGCGTGCGCTGCACGTCGCTGACGTGGGTGTCCTCGAGGATGCGAATGCCGCGCGCGCGTACCTGCTGCGCGAGCGCGTGATCGAACTCGATGCGGCGCACCACGCGGCCGAGGTGACTCAACGTCGCTCTCGCACCGCCGAAGCTCGTGCGCAGCGAGAGCGTGCGCACGTTCACCGAAGGCACGTTCACGCGCACGCCGATGCTCTCGAGCAGCTTGTCGCCGCGCGCACCGATAGCTCCGCCGCAGATCTTGTCGCGCGGGTAGCGCGCCTTCTCCAGCACCACGATGCGATCCGTGAGCGCGGGCGCGCTGTGCGCCAGAAACAAGGCGGTCGAGAGACCTGCCGGCCCTCCGCCCACGATTGCGACCTCGTACGACTGCATGCCGATCTCGACCCCCTTGCGACTGCTACCCCTCGGGAGAGCGGAGCATCGTGCAGCAGACTGTGGGACACAAGCTCCGTTCGACACCGAGTCGGGACAAGTCCGTGAACGCCTTTGGCGATTTACGGCGCGAGACGAGCGTCTCACCTTGAGGGTGCGCGCGCGTGCACGCCGCACCTGCTGCGTGCGGCGAGCGGCCGTTCGCGTGATCGCTGCCAGGCCGCACGTTATGCTGCGTTGCGTGATGTCACGCGCCCTCCTCGCAAGCTTGTGTCTGCTCGCCTCGAGCACCTGCCCGCTCACGGCGTCAGCGCAGGCGAAACAAAATCCCTGGGCGCTGGCGACCGCACCCGCGAAGGGCACGGCCAAGTCCATCGGCGATTACTCCGCGGGCTGTCTGCGCGGCGCGGCCAAGCTGTCGCTCGACGGCGCCGGCTTCCAGGTGATGCATCCCAGCCGTCTGCGCTACTACGGCCACCCCGAGCTCGTCTCGTTCATCGAGGGTCTCGGCCGCTCGCTGCACGCTCAGGGCGAGGGCGATGTGCTCGTAGGCGACCTCAGCCAGCCCCGCGGCGGCCCGGCGCCCGGCGGACACTCCAGCCATCAGACGGGTCTGGACGTGGACCTGTGGTACTGGCAGCCGAAGGCGGCGGCCAAGCGTCCGCTCACGCGCGAGGAGCGCGAGAGCCTCAAGTCGCGCTCCGTGCTCGACCCCAAGACGAGCAGCATGCAGGCCGATTGGAGCAAGCGTGTGCTGACGATGTTGCGCCTGACGGCGAACGATGCGCGCGTGTCGCGCATCTTCGTGCACCCGATCATCAAGCGCGACGCCTGCAATGCGGAGACAGGGGATCGCACGTGGCTGCGCAAGGTGCGCCCGTGGTTCGGTCACGACGATCACTTCCACGTGCGCCTGTTGTGTCCCGCGGACGCGCCCGAGTGCGTGCCGCAGGCGCCGGTGCCCGCAGGCGATGGCTGCAAGGAGCTCGACTGGTGGTTCAGCCCAGAGGCCCAGGAAGATCGCAAGAAGGGCCAGGCCAAGTACCAGGCGAAGGTGGGTAAGGCGCCGGGCATGCCCGCGGAGTGCCGCGAGCTGGTCGACAAGCCTGCCAAGGGTCCGCTGCCGCTGCAGGCGGCTGCAGAGACCAAACCCTGAGCTCGCCGCTGTCAGCGGCGACAGCGCTCACTGCAAGATCAGCGCGGCGCGCAGCACCGCGCGCTGCTGCGCTGTGAGCTGGGTGCCCGCGTCGCTCGTCGAGAACATCAGGTTGTCGCCGCCATGAGCGGCGCACTCGAGCGCGTCCAAGCTGCCGCTGCCGTCGCTGTCTTGCGCCAAGCTGCAGCTGGGTGTGTCAGGCAGGGCGTCGACGACCAGCCCGTCTGGCTCGCTCGTGTGAAACAGCCCGAGCGCGTGCCCGAGCTCGTGTGCGAGGGTGCGGCCGAGCCGCGCTGGATCGCCGGCGTCCAGGAACATGTCGGTCGCGACGGCGACACCTGAGCCCGGCGTGCCGTGCATGCCAAAAGGCACGGGCGTGCCGCCCGCGATCCCACCGACGTCCGCGCCGCCCTGAGCGTCGATGTCCGCGACGAAGAACACGTCGAGCGCGACGTTGGCCGCGCCCGCCGAGAGCTTCAGCAGCTCCGGCAGCTGCGGTAGCACCTGGTATTGACTGCGCAGCACCGCGAAGCCCGCGCTGGCTTCGGCCTGCGGCAGGTCCGCGCCACGCTCGAGCAACGCGCCTGCGATCAGCGTCTGGCGCACTTCGCCCACGTAGATGTCCGCCGGCGCGAAGATCCGCTCCAGCTCCTCCAGCGCGGCCGCGATCGGCGCGGGGCCGCGCGCACCTTCCGGCTCGAGCCCGCGGGCGCCCGCGTAATACAGATTCAGATCCAGGCGCGCGCCGCGCTCGGAGCGTGCGAGCGCCGTCAGCTGCAGATCGCCCGCGCGCGGGATCTCGACGTCGAGCAGGTAAGCGCGCGGCTCCGACGCGAGCCGCGGGCCGTTCGGCGCCCACACGGTCAGCGGGTTCACGTGTTTGCCGAGTGCGACGGCGAGCTCGGGGCCATCCGCCGCCGTGGGCAGCAGAGCCACATCGAACAGCACGTGCTCGGGGTTCGCGGCTTCGCGCAGGCCGCGTGCGCACAACGGAGGGCGGCAGGTGCTGCGGCCGGGCGGCACGGGCCAGCCCGTGTCGCCGAGGTGCTCCAGCACGTACAGCGTCTGTGCAGCTAGCGGCGGCAGGTGTAGGCGCTCGTTCTCGGAGCTCGGCACGCTGCGCCGAGGTTCCCGCAACACTTGGGCGTCGGGGGGCAGATCGATCGTCTCTACGCATGCCGACACGCGCGCGAACTGGCCCGGGCCGGTGCGCGCGTATGCGGTTTGGCAGCGCTGCGTCTGCGTACAATCCGCGGCTGACTCGCACGCGCTCGCGCAGGCGCCCGCCAACACGCAGACGCCGGTTTGGCAGTCGTCCGCGATGTCGCATGCTGCACCCTGCGCGCGGCCTTGCCGCCGTTCGCTGCAGAGGAGCGGCAGGGGCGATAGATCTTCCGGCGACTTGCGCAGATCGGCCGCGCACACTCGCTCACCGCAGTCGTTGTCGCTGGCGCAGCGGTTGGTCAGCTCATTGTCGGAGTGGACGCAGGCTTGAAGGGCGCATAGCAGTGCGAGCCGGCGCCAGAGGTCCATGCCGCAGCATACCAGCGTCTGCAGCGGAGTTGTGGACGTCGCTCAGGGCCGTCGCCCCACTGTGCGCGCGACGTGGACGTAACGGAGATCGTCCACGTCCACGGTTGCGTTCACGGTTACGTGGCAGGGCGACGACCCGTCGCATGCAGGCACGGTGCTCAGTACGCCAAGGCTCCGCCGCTGCCTCGCGTCACGTCGGCGACCGCGCGGAAGCCCTGCGTCTCCGGGTCGACCTCGATGCAGTCCGCATGGCCGATCTGCCCCTCTTGAATGGTCGTGACCTCGTGCCCGAGGGCGCGCAGGCCCTCCACGATCTGCGGCTCCGCTGCCGCCTCCACGAGCACACGATCCGGCAGCCACTGGTGATGCACGCGCGGCGCGCGCACGGCCACGTCCAGGCTGACGCCGTAGTCGAGGAGCGCTCGCACGAGCTGCACGACAGTCGTGGTGATCGTGGGCCCGCCCGGTGTGCCGAGCACCGCGCGCAGCCGTCCGTCTTTCGTGATCACCGTCGGCGTCATGCTGCTCAGCATGCGCTTTCCAGGCTCGATCTTGTTCTGCTCGCCCTGCACGAGGCCATAGGCGTTCGGCTTGCCGGGATTGCTGGCGAAGTCGTCCATCTCGTTGTTCAACAGCACGCCCGTCCCCTCGAGCACCAGCTTCGCCCCAAAGCCGCTGTTCAACGTGTACGTGTTGGAGACCGCCGCACCAGCTTCATCCACCACCGAGAAATGAGTGGTCTCGGGCGACTCCTCGCGCGCGCTCGGCTGGCCTGCGCTCACGCGACTCGAGGGCGTGGCGTGCGCCGGATCGATGTCGGCCATGCGCGCGCGGATGTACGCGGGATCGAGCAGGCCCGCGAGCGGCACCTTCACGAACGCAGGATCCGCCAGCCAGCTGTTGCGATCCGCGTACGCGCGGCGCGTGGCCTCGAGGTACAGATGGAATGCTTGCGCGCTGCGATATGGCGCCTGGGCCACGTTCAGCTGCTCGCTCGCGAACAAGATCTGCCGCATGACCACGCCGCCCGCGGACGGCGGCGGCATGGTGGTGATCTCGTGACCTCTGTAGGTGAAGCTGATCGCAGGCCGCACGATCGCGCGGTACTCGGCGAGATCGCGCGCGCTCCACAGGCCGCCCGCTCGCTGCATCTGCTGTACGAGCCGCGCTGCGAGCGGCCCCGTGTAGAAGGTGCCGGGCGCGCGCGCGATCTCACTCAGCGTCTCCGCAAGCTCCGGTTGCCGCCACAGCTCGCCTTCGGCGATCGGCTGGCCGGCCGCATTTTCGTAGACGCGCGCGGAGCTCGTGAACCCCGCGGCGTGCATCTGCGCGACGGCGCGCGCCAACGTCCCGGCGTGCGCCGCGTCGATCCGGTGGCCATCGCGTGCGAGCGCTACCGCTGGTTGGACCAGCTCGGCCCAGGGCTTCGATCCGTAGCGCTCGTGCGCGAGCACGAGGCCCGCGACCGTGCCGGGCACCCCTGCGGCGCGCGCGCCGAGCACGCTGGCTCCAGTGAGGTTCCCGGCCGCGTCCAGGTACATGTTGCGGCTGGCAGCGGCGGGCGCCGTCTCGCGGTAGTCGATGGCCACGTTCTCGCCCGCCGCCGTGCGCAGCAGCATGAAGCCGCCGCCTCCCAGGTTGCCCGCAGACGGATGCGTGACGGCCAACGCAAATGCGAGCGCCACGGCCGCGTCGACCGCGTTGCCGCCCGTGCGCAGCACGCCGAGCGCCACTGCGCTCGCTTGCGGCTCCGCGCTCGCGACCGCAGCGTGGGTGCCCACGGCCACCCCTGGCTCGCCGCCGTGAGCCGGCAGCCGTCGCTCGCGTACCGCCGGTTGGCTGCTGGGCGAATGTGCGACAGGCTGGGGCGCGCTGGCTTGCGGTGTGGCGCACGCGAAGCTCCACACGCAGAGAGCGGCGAGCAGGCGGTGCGAGATCCGAGACTTGCTGGTCATGCCGCGACTATGCCGATGTGGGCAGAGCCTGAAAACTGTGCGATTGCCCAGGGAGGGTCGGGCAAGGATGTCATGGTCGGTGCTGCATTGCGCCCGATGAATCGCGCAGGGCTGCCGGACGTCCCTACGCTTGACGTATCCGCGGTCAGCCGTTTGACTTAGTGTCTTGTTCTGATTGGCCTTTGCCGTAGAGGAAGCCGCCATGCGTCCATCTTGGGTTCAGCTGTCGTTTGCGTGCCTATTGTCCGTCGCGAGCTTCGCGTGCGAAGTGCACGTGAGCTCCGGCAACTGGGATGGCGGCGATGTCTGGGGTGACGACGACGACTTCTGGGGCAACGACGATCCCTGGGACGTCAAGAAAGACGCCGGCACGAGCAGCACCAGGCGCGATGCCAGCCTGCCTGACGAAGACGCCGGCGTGAGCCCGCGCGATGCCGCCGTCAGCGACGCGGGACCGCGGCCCGACGCGACCGTGCAGATCGACGCGGCCAGCATCGACGCCGCCCTCGAACCTGAGCCCGACCCGGGCGACACGCTGACCGTGGAGATGGCCGCCCAGGTGCTCGCGCGCGGCAGCTGCGGCGCGCTCGAGGCCTGCATGGGCGAGGCTTTGTTGAGCGAGTCGCTGCAGGGCATGGACTGCGTCGATTACCGCAGCAAGGTGTACGCGGATCGCGACTATCACTGGCTCGCGAAGTCCGTGGCGCTCGGACGCGCGACGTTCCGCGCCGATCTGCTGACGCGCTGCGAGACGGATCTGATCGCGCGCGGCTGCGACGTGCAGAGCCGTCGCCTGCCGGACAGCTGTGAAGACGCGCTCGAGGGCAAGGCCGACATCGACGAGGCCTGCGCCATCGATCAGGAGTGTGAGGGCAACGCGTTCTGCGACAGAGGCATGCAGGAGACTTGTCCCGGCACGTGCTCCGCGCTCCAGACGGGCGGCTTACCTTGCACCTCGAGCAGCCAGTGCGCCGACGGCCTCGTGTGTCGCGCTGCGAAGTGCTCGCCGCCGCTCGACGAGGGCGACGCGTGCACCGGGCATCTGAAGTATGGCGAGTGCCCGCCCGGGCTCGTCTGCCAATACGCAGCCGGCAAGCTCAGCTGCCAGAGCATCGCGTCGGTGTACGTCGGCAAGGCCGGCGCCGCGTGCGACGCGCGGGGCAAGCTCTGCGAGCAGGGCCTCGTGTGCAAGAGCCAATCGGCCACCAGCACGCAGGGTGTGTGCGACAAGCCTGCCGCTCCCGGCGGCACGTGCCGGCCCTCGGCGCCGGGCCAGTGTCCGACCGACCATTACTGCAAGGACGCGCGCAGCGGCGCCACCACGCGTGCGCCCGCGGGCACGGACGGTGTCTGTTCGCCGCTGCCAGAGGCGGGCAAGGCTTGCGAGAGCAACGTCGGCTGCAAGCCCGGTCTCGTGTGCTCGAGCACGGATAACACGTGCCACGTGCGCCGCAGGGTCGGCGAGAGCTGCCTGGAAGCCCGCGAGTGCTACGGCGGCAGCTGCGTGAGCGGCAAGTGCGCCGCGCCGCTCGACTGCAATCGCTGAGGGTTCAGCGCTCGGCGGAGGAGCAGCGCGCTGCATCGGCATCGCCGTGCGCGCGCGGCTCGTCGTCTGGGCCGCCGTCCCCCGCTGCGCTGTCGCGGTTGCACACGTCGTCGCGCAGCTTGCAGCGGATCCACTTCTGCACCACCTCGCACGCCTTCGGGCAATACAGCAGGCGCTGCGCGGGCTCGGGCCGTGGAGGCTCCTGCCAGAAGCGATAGGGATGATCGGCGCACTCCGCGCGCGTGCGTGGCGGCGCCTCGTCTTCATTGCTCTCGGGCAGCAGCGCTCCGAGCTCATCAGGGTTGTCGCTGCGGCGCAGCGGCCACTGGCAGTCCACGAAGACGTTGGCGAGACCCGTGGGTAGGGCGGCGCGCTCCAGTTGAGCGGTGATCTCGCAGCTCGGGCTGGCAGCGTCAGCCGGGCTCGAGCTGACCACCACTCCGTGCGCGACCACATCGGTCGAGTTGCAGCCGCTCAGTACGAGCCACGAGCCGAGTGCCGTCCACTGCGCAGCCGTTCGGAGCATGAGTGGGTGTCCGTGTCCAACCCGATCAGGGCGCGTTCGGAGAGACGTCCTTGCTCTGGCGCAGGGCGTCGAGGCGAGCGCGCAGGCGCTTGGTCTCGAAGCTGCGCGAGTGCTGGCGCAAGAAGTCTTCGATCGCCACACGCTCGTCGTCCGCGCGATGCAGCTTCTGCAGCGCATCGATGCGAGCGACGCGCGCGACCTCCTCGAGCGCGCCGCCGTGGCGCAGGTACGTATCGAGCGGCTTGAGCGCCCCGCGCGGATCGCTCAGCTGATTGAGCCGCAGCTGTCCGAGCGCGACGAGCGCCGCGAGCGCCTCTTCGCTGCCAGCGTGCGCGTCGATCAGCTTCTCGTACACGAGCGCCGCGCCGCGGAACTGCCCGGCCCGTACGGCCTGGCGCGCCTGTCGCAAGAGCTCTGCCCCGCTCTCCGGCTCCGGGCGCTCCGGGCCGAGATCCAAATCATCGTCGCGCGATGCGTGCGCTGAGGACTTGTAGTCTCGCATGCGGCTGCTGCGCCGGACGTGGGCGCCCGCGGGTCGCTCGTCGTCCGCCGCTCTCAGCTGCGCGGTGGGCGCGGGCTGACCGGCCTCGTAACGGATGTCGTGTGCGTCGCCGGCGTGGACGTGCAGGTCGCGTGAGAGCAGGTCGCGGTCGTCCTTGCGCACCGTCAACCGGTGCTCGCCGACCGGGATGAGCGAGGACACGGGAGTCGCGCCCAGCCACTGGTCGTCCAGCCACGCTTCGGCGCCCGCAGGGTCCCCGTGCACCTCAAGGGTGGCGGCGACGGGGTCGTGCCACAACACGGTCGGCCCGAGCAGCGCCCACGATGGCGCTTCTTCGGTGCGGCGCACGGACGTCACGCTCGGCTTGGCGACGGGTCCGCGGCCGTGACTGTGACCCTGGCTGACCGCGCGCTCGTGGGCGTTCACGATGACGGCGTCGCTCTGCTCCGCGTCATGTCGACCCACGCGAACTTTGCCGTTCAACACGGTCGTGATGGCCTGCGGCCCATCCGCGCCGTCGAGGCGCTCTACGGAGTAGGCCGTACCCACCGCGGTGGAAGCGATGCCGCTCGTCACGATGGACAGGCTCATGCCCTCGGGCTGCGTCGACAGGCGCGTCGCCAGCTTGCCGGACTCGAGGTCGATGATGCGCGCGGGGCCCGCGATGTTCGTCAGGCGCATGCGGCTGTTCGGCGCCAGGCAGACGTTGATGTCGTTGTCGATGAGCACGCAGGCGCCGCCGCTCTGCGTTTCGATCACGCTGCCAGCCGCGAGCAAGGTGCGGCCCGCGGCGCCATTCGCGTCCGAGACCTTGACCGTGCCGGAGGCGTAGACCAGCTCGGCACGTGCGAGCGGCGTGGAAGCGGTGCCTGGAAGGCCGACGCCCGTGCGGTCGAGGACGGCGTAGAGCGCGCCGAGCGCGAAGCCCGCGACGGTGACCCACGCACCCCAGCCCGGCCGCCGGCTGCGCCGCAACAGGTTGATCTCGTTCAGCTCGTCCGACTTGCGCGCAGCTTCTGCCGCAGCTTCGGCGGCGGCCTCGAAGTCCAGGCGAGCGAGCGCACGGTCCACGAGCGCGCGCGACGAGGCGTCCGGCGCCGGGTTCATGCGCGAGAGGTCGGCGTACATCGCGAGCTCGTGCGTGACTGCGGGATGGCCCTGCGAGCCCATCGCGATCTCACCGCTCTGACCCAGGGACCGCGGCGCGTAGCGTTGCTCGAATGCGCGACAAAACTCGCGCTCGTCCGCGGTCAACGCCTCGTCGCAAGCCTCGCGGTCCGCGAGCTCGAGGTAGCGCTCGTGTTCATTTACTGGCGCGCTCACAGGTCATTCTCCCGCTCTGGTGAGCGCATCCGGAGGTCGCGTCCAATCAGCTTGCGCAGTTGCTTGCGCGCCGCGACCAGGCGGTCTTTGATCGTCCCCACCGGGCTGTTCGTGAGCTCGGCTATCTCTTGCGTCGTGTAGCCGAGCGAATGCTTCATCACCAACACCTCGCGCCGGGCGGCCGGCAGCTCCGCGAGGTATTCGTCCACCGGGCGTGGCGCCGCGGCTCGCGGCTCGGCCTCTTCTGGTGGAGGTGCGCTAACAGTTTCCACGTCGACCAGAGCACCGAGGTGCCAAGGTTTACGTCTCTGATTGCGGGCGTGGCGGAGCACGGTGCGCACGGTGATGCGGTCCGCCCAGCGCTCGATGGACGAGATGTCCTGGTACGTGCCGGCGGAGCGCAGGATCTCGATCAGGGCGAGCTGGGCTGCATCATCCGCGTCGGCGCGGTTGCGGATCAGGCGCTGGCTGATGCGCTGCACCCGTGCGGCGAGCCGATGAGCGAGCACCCGCTGGGCGTGCCGGTCGGCCGCTGCCACCCGCCGCATCAACGAAAGATCGGCGGCCACAGCGCCGTTTCTCTTCATCGATGAGGCTTGCTGCATAGGGCTCCGCAGGATAGTTGGACAGCCGGCCGGAGAGTGGTCGGATTTTTCGTGACGCGAGCTGGATTTCGGCCGGCTTTGGGTGCTCGCGCGGGTGACCTAAACCTACATCGCTCAATGGATAATGCCGATGCCCAGCTGCACGGTCAGTCTGATCCAGTGCGGCTCGAGAATCGGAACATTCTCCATAGTTTCCTCGTACGAGCTCGAGTAAGCGAAGTTCCCTACCACGACATCGAGCCCCGCGCTCACGAACGCCACGAGCCAAGGCGCCAGGGCCAGCTCGGTCTCCAACTTGGGGCATACGTTGTACACGATGCGTCGTTCGTTCTTCTTGTTCGGCTCGAGGCCCGCCGCTGACAGCGTCCGTCGCTCGCGCAGCTCGAGCTCGGCGCCGAGCTCGCCGATGAACGTGACCCGCGAGAAACCGAAGCGCAGACCCGCGTGCAACGAGAACGGGTAGCGATCGATCTCGAACTGCACGCGCTGCAGGTTGAATTTCGACGTCGGCACCAACGTGAAGCCCACGCCCACGTACGTGCCGCTCGGCCACAGCCACGCGCCGCGCATCGAGAAGCCGTGCTGCAGCGGCAGCTGCTTGGCGAACGTCGTGCCCACGTACGCGATCGTCACGCGCAGCGCGGACTCGCCCGCGCCGAGGAGCTCCACGGGCCAGGGGCTCGTGTCGCGCGCGCGTTCCGGCGTGCTCGGCAGCGAAGGCAGCGGCTCGCCGCGCAACAGCGCCTGCGTGGTCGCGCGCACGATCAGCGCCACGGCTTCGATCGCGGCCTCCGGCTCCGAGCTCTTCTGATGCGAGGCGAGCGGCCGAACCACCATGCGCTCGGCGCGCGCATCCACCGCGTACAGCAGCCAGGGCGCTTCGCCGCTGGCCTCGAGCCAAAACACAGCGATGGCGCCGCTGCTGGCGGCAATGTTCCTCGCCGCCTGCAGCCGCTCGCTCGGGTTCGCGGTGCCCGGCGTGGTGAGCTCGTAGCGCAGCGTGGTCCGAATCAGTGACAGCTGGGTGGCGAGGGCGTCCTCGAGCGCGACCCGCACCTGTGGCGCGAGCTGCGGTGGCGCATGGAACACCACGGACGGAGCCTTGTCTTGCGCGCCTGTCCGGCAGGGCCAGAGCGCGAGCACAGCCGCGAGGGCCCACAAGGGGAGCACGAAAGGCACACCGGCTCGCAGCACGGCGGGACCATACCGCGATGGAGCATGTGCACAAAGCGCGATAGGCTCGCCGCATGCGGGATGAGCGCTCGTTGGCGGTGGCTCTTTTTGGGCTGCTCGCATGCGCGGGGCTGCTGGCTTGCGCGGCGACGGAGCCGCAGGTCGCGGTGACCCGAGCGCCATTGCGGCGCGGCGATCCCGAAGCGGCGCCCGAGTTCGCGGCGCTGCCGGACGTGGCCGCAGCCCAGCAGACGCAGCGCATGCAGCGTGGCCTGAGCTTCGCGCGCGCCGTGCTGCAGCGCGGCTTGCCCACGCCTCCGGACGATCGCCGCTACGCGACCCTGCAGGCCTGGATCGATCACACGGTCGCGCCGTGGATCGAAGCTCGCCGCGAGAGCGTCGAAGAGGCGCGCTTCCAGTTCGGTGTTCCGGCCGACGCCGCTGCGCCGGGCTCGACCGCCGAGGGCAGCGTCGCCTGGGGCGTTCTCGCTCTGCTCGAGGAGAACACCGCGCGCGAGCTGTCGCGCATCCCGTCGCCCGTCGAGCTCGAGAGGGAGCCAGACATCGCGGAGATTTTTCGCGAGCTGGTCGCCACGCAGGCGCGGCCGTTTCGCAGCGCGGCGCTGACGAAGTACAGGAAGTGTTACGAGCTCGGCAAGCAAGCCGGCAGCGAGGCGAGCGACTGGGCCGAGTTTTGCGGCTTGCGCTACGAGCGCGTGCACCGCGAGCTGTGATCGGTGCCGCGGCCGGGCACTAGCCCACCTCGCGCAGCCGCGCGACCGCGCGGGTGGCCTCTTCATCGCGCGGCGCGAGCGCGTGCACGTCGTTCCAGATCGCCAGCGCAGACGCGCGATTTTTGAGCTCGACCTCCCAGATCTGCGCCATCTCTCGCATCAGCGCGAGCTTGCTCTGCGAGTCGTCCACCTGCGAAAGCCGCCGCTCGCACGCGCGCAGCAGCTCACGGTGCCGGCCCGCCTTGCGCAGACACTCGAGCTGGGAGCGGGCCGCGTCGGCGTCGTGGGGAGCGAGCTCCAGCAGCCGCTCGTACACCTGCGCCGCTTGGTCGTAGCGCGACAGGCGCTCGGTCAACACGCGCGCACGCCGCGTCAGGAGGCGTTGCTTGTCGTGGATCGCATCGCTGCGCTCCGCGCTACGCGCGAGCTGTGCATCCAGCGCGTCCAGTCGATTGATGCGCACGGCGGCTTGCTCGAGCGCGTCGAGCAGCGGCTCGGGAAAGGGCGGCACGGCGGCGCCGCCGCGCAGCACATCGAAGCCAGCGCGCGCATCCTGCAGCGCTTCGCTCGCGAACTGTGCGGCGCGAAGCACGAGCTGCGTGCGGAAGCTCGGGCTCGCCTGCTCGGCGAGCTCGAGGTGCGCGCGCAACAGGGCGCGACGCGCGTCTTCGGCGCCGAGCTCTGGGCGTGCGGCATCGAGCTCGGCGCTGAGCGCAAGCACGGCCGGTGCGAGCTCGGGCGCCTGCTCCGTGAGCAGCAGCGCGCGACGCAGACAGGTGTTGGCCTGCTCGCGGTCGCGCAGCGCGAGATCCGCGGTGCGCGCGGCCTCGAGCCAGCGCGTGATCGCAACGTGCGGATCGCTCGCGCTCGCGGCGCGCTGCTCCTGCGCCCAGAACTGTTCGCTCGCGCTGGCTTGAGCCACCGCCAGCTGCTCCACGCGCTGCAAGTTCTCGTCGCTCGGCGCGCCCCGAGCTGCGGCCACGGCGTACTCGAGCGCGGCCTGGCCTTCGGCGTTCTGCTCGAGCAGACGCGACAAGCGCTGATTGAGCGACACGCGCACCGCATCGCTGCCGGCCGCGCGGATGAGCTTCGCGTAGACACTGCTCAGCCGTTTCCAGGCCTTGAGCTCGGTGGCCAACCGATCCACCTGATCGAGGTGCTCGCGGTTGTGCGGCTCGCCCGCCAGGAGGCGCAGCGCGGCCTCGAACGCCTCGGCAGGATCGGACAGCCACTGCTCGTGGATCTCCATGACCGCGCGCCAGCTGCTCTCGGCCTCGAGCGGGCTCGCGGCCTGGCGCGCACGCGCGATGTACAAGGTCGCGAGCTCGCGACCGAGGCCGGCCTCGCGCGCGATGCTGCGCGCGAGCTGCTCCGCCTCGGCGTCACCCGCGTTCAGCAGCGGGCTCAGGCGTGTGAGCGCACCCGCTCCGTCGTGAAGCTGCTCGTGCGCGCAGCGCGCTGCAGACAAGCGCGCCTCGCGCCGATCCACCGGGTTCGGCTCCAGGTGCGCCAGGGTGTCGAGCAGGTTCACGTATTCCTTGTGCGCGCCCTGCCGCGCGAGGTGCGCCTTCAGGCGCCGGCGCGCGATCACGTGGCGCGGGTCCGCTGCGCAGGCCACGCGCAGCGCAGCGGCGGCGCGGTCCGGGTCGCCGAGCTCCGCCTCGCACAGATCCGCGAGGTGCAGCGCCACGGCGCGGCGCTTGACCGCGTCGCGCAGCGTGTCGAGCCGCGCCTCGAGCGCGAGCGCCAGTGCGTCGCGGGCTTCGGTCTGCTCCGCCGTGGCTTCCAGCTCGCGGATGATCTGGTCGCGAAGCAACGGATCCACGGGCAGCTGGGCACTGTCGCGCAGCAGGCTGCAGAGCAACTTGCAGGCCTCACTCGGCGCGCCGAGGCGGTCGCGCAGCAGCCGTGCGCGCGCGAGCTCGAGCGGCACGCGGGCGAGCGGCTCGCTGCCCCGCGCGAGGCGCAGCAGCAATTGATCGAGCGCCTCGACGTCGTCCTGCCGCTCGGCCACGGCGCGCAGATACGAGAGCGCCTCCACGTCCTCGCGGATCGTCAACACCTGACGGTAGGCTTCGCTCGCCGCAAATTCATCGGCGAGCTGCGCGGTGAGCAGACGCGCGGCGCGCACCAGGAGACCGGCCTTGCGCTCCGGATCCGGCTCGGCCTCGGCGCGCCTGCGCAAGAGCTCGCAGAGCTCGTCGTAGCGGCCGGCCTGCTCGTACAGACCGCATAGCTCCTCGAGCCGGCCGTGCTCGAACGCGAGCTTGTGCAGCGCGTCTTCCGCCTGCACCACGCCCTGCTGCATGAGGGCAGACAGGCGCGTGAACGCGACGTCCGGATCGCGCAACGGTCCGAGATACAGGCGTGCCGCTGCGAGCGACGCTTCGCGCTGCTCTTCGGCGTCGGGGCTGTGCTCGGCGATGCGATCGTAACAGGCCGCCAGCTCCGCCCACTGTCCGGTGCGCTCGAAGCAGCGGCGCAGGCGGCGCAGCGGCGCCGGGTCCTCGGGGCTCAAGCTCGCCCACAGCTGCAAGCTCTGCGCGCTGCGCGCGTCGTCGTGCAGCTCGCGTTCGTAGACGTCGGCGAGGCGCTCGCATAGCTCGCACTTGCGCGCTGCGTCCGATTCGCGCTCGACGCAGCGCGTGAGCGCGAACACGAGCGCGTCGGTGTCGCGCGCGGCGTCGGCCGCCGTCAGCAGCTCATCGAGCGCGGGCTCGAAGCTGGGATCCAGCTCCTCGAGGATGCGGCGCAGCACGGGCACGGCGAGCTGCGGCGCGTGCAACCGGAAGCTCTGCAAGTGCGCGTAGTCGTACAGCAGATCGCGCAGCTCGCGCGGGTCGCTCTCCAGCCGGCTCAGCCTGAGCAGCACCTCCGCGAGCGCACGCGTGTCGCTCGTCTCGAGCGCGCGCGCTTGCATGTAACGCAGCGCCGGCGCGTCCTCCTCGAGTGTCAGGAGCTCGGCGTAGGCTGCGCTCGTGCGCTCTACGTCGTTCAGGTGCGCGTGCAGCACGCCCGCCGCGCGCCGCAGAAAGCTGGCCCGCTCTGCCGGCTCGGTCGCACGCCGCGCAGCGCGCTCCAGGTGGTACGCGAGATCCGCGTAGCGCTCCGCCTTCGCGAGCAGCTCGTACAGCTCGGGCAGGCGGCCCGCGCGCTCCGCCACGTGGATGAGCGCGCGATCGGCCGCAGCATCGTGGTCGGGGACGAGCGGCGCGAGGCGTGCGAACGCTCCATCCGCATCTGCCAGCTGCGCGAACGCGAGCTCCGCCGCGCTGACCGTGGCCTCCAGCTTTCCGGCGCGCTCGGGCTCGCAGCGCGCGAGCGCGTCCAGCACTTCGAGGAGCTCGGCGTGACGCTCCTGCCTCGCGTACTGCGCGCGCAGCCGGCGCAGCGGCGCGGGGTCGTCCGGTGCGACGCTCGCCCAGCGCGCGAGCGCGCTCACGGCGCGGGCAGCGTCGTCGAGCGGACCCTCGTACAGATCGGCGAGCTGCGCGAGCGCGCTCCTCGGCTGCGCCGTTCCGAGCGTCAGCTTGTGCTCGAGCGCGCGCGCCAAGCGCGCGTTGTCGCCCGCGAGCTCGCTCGCCACGAGCAGCTCGTCGAGCGCGGGTGCGAAGTCCGGCGAGACCGCGAGCGCTTCCTCGAAGGCCTCCAGCGCGGCGCGTGGATCGTCCAGCTGCGTGCGCAGGATGCGGCCGCGCTCCAGCCACAGGTCGCGGCGCTCCGTCGCATCGCTCTCGTTGCGCGCGAGCCGGCCGAGCGCGTCCGCGAGGCGGCGCGGGTCGTCGTGTCGGCTGGCCCAAGCCTGTACGAAGCGCAGCGCGTCGACGTCATCGACGAGCGCCAGAAGGCCCTCGTACGCGCCGAGCGCCGCGGGCTCGTCTTGCAGGTGCTCGATCAACGCCGTCGCGAGCTGCCGGTATAGCTCCGCCTTGCGCTCCGGATCGACCGACTGCGCGATGCGCTCGCGCAGCAGCTCGCAGAGCTGCTCGTAGCGACCCGTAGCTTCGCACAGCGCACACAGCTCGGGTACGCCCCCGGCCTTGCGCGCGAGGTCGAGCACCTGGTCCGGCAGCGCTCCCTCCGTGAGGCGCGCGTACTGCGCGATCCGGGCGAGGGTGCCGGCGTCGTCTTTCAGGCGCTGCGAGCACAGCTCTGCAGCCGACAGCAGCACCGCCGCGCGCGCTGCCGGCGCGGGCTCGAGCCGCGCCAGCGCGTCCAGCGCCTCGAGCAGCTCCTTGTGGCGCTTGCGCCGCTCGTAGCTGCGGGCGAGCCTGCGCCACGGCTCGGGATCGTCGGCGTCCGACTCGGTCCATGCCAACAGTGCCCGCAGCTCGCGCTTTTCATCCAGCGCGCGGTCCGCGTACAGATCGGCGAGCTCGCGCGCGAGCGCCGTGAGCTGCGCGAGATCGCCCTCGCGGCCGAGCAGATCCTCCAGCACACGCGTCAAGCCGCGGTAGTCCGACAGCAGCTCGCACAGCGACTCCAGCTTGCGGCGCGCGTCCGCGTCATGCGCATCGATCTCGAGCAGCACGCGGCTCACTGGCTCGACCGCTTCCTGCGGATGCCCGAGCTGCGTGAGCAGATCGGCGCGCTCCAGTAGGTGCTGGCGCACGCGCGCCGGATCGGTCTCCAGCTCGGCGAGCTTGCGCAGCGCTTCGCTCAGCGACGCATCGTCGTTACGCTGCCGCGCGTAGCCCTCGAGGAACGTCCAGGCTTCGAGGTCGTCCTGGATCTCGTTGACCGAACGCCAGACGCTCGCTGCCGCGTCCGCGTCTTGCAGCTGATCCGCGAGCAACGTCGCCATGCGGCGCAGCACCTCGGCGCGCGCCTTCGCTTGTTTTTCGGTGCGCGCGCGCTCGCGCAACAGGCCGAGCAGCTCGTCGAAGCGACCGGCGCGCTCGCACAGGTTGGCGAGCGAGGCAGCGACCTGCGCGTTGTGCGGCGCGAGATCGAGCGCCTTGCGCAGGTAGGCGTGCGCGCGATCTTGATCGAGCAGATCGGCTTCGGCGATGGTCGCCATGCGCACGAGCAGCTGCGTGGCCTGTGTGGGGCTCGCGCGGTCCAGCCGGCGCGTGAACGTGCGCAGCAGGCGCTCGTGATCGCCCGCCTGCTCGTCGATCTCCTCCATGCGCGTGAGCGCCTGGCTGTCGTCCGGCGCCAGCTCCACGATGCGCTGGTACGCTTCGAACGCGGCTTGCCGATCTTCGAGCGGGCCTTCGAACAAGCTCGCAAGCTGGCGCAGGATGCCGACGCGCTCCGCCTTGCTTGCGGGCTCCTCGGCGCGGCGCTCGAGCAGACGCGCGAGATCATCCCAGCGTTCCAGCGCGCTCAGCTCTTCGCCGAGCGCGATGCGCGCTGCGCGATCGTTCGGGTCCAGCTCGACGAGGCGAGCGAGCGCATCCGCGGCCGCGGCGCGATCCTTGCGCTCGCGCCGCTGCAGATCGACGATGCGCCGCAGCAGCGCGGCGCGTGCGACGCCGTCGCGGCTCGCGGCGGCCATGCGCTCCAGGCACTCGCACAGCTCGTCCCAGCGCGCGTTGCGCTCCAGCATGCGCGCCATGCCGCGCAGCGCGTCCTCGCTGCCGGGCTCGAGGCCGAGCAGAGCGCGGTACGCGCGCAGCGCGCCCTCCGGGTCTGACAGCTTCTGCTCGAACAGCGCGATCGCTTCACGCAGGCGTTGCTTGCGCGTGCTCTCCGGCAACACGTCCGGCTCGGCGCTGATGAGCAGCAGCTCCGCGCGCTGGCGATGATCGCGGCTCTTGCGGTACTCGCGATCGAGACAGTCGAACGCGAGCTCATCGGCAGGCTCGAGGCGGAGCAGGTCGCGCGCCAGCTGCAGCGTGTGCGCGGGATCCGCGCCGCCGAGCGCCGCTTTCAGCTCCAGCCGCAAGGTCGCGGCCCCCGCGCTGGCCCCGGGTTGGGTGCTGTCGCCTCGCGCGGCCGTCGCCGCAGCCATCGGCTGCTGAATGTCCGCGCTTGCTGCTGCTGGCGGCGGGGCTTCCTCCTGCGGGGCGCTGGGCTCCTCGACGGCGGTGGGCTCGACCGGGCTCGCCGCTCTCAGCGGCAAGGCGTCATCGAGACCGTCGCGCGCTGCTCGCGGCCGCGTGCGCGCAGCGTCGGTCTCCTCGGACGGTCTGGGGAGCGGCGGAGGGACCGCGGGTGCATTCGGGCGCAGCACGGAAAGCATGGCGGTGGCTTCCGCGAACCCGGCCTGCGCCGCCGGCTCCAGCGCGAAGATGGCGTCTTCGTTCTGGCCGGCTGCGACATAGGCCCGTGCCAGCGACACGCGCCGCTCGTTCGCCAGGTCACCGTCGGGGTTCTGGGCCAGATACGCCACCCAGTACCCGGCCAGGCTGCCGCGCTCGGCTTCGGGCGTCAGACCCTCGAGCTCGTAGAGCGCGCGCGCGTGCCAGGGTGCGTGGCCGAGGGCCGCGATCAGGAACTTGCGCGCTTCGCGCGGCGTGAGCGCACCGGCGACGTCGCACAGCAGATCGGCGACGCGGTCCAGATCCAGCGCGCGCTTGGTCTCGTCGCCACGCGCGCTGCGCTGCACGAGAGCGCTCGCGAGGGCGTGGGTGAGCTTCACATCCGAGGGAGCGAGCGCGCGCGCTCGCTCGAGCGCCGTCACTGCACCTTCGACCTGGCCGACTCGCTCACAGTGGGAGGCGAGCTCGCGCCAGGCCGCGAGCTTGCCTTCGGTCGAGGCTTCGTGTGCGGCGCGCTGCTCGTACAGCTCGAACAATTCGCGCAGCGCGTCACGATCTTCGGGTTCACTGCTGAGTCGCTGCGTCAGTGCTTCCGCCCGCTGTGCGGTGTCGTCGCCCGGTCGGATGGCCATCGTCCCGTATCGTTAGCCAAGGCGCCGCCAATGATCAAATGGTAGCAGCTGCTACATGCCACGCGCGCAGCGCGTGCAGCTCGTGGCGCGCTGGGAGCCACGCAGGCTCCGCGGGGAAAAATACGCTCTGCCCCGCGGGCCCGTGTGCGCCGATCACTTACCGTGGCAGCTCTCTTGCAGGCTGTCCGCCGGCTTGTCCGTGATCTCCACGGCCGCGCCGACGAACTCGTTGATCTGCAGCCACGCGTTGCATGCGGGCAAGCCGTTGTCGCCGCGGCCCAGCGGATCGCAGCACTGACCCGCGGAGGTGCCCATGTCCGGATTCACCTCCGAAGGTAGGTCATTCGAGCAGTTGAGCTTGACAGCGTCGTTGTCCGGATTGCCGCCGTAGCCGAGATGGCAGGTCCACTTCGCTTTCTCGTCGTCGGTTGTCGGACACAAGCTGTCCGGCAGGCGCTGCCACTTGCAGTCGGCCGAGCCCGGCATGCAGCGCGGCGTCGCCAGGCAGTCGCCGGCGCCCGGCGTGGAGCCGAACGCCATCAGCTGGCAGAACGAGACACCGAGCAGGGCGATCTTCTCCCTGTCGTTCTCCTTGAGCGGTCCGTACGCCGCCGTCTTGCCACCGGCTCTCCAGCGTCCGGCCGACGTGCGAGAGCCGACGCAATCGATGTTGTCGTCGCCAGTGGGCATCTCGAGGATGTCGAAGCCCTGACTGACGCCCTCCCAGTCGAGCGCGTAGTTCGGTGCGCCACTCAGGTACGGCAAGTAGCTCAGGCGATTCTTCGCGGGCAGCGCGTCCTTGTAGCTCGGCTTGACGCGCGTGGCGTCGGTCTTGTCCGGCATGACGTCGGCCTGGAACGGCCGCACGCTCCAGCGCGCCTTGTCGTTGTCGCCGCGATCCGCGGGCGCCGCGGTCGCGCTGTAGAAGCTGTACGTGCCGTCGCAGTTGTAACGCCCGGAGCCGATGCTCACGGTCGCCTTCTTCGCCACGACCTTGCCGTTCTCCTGCGGCAGCTCGAAGCGGAACAGAATGCTCTGCTCTTCGTTGTCGAAGCGCTCCACCGTGGTCGGTCCCAGCACGGCGGGATCGATGGTCTTCAGGTGGTTGATGAGCTGGAAGAAGTTGGTGCGGTACTCGTACGTGCGCGTCGGAGCGCTCTCGTCGATGCGCGCCTTGTTCGAGGTACGGTAGCAGCACGCGCCCTTCTGCGCGTACGGGCCGCTCTGCGGCCCGATGTCCTTGAGCGGGCAGTCCGTGTTCGGAGGGTCCGGGTTGTTCACCGTGGAGCCGTTCTTGCCCCCACCGCCGCTACCGGCTGCCGCGCTCGAGCCGCCCTTGCCGCCTCCGGAGCTCGAGTCGCCATCGTCGCCTCCACAAGCGAGCATCAGCCCGAGACTGCACGCGACGAGACAACTCAACCACGTACTATTCCGCATACGCTCTCCTATCGTCGGATCGATCGCAAGCAACACCCCACAGCTTCGCACCTGGACTACGAGCGTTGTCGTAAACGCCGCGACGTGACTGGGTCAATAGAAGCGCATGCGAATGCAATCGCGAGAGAGCACGCGAAGTAGGGCAGTGTAATCACTCGCGTGAGCGCGGTAGCGATTGTAGGTCGCGCTTCAACCGGATCACGAGGCCGCCGCGGGCCGGCAGCGCGTCGAAGCGCGAGAGCACGGTCGTCAGGTACACGCGCACTTGGGTCACACCGCGCACCTTGCCGACGCGCAGCGTAGACACGCCACCTGCATGTAGATCGTAGCGCTCCTGCGGCAGCTCCAGCTTTCCCGTGGGCACATCCACGACCACCGCGGGCGGATCCACCCAGAGCGCGCTCGCCAGCCCGACGACGGGTCCACTGACGGGGACGAAGATCTCCGTCGTGTCATGCGTGGAAGACAGCGTTGGTCCGGCGAGCAGAGGCGGTTCTTTGGCGCTCGCCTCCACTTCGGGCTCTGGCTCTGGCTCGGCTTTCGGGTCCACCGCCGCGTCCGAGCTTTTGACGTCCGCGCTCGGCGCGCTCGGACTGCTGCTGCTGCTGCTGATGGCGGCGGGCGCAGTGGGGCTCGTCGCAGCCAGCGTCGTGGTGTCGAACGCGGGCGCGACGCCGGAAGAAGCCGCATGCACGCGCGTCTCGGTGTCCTTCGGAGCCTGCTCTTGGGCCCGGGACCGCAGGCTCGGAACGCGGGCCGGCGTCAAATACTCGGTGACGCCGAAGCCCACCCAGAACAGCGCGGTCACGATCGCGCCCTGCAGCAGCAGCCCATTGATGCGCGTCTTCGGCACCGCGAGCGGCACGTGCTCGGTGATCTCACGGCTGCGCGCGCTGAGCTCCGCCGCGTTGTGCGCGGGCTCCTCGTATTGCAGATAGCGACGCTTGCGCGCGGGCTCACATGGCGAGAGCAGCAGCTCGAGCTCCACGCCCTGACTGCCGGCCGCGGGGCGCAGCTGAGTGCTGACCACGCGACCTTCGAGCGCGCCCGTATCCTGCAGCGGCTCGAAGCGCACGATCGAGCCGCCGCTCCAGAACGGCAGCGGCAGGCGCAGGCGCACCCCGTGCTCGCTCGGCTCCGTCACGGCGCACAGCGGCTCGCTCCAGCTCGGCAACTGCACCTTCACGATCTCGCCCGCGTGCTCCACCTGACTCACGATGGCCTGCAGGTGTTGCTGCACACCGCCGCGCATCGGCTCGAACTCGAGCCCCATGCGGAAACGCAGCGGGGAGCCGTGCGCCGCATCGGGCCGGCACCAGCGCACGCGCGCCGGCAGCTGCAGCCCGCCGTGGGCCTGTGGCAGCTTGCAGCTCACACGCGCCCCAAGCGCCAGACCGCCCGCTGCTCGCAGCTGCATCCCTCCCAGACTCAGGTCGAAGCTGACGGCGGCGAGCGGGCGCGCGGGTTGTAGCCCGACCGGCTCGTACCTCAGCTGAACATCGGCCGGATATCCGAAGCGCTGCCACTGCCTCGCGTCAGCCTGCGCCATCCGCTGCGTCGCACCTTCAACGTCCTACTCGGACACTTTCTGCGGCCAAGCTAGCAAAATCCCAGATTGTCTGGCGAGTTTCCGACGGGTTAACCTGCTGCTATCTGCGCAGTCGGAACACGACCCCTCGGAAGCTTGAGCCGGACAGCTACCGGCTCGGTACATAGGCGTTAGGTGGCACAACCCAAGACCCAGCAACTGCACGCGCTGCCTGGCCCGTCGGACACCACTTTGGTGCTGGCAGCCAGGGCGGGAGAGAAGTGGGCGCAGGAAGCGCTGTTCAAGCGCCACGCGCGCACGGTCAACGGGCTGGCCTACCGCCTGCTCGGGCGTGACGAAGAGGTCGACGACCTGGTGCAGGAGGCTTTCCTGGCAGCGTTGCGAAGTCTGGATCGCCTGGAGAATCCGCAGGCGTTCGCTGCGTGGCTGTGCTCCATCCTCGTGCGCACGGCGCACAAGACCCTACGTCGGCGCGCGATGCTCACGCGGCTCGGCCTCCGGCGCAGTTCGCCCATCGATCCGGATGTGGTCGTCTCGCGCAACGCGCCGCCCGATGTACGCCAGGAGCTCGAGGCCATCTACGGCATGCTGGACCGTATGCGACCCGAGGTGCGGGTCGCCCTCGTGCTGCAGCGCGTCGAGGGCCTGTCCGTGCCTGAAATCGCCGAGCGCATGGGACTGTCGGTCTCGACGGTCAAGCGCCGATTGGCTGCCGCAGAGCGGCGGCTCGATCAATACTTGCGTCAAAGGGGAGGCACGTCGTGACGGTGGAACCGCGCGACCTCGCTGCACATCTGGTGCCCGAGATCACCGAGGGCCGGCTGGCCCGCCAGTGGGCTTCGATCGACACGAAGCTGCCGAGGGGGACGCGCAGCACGCCGCCGGTGTGGCGCGTGGCAGCGCTGTCGCTGACGGCGGTGGCACTGTGCGCATTCCTGTTTTGGCGTCCGAAGCAGACTCCATCGAGCGGCGCCGTCGTCGAGAGCTCCGATACGCCGGTGACCATGCAGCTGCGCGACGGCTCGAGCCTGGAGCTCGCGGCGCAGACGCAGCTACGCGTGCTCCGCGATCAGCCCACGGCCGTGGAGGTCGAGCTCGCCGAAGGGCGCGCGAGCTTCGACGTGACGCACGTGGAAAAGCGCTCCTTCACGGTGCGCGCGGCCACGGTCGCCGTTCACGTGATCGGCACGAAGTTCGACGTGTTCAAGGTCTCGCGACCGGAGGGCACGGAGGTCACGGTCTCGGTCGAGCGCGGCATCGTAGCGGTGGAGCGGGCGGATCGGGGCGACCAGCGCCGGTTGACGATGGGTGAGAAGTGGTCGGTCTGGATCCCGGCAGAGCCGATCGATGCAGACGCAGCCGCTGAGGGCGGCGACGACTCCGCCGAGACGGTGAAGCCGGCGCGCAAGCACAAGCCGCGGCAGGTGCAGCGCGAGAACCGGCGCGCCCGCACGACCGTCGCCCACAGCACGCCCGCGCCCGAGGAGCGCAGCGCGGATCTCGCGCCCGCAAAGGCCGAGGACGCACGCGAGCTGTTCTCGCGCGCCACCGTCGCACGCCGTGCGGGCCTCATGGACGAAGCGGCCGGCGCGTACGTGGAGCTCTTGCGCCGCTTCCCCAAGGATTCGCGCGCCGCGATGTCCGCGTTCGAGCTCGGTCGCATCCGCATGGACGCGCTCGATGACCCGCAGGGCGCAGCGGATGCGCTGCGAGACGCGCTGCGGCTTGCGCGCAGGGCGCAGTTCCGGGAGGACGCGCTGGCGCGTCTGGCCATCGCGAGCGACAGCATCGGCAACCTGGACGACTGCCGCAAGGCGCGCGAGAGCTACCTGAGCGAGTACCCGAGCGGGGTACACGCTGGGGCGCTGACGAGCTTGTGCGGCGATCGGCCCTGAGCACACACATCGCGCCTCAAACGGTGCGCAGTCGCAGATCGCGGTTGCAGGCGAGGGCCATGACTAGCACGATCGGGCTTCGCCGTGTCGCCATCGCTGTCATGGGCTCAGCGCGCCCTGTGCCGGCAGCGCTTTCAAAGAGGCATGCCCGCGCAGGCATGGCGACGGCCGGCGGCCGTGTGGTTCCTTCTGCTCGCGCTGCTCACGGGCACTGCGCCGCGCGCGCAAGCGCAAGCTAGCTGCCGCAGCGATGCCAGCGTGACGGTCGAGTTCGCGGGTGATCCCTGGCCGCCGGAGCTGCAGCGCGATGCGAGCGCCGATTTGGAGGCGGGCCTGCGCCTGCGCGGCATCGAGCTGTGCTCGCCGCTCACGCGCGAGCCGGCTGCGCGCATCGTCCTGCAGCTGACTGCGGCGGAGCGCATGCGCGTGAGCATCGACGTCCAGGACGCCATCACCAGCAAGCGCGTGCTGCGCGACATCGAGCTGGCCCGCATCGCGCGGGACGCGCGCGCGCTCGCGCTTGCCCAAGCTGCGGACGAGCTGCTGCGGGCCAGCTGGGTGGAGCTGACCATGCACGACGCGCCCGAGCCTGCCCAGCCACCGCCCCCCGCGATCAAGCGCGCCGTTCTGCCGCCGCCAGCTGCAGAGCCGGAGCGCCTGCAGCTGCTCGGCGCGCGCGCCGCGGGCGAGCTGTACACAGGTGGTATCAAGCTGCTCGGGGCGGATGCGGTCGTCGCCTTCTGGGTCGCAGCGCGGCTCGGCATCTCAGTGCAGCTCGGGCTCCGCACGGGTCTGCAGGCGCAGGCCGAACACGGGACGATCGACGTCAGCGCGTTGACCGCGAGCTCGTCCGTGATCGTGCCGGTCTGGGAGCGCACCTCGCGCTACAATCTACTCGTGGGCCTGGGTGGACACGTCGCCGAGCTGACCTTGACCGGACGCGGTCCGAGCAGCGTGCGCGCGCAGAGTCAGTCGACGTTCGTGGCCAGCGGTCGGCTCACCTTGAGCGCGGTGGTCTCGATCACGCGCGCATTGCGCCTCGACCTCAGCGCCGGTGCGGGCCTGCCGCTGCGCCGCGCGGTGGCGCTCGACACCGCGCGCGCCGTCGTCAGCACGCGCGGCCTCGAGCTGCACGGCTCTCTGGGCCTCGGAGGCATGTTTTGATCCGCCGCGCCGCGCTGGCGTCGTGCGCGCTGGCGCTTGCCGCTGTCGGCTGCGAGCAGCGCGTCGAGGTGCTGACGTTGGAGGGCGACGCGGGTGTCGACGCTGCGGTCGAGTGCGGCACGTGTGACGAGGACGCCGAATGCGTGGACGGGCGGTGCCTCAGCTTGCCGGATGTGAGCGCGGTCGCCGGCGGAGACGACCACACGTGTTTGATCAGCGCCGGGGTGATGTACTGCACCGGCTCCAACATGAACGGGCAGCTCGGCATGAACGACACGCAGCTGCGCAACACGCCCGCGCGCCTGCGCTGGGCCGAGCAATGGTTCTCCGTCGCCGCCGGCGCGCATCACACCTGTGGGCTGCGCGGACAAGACAATCGCGGCACGTTGCATTGTTGGGGCAAGAACGATGTCGGCCAGCTGGGCTTTCCGAGCGGCGGGCAGCGCATGCGCGGCTCGCTCAATCGCGTGGGCGACTTCACGGACTGGACGCAGCTCGAGTGCGGCGGCGACAACTGCTGCGCGCTGCGCGACAACGGCGCGCTCTACTGCTGGGGCGCGAACGCCGACGGCAGCGCGGGGCAGGGCAGCGGCAGCGTCGTGTCGAACCCCGCGCGCGTGGGCGGAGACAGCACGTTCAGCCGCTTCAGCGTGGGCGGCGGGCACAGCTGCGCGGTCCGCTCGGACAAGGCGCTCTTGTGCTGGGGCAAGAATACGTCGGGTCAGCTCGGCATCGGCAGCAGTCGCGACGCCCAGCGCACGCCGGTCGAGGTGAAGGGCGGCCGGCAAGACTGGCTGCGCGTAGCCGCCGGCGCGGCGCACACCTGCGGCATCCGCGGCGATCAGGAGCTGTCGTGTTGGGGCAGCAACGACATGGCGCAGCTCGGCTCGGAGATGCTCGGTCCGGACGGCGAGCCGATCGCGCTCATCGATCTTCCCGGCGCAGTCGCGTTCGAGAAGGACTGGCTGCGCATCGCCGCCGGTGGCTTCCACACGTGTGCGCTGCGCCGCTCGCGCGAGGCGTACTGCTGGGGCAACGGCAACCTCGGCCAGCTCGGTAACGGTGCCAGCAAGCTCCAGGCTGCGCCGACGAAGGTCGCCGGCGGGCACAAGTGGCGCGAGCTCGGACTCGGTCAGAGCCATAGCTGCGGGCTGTCTGGCGCGCCCGACGAACGTTCGTATTACTGCTGGGGTGACAGCGACAGCGGCAAGCTCGGCATCGGCGACAGCACGCAGCGCGATACGCCCGTCTCGCTCGCGCAGCCGTGAGCGGCTAGCGGCGCAGGGTGGGGCAGGCGGTGTAGAGCACGAGCGCTGCGTCGACGCGCTGGACGGCGTTGCAGCTCATCGGGCACAGCTCGAGCTTCTTGGGACGGGCGCTCGCGTCCGACTCGGGCTGGTAGAAGAAGCCGTCGTTCTGCCCGCACTTGGCCTTGTCGTCCACGCGCGGCACGACGTTGTTCGTGATGTACGCGACGTTCAGCATCGCGAGATCGACGTCCTCCGGCACCTCGTAGATGCACGGCTGCGCGGTGCGCCGGATCGCGGCGAGCGCGTCTTCCAGCTGTGAGGCGTCTTCGATGCCCTTGATGTTGAACGCCTTGCGCGTGCCACCCTGTTCCGCGATCGGGTCGAGCGCGGCGAAGCGCGCGAGCACGTCGTCCGCGATCGAGCTCATCGTGTCGGGCAGGCCGAAGCCGATCACGTACGTCTCGATTGAGGGTGTGGACGTGAAACCCTTCGCCGCCTGGTCTTCGACGTCCTGACGCGAGTAGCGGCACATCAGGTCCTGAGTGAAGCCGTCGCTCATCAGCACGACGATCTGCTTCGTGTCCGGGTTGGCCTTGGCACGTCGCAGCTGGTGCGCGATGCCGCCTTCGAGCGCGGGCGCCATCGGCGACGCCGTAAACAGGTTGCGCAGGTCGAGCGCGTCCGTCAGCGCGTTGAGGTTGTTCGGCAACACGCCGACCTCGACGGTGGGCTTGAGGTTGTACTCGTCGGGCTGACAATCCGAGCCGAAGTAGCGCAGCCCCACGCCCGTGCCTTGCGTGCGTCGATCGGTGATGAAGCGCCACAAACCGGACGTCACGAACTCCCACAGCCCCGTGTACGGCAGCGAGATGTTCGCATCCAACACGATGTACATGTCGAGCCGCGTGCGGCGCGCGATGTCGAACGCTGCGGCGGGACACAAGGTTCGCGCGGTGTTGCCCGGCGCCGTGCCCGTGGGGATCTGCATGGTCGCCGGCGGCACGAACGCTCCATCGGTCGACAACGTGGGATCGGTCGAGATCAGGGAAGGCTCCACGCCTCCGCTGCCGTCGATCGCAGCGCTGCCTGCATCCGCTGGTTGCACGGGCTCCACATCACTCGGCACGGGCGTCGCGCCTTCGCTGCTCGACACGGGGGGCGCGCCCGGGTTGGGTCGCGACGACGCCGCGGAGTATTGTCCGATCGGTTGATCGATGCGCTGGCACGCGACGCCGATCACGGCGAGTGGACAAACCGCAGCAATCGCGAGAAGTTTCTGCCAACGCATGGGGTCCTTGGGTCGTAGCCCGGAAAATGTGCGCGGACAAGCTGGGCAAGGGCACGGTTGCGTCTGCGGTCGAGCCGTCGCATCACCGGCTACAGGCTCCGCCCTGGCTGACACACGCCGTCGCCCTTTGCGAGCACTCCCGTTGTGGGTCGCGCTCGTGTTGGGGTCGCTGCAGCACACGCCTGCGCTAGCCCAGATCGCCGAGGCGGAACAGCTCGTGGTGGCTCCCGGGGCCACCTGCCTGAATCGCGAGCGGCTGCTGGCGCGCATCGTGCGCTGGCGCGAAGGCGCGGGCGTCGATCCGGGCGTCGTCGTCGCGGTGCGCGGAGATTCCCAGCTCTCCACGCGTGTCTACTTCTCCGTGTCGCGCGCGACGGATGCGCCCACCGAGCGCATCCTGGAGAACGCCCCGTCGGACTGCGACCAGCTGCACTCTGCCGTAGCGCTCTCGATCGCGCTCGCCATCGACGCGCTGTTCACGACCGAACGCACGCAGCCGCTGCCAGCTGCGGACGCGCAGCCCGTGATCACGCACGAGCCGCCCGGCGCGCGCCGCAGCCACGCGTACAAGCTGGAGCTCGGGCTGTTCATCGGCGCGAGCGTGGGCGTGGTGCCGGGCATGGCTGCGGCCGCCGTGCCGCGCTTGCAGTTGTCGATATCTCCGTGGCTCACGTTCGCTCTCGAGGGCGTCGGCACCTACGCGAACGACGTGAGCTTCACGAGCGGCAGCGGCGTGGTGGATACCCGTGTCCTCGGAGGCGGAGGCGACGTCTGCGTGGGCGGCGAGACGGTGGAGCGCATGAGCTTCGTCGTCTGCGCGGGCGCACGGGGCGGCATGTTCATGGCGAAGGGCGATCGGCTCGGCCCCGGCTTGGATAAGATCACCTCGACGCGCCCCTGGTGGGCGCTCGCGGCGTCGGGCCAGGCGCGCGCCTGGATCGTGCCGAACGTGGGCATTGGCCTCGGGATCGAGGCGCTCTTCGCGCTGTCCACGCGCAATCTGGTCGTAACCGATCAGGCCAAGTCCGTGACGCAGCGGCTAGGGGTCCCGCGCGTGGGACTGGCCATCTCGGTCGGTCCCGTATTCCAGTTTTTCTGAGCGAACGCGGCGTGTCGCACTCTCCGGCTCTCGGGTGGACGCGGGGCGGAGTTTGTGGTGTGTTGCTGATCGCCAGAATTCGCTGGGAGCTGTCACAGACGGGTGACCGGCCCGCATTAAGCACACAGGAGTCAGGCTGTTGTCAGAGTGGAGCCATCTGGACTCTGCGGAGCTCTTCCGCCGATACGCCCCGTTCGTCGCCAACTTCCTGGCGCGCATGGGAGTGGCTCGCTCGGACGTGGACGACCTGGTGCAAGAAGTGTTTCTCGTCGCGCATCGGGGCGGTGGCTATGCGCCAGGCCCAGCAAAACCCACAACGTACCTGGCGAGCATCGCCTTTCGTGCGGCCACGACGCACAGGCGCAAGCGCCAGACGCGTTCCTTCGTCAGGCTCGCGGACGAGGTCGTCTCGTCGGCGGGCGATGAGCGCCATAGCCCCGAGCGCGATGCCGATCAGAAGCGCCAGCTCGCGTTGCTCGACCGAGCGCTCGACGCGCTCGATCAGGACAAGCGTGTGGTGTTCGTGATGGCCGAGCTGCAGGGTGAGAGCGTCGTGGCCATCGCGCAGGTGCTCGGCATCCCGGTGGACACGGCGTACTCGCGCCTGCGCGCGGCGCGCCGGATCTTCCGTGAAGCCGCAGAAGCGCTGCACATCGAGTCTGCCAGCGCGCTGCCGGAGCGTCTCCAACAGCGGGTCGGTGCCTGATGCGCAAGCAGCCTGGACCTGGCCGCGACTATCCGCTGCGCGGCGTGACCGAAGACGTCTCGATGTGGGACGACCCGCAGGAGTCGGCTGGCGTGCGGCAGCTGCTGCGCGTCGGTCGCGTCGATCAGGTCGACTACGACGTCGATGCGGGCCTCGCCCGGCATCTCGCGAACCTGCAGTCCGGCGCCCCGCTCCCCGCTTGGGCGGTCGCGCAATCGACGGTGCAGAAGGGCTGGAGCTTGTCGCTCCTGGCTTGGCTGTTGCCGCCGATGATCAGCGCGACCATCGTGGGCTCCTGGATCTACCTGCGCCCGGCCGAGCCGAGCCTCTCACCGCTACCAGCGGCACCGGCCGCCGCGGTGTTGAGCCATGGCCAGGGACCGTTGCAGCTACCAGCGGCGCACGTGCCGGCCCCGATCGCACCGCAGCCAGCGGCGGCAGCGGTGCCTGCGGCCGAGCCCGCCGTCGTCCGCGAGCTCGAGCTCGCGCAGGACGCATCGAAGCTGCGCGTGGCGCAGAGCTCGCGCACCGCGCGCCACGGCGCATCCACGCATCGCGTCCGCGTCGCAAGCGTCTCCAACGTGGACCGGGACGTCGAGCGCGCCCGCGGCTCCGAGCCCGCACTCGAGTCGGGCGGCTCGCTCCGCGGCATCGCCAGCGCGGCGCCCGCGGCCTCGAGCGCGACGCCCGCCAGCCACGCCGCACCGGCCAGCAGCAGCGCGACGGTTAACAGCGTTGCCAGCGCAAGCGCTTCAGCTGCAGAGAGCCCGAGCGAGCCGACGCCGACCGCGAAGCCCCAGGCGCACAAGGAGCCCGTCGCGGAGCGCCGCGCCGAGGGGGCCGAGCCGCAGAGCCCCCGCGACAACGGCATCTCGGAAGCGCGCCTCGAGCGCGAGATGCAGATGCTCGCGGTCGCGCAGCGCGTGCTCAGCACCGATCCCGAGCGCAGCCTGCGTTTGACGCGTCAGGGCGAGCAGGAGTTCCGCGGCAGCATGTTCTCCGCGGAGCGCACGCAGGTCTCTCTCTTGGCGCTCGTTCAGCTCGGCCGCCTCGACGAGGCCCGCCGCCTCGGCGCGCCGTTCCTGCGCGCTTACCCGAACGCTCCCTGGAGCGCCCGACTGCGCGAGGCGCTGGCCACCGGGCGCCTGCCGCGCCGCTGAGCATCACGCCGGCTTCGGCGTGGTCTCGCGGGTGTTGCTTGCGGCGACTGGGCTCACGTCGTTGCGGCGCGGCGGTCCGCTGCGTCTGTCGCTGGCGTCGGCGGGCATCGCGCACGCGCACGGCTACGAGGACGTGCACGAGTATGGAGCACGTCCTTTGCGCGACGTTCCCCGGGGGGCGCGTCAGCGGCGCTGCGCCGGCAGCGTGGAGACGGAAAGGAAGAAGCCGCCTACAGCAACGAGGGGAACGCGGTTCGTGCTGCAGACGGCTTTCACGGTATGAATGCGGCGCGCGAAGCTATCCGTCATTGCCGGCGAGTTTTTTTTGGAGCGTTGCCGAAGAAGTTGGCGGCGTGCTCCCGGAGCCGGCTTCAGTACAGCTCCAGATAACGGGCGAACAGCTCGGCTCCGTCAGGCACGAACTCGAAACCCTCCCGATTGGCGACCAGCGCCTCGCGCGAGAGAAACCCGCCCCAGGCGATCTCGCTGGCCTGCGGCACGATCGGCCCGTCCCAGACCACGCGATACACCTCGGTGTGCGCGCGCGTTTGGGGCCCCACGTAGAGATGGTGGAAGAGGCGCTCGAGTGGCACGCCGCTCACGCCGATCTCCTCCGCGAGCTCGCGCACGGCCGTGGCTTCGTAGCTCTCGCCCGCTTCCACCGTGCCCGCCACGAACATGTCGTACAGGCTGGGGAACAGATCTTTGGTAGCCGTGCGTCGATGCACGAAGATCTCGCCGCGGCTGTTCGTGCACAGGATCGCAACGACACGGTGTAACAGGATCTCGCGCCGCATCTGCGAGCGCGTCACTTGCCGGACCACGCGGTCGTCGTGATCGACGATGTCGACCCACTCTTCACTCATCAGCCGAGATTGCCACAGAGCTGCAGGTTGTGCCGGAGCCCCGTGCAGCGCATCACGCGATTGCGGCCGGCCTGCTTGGCTTCGTACATGGCCCGATCGGCGCGCTCGTCGAGCGCTTCGGCGCTCTCGCGGCCATCCCAGCTGGCCACGCCGATCGAGATGGTCGCGTCGACTGCGAAACCATCCTGTACGACGAGCGGAGCCGCAGCGACGCGCGCGCGCAGGCGCTCGGCGACGGCGAGCGCGAAGCACTCGCGCGTGCCGGGCATGATCAGCACGAACTCTTCGCCACCGCGGCGCACGAGCACGTCGGTGCTCCGCACCGAGCTGCGGACCACATCCGCGAAGGCCGCGAGCAGCTGGTCGCCGACCGGATGTCCGTAGCGGTCGTTGATACGCTTGAAGTGATCTATGTCGATCAAGAGCAGCGACAATGGCGCGCCGCGCGTGCGCGCACGCTCCATGTCCTGGTTGAGCCGCGGAAACAGGTAGCCGCGGTTGAACGCCTGCGTCTGCGCGTCGGTGATCGCGCGGCGCTCGAGCTCCGACGTCACGAGCGCCTGCGCGGCGGTCTGTGCCAGCAGCTTGGCCAGCGCCTCGTCCTCGTCCGTGAAGGCGTTACACTCCGCAGCCGAGAGCGACAGGACACCCAGGGTCGAGCCTCGCGCGCGAATCGGAACCGATACGAGGGAGCCCACCGCAAAGCCGCGATCGGCGCTGGGTTTGAAGCGGGGATCGCGCAAGCTATCCGCGACGCGCACGCCGCGGCCGTGCTCGGCCACCCAGCCGAGGATGCCTTCGCCCTTCTTGAATCCGCGCGCGGGACAGTCGATGCCGACGCCGGAGCGGGCTCCGACTTGCAGGCAGTCGCCTCGCGACAGGCGAACGGAGGCGTGATTGGCGGCGGGCGCGAGACGCAGCGCGAAGTCGGTGACGAGCTGCAGACGGGTCTGGCAGTCGTGCGCGTCGAGCATGTCTTGCGTCAGCGTAGTCAGCACGTCGAGCGATTCATGCATGCTCCCGATTCTAAGTGGCGCCCTGATGACGCCAATAGAATTTGCACAATGACTACAAAAGTTGCGCCAAAGGCGATCTCGTGGTTTGTTGGCCAACTCGCAGAACGGACAGTTGTTCTGCGTGGTTAGCACGAACCGTCTCACCGCCGATCCGGGACGACGACGCGCCTATCGCCGGCGATCTGGCAGATCGTCACGGCCTGACTCGATCCGGATCGGCAGCTCTGGCGGCGGGTTTGCTCCGGGCAGACCGGCTGTGCCAGCATCCGCGCGCCATGGCTGAGCAGTTCCGAACCACGTCACGCGCAGCATGTTTTCCGCGGCTTCCCCGCGCTCGGCGCGGAGCCTGGCTGTGCGGAGCTTGGCTGTGCCTCACTGCCTGCTCCGCGGTCATCGACAGCGACAAAAGCAAGTTAGGCGCGCTGCCCATCCCGTGTGAGCCGGGCCAGAACGCAGCCTGTCCGTGTCGCGACGGCAGCATGAGCGTGCAGACTTGCAACCGCATGGCGCGCTACGACGCCTGTCAGTGCCGCGTACCTCGCGCAGGCAGCACGGCGGCCGGGACCTCCGGTCGCGCCGGCGTGTCGGGTGGCGCCGGCACGTCCGGGAGCGCGGGTCGGCCGCTCGCCGGGCGCTGAGCGCTCAGCGCTGCGCGAGCTGGAACTCCCAGGTGAACGTCGCGTCTCCGCTGCGATCGTCCGGCGGCATCAGCACGAGGCCTTGCAGAGCGTCCAGCACGCAGCCGCGCAAGGTGCGATTGGGCGTGCTGAGCAGATCATCGATCTGCGGCCGAACGAGCTTGCCGGTCTCGCGCTCGATCGTGAAGCGCACTATGACGCGGCCCGTCGCCGTGGGCTGCGACTGCAGCTCGGCGTCGTAGCATGCGGCGAGCACGGCGCGCTTACTCTCCAGCAGCCGTCGCGTGTCGTCCCGGTACATGTTGGGACTGCGGACCGCGCAGCTCATGGCGGCGAGCAGGGCAGCTGTCCACCAGCGACTCATAACACGCCCCCCGAAGGTGCTTGTTCTGTTCCCTCCGCAGGCCGCGTCTCCGGCGCGAGCCGCGGCTCCGTTCGAGCCGGATCGCCGGTCGTCGGCACGATGGGCCCTTGCTCGAGGATCACGAGCTCCACGCGCCGGTTGAGCTCGCGCCCTGCGTCAGTCGCGTTGTCCGCGAGCGGGCGGTTTGGCCCCCAGCCCTTCGAGCTCACGCGATCCGTCGAGATGCCGTGCTGCACGAGATAGTCCTGCACCGCCGCCGCACGCTGCTCGGACAAGCGCTGGTTGTGCGCCGGATTGCCGGTGCTGTCGGTGTGGCCTTCGATCGAGAGATGGGCGATCTGCGGCGTGTTCTGGACGACAGTCACGATCTCGTCGAGCAGGTCGTACGAGGCGGGCTTGATCGTCGCCTTGTTGAGCTCGAACTGGATCTTGTCGTGGATGACGATCTGGTTTTGCTGCACTTCGACGCGCTTCGGCTCGGCGGGGAGCGCGGGCGACGCGGGCAAGGTCAGCTTGGGCTGTGGCGCGGCTGCTGGCGGCGCGGCGATGGGCGCCGGGGGTGTGCCGGTGATCACGATCGGCGACGTGTCGGAGAACGCGAGTGAATGCGTGCACGCCGGCGCGAGTGCCGCGGCGAGCAGCGTGCCGATGCCGATCCAGAAGGCCTGCTTGCACGACATGCGAGTGCTCCTGCGCCCGCGCGGTCACGCCGTTCGAGGGCAGGCGCGCATCCTGCCACGAATGGGCGAAATGCGTGGCAATTTCGGCGGCGCGCTGCAGCTGCGCGAGGCGGCGCCAAGCGCCGTCTAGCTGCGTCCGATCTGGCCGTGCGCGGCGCTTTTCGCTACAAATGACGGAGATGTTCACACGACCTCGGCCTGATTGTGACGTGAGATGTGTGCCCGCCACGCCAAGCTCTGTGTGCGCTAGACGCGGCAACGAAGGCTGCCGACGCGCGCGGGTGTCGCCTTGCTGATCGCTGCGATGATCGGGATGGTGATCGGGTACATCGGCTCGATGCCGGTAGCCGGTCCGATCGCGGTGCTGGTGTTCGGGCGCGGCCTCGAGAACCGCGCGCAGAACGGGCTATTTCTGGCGCTCGGCGCAGCGATCGCAGAGAGCGTGTATGCGTACCTCGCGTTCTGGGGCTTCGCCGCGTTTCTGACGAGCTACCCGTGGATCGAGAAGTCCGCGCGCTTCGCCGCGTCCGTGGTGTTGATCGCGCTCGGCGTGCACTTCTATCGCAAGCGCCAGGGCGCCGCCGAGGCGCCGCCCCCGGCGGGCGTCGGCAACAAGCGCAGCTTCTTCCTCGGCTTCACCATCACCGCGCTCAACCCCACCTTGATCGCGACCTGGACGTTCACGGTCACGACCGTGTACTCGTTCGGGCTGGTGAACTTCGATGCGGGCAACGCGCTGCCGTTTTCGTTCGGCGCGTTCTCAGGGATCGTCGCGTGGTTCGCGACCTTGCTCTACCTGATGAACCGCTTCCGCGCGAGCTTCCCGCGCGCGGCGCTCAATCGCGTGCTGAACGTGATGGGCATCGTGTTGATCGTCGTGGGGCTCGCGATCGGCATCGCCGTGACCCGCCCGTACGTCTCCGCCCTCTTCGGTTAGCCCGACGGCCCGGCGCGCTAACCGAAGAAGGCGGGCCCTTCCGCTTCCGCCGTCCAGGTGTATCTTCGAAGCGTGGACACCGGACGAGAGCCGACTCAATCGCGCTTGGCCGTGCTGCACGCGTTCGTCTATGCGAGCGGCATGCTCTTGCTGCTCGCGGGGTTGTTCGCGCGCACGCCGTACTTGCTGCTGCTGGCTGGCCCGTGTTTGTCGATCAGCGGGGGCCTGATCTGGGTGGGCACCCACATCACGTTGACGGGACCCGTCGGCAACATCCTGCGGGGCGTCCTGGGCCGCTCCCGTGTGGCGACCTTGCACCTGCGCGCGGTGTTCTGGGTGCTGCTCGGTTTGATCGTGACGGGGTGGGGCATCGCGAGCATTCGCTCTGCGCGCGGCACCTTGCTGCTGCCGGACGATCCCACGATCAGCGAACAGCGCTCCTGACCGTGCCGGCGCGCGTCACTCGCGTGCAGACGCGCCGGGCGCTTCGTGCTTGCGCAGGTGCAGCGCCACGCGCTCGGCTTGCTCCACCATCTTCTCGAGCTCGGTGCGCAGCTGGATCTCAGCCGTCTGCGCCCGCTCTTGCACCTCGCTCTGCGACGCGCTGGTGCTCGCGTTCAAGCCCGAGAGTCGATCCTTGAGCTGCTGGATCTGGAAGCGCACGTCTTCGAGCGCCGCGCGCCGCGTCTCGTGCTCGCGCATCCACTTGCGCGCGCGTCCGTGCGTCTCGCGCACGCTCTCGAGGATCAGCGACAGGCCCTGCAGCAGCACGGCGTCTTCATCCGACAGCGTCTGGCCGCGCTTGGCGGCGATGCCCGCGATGCTCGGTCGTGCCAGCAGCGCATCGATCGCGTGCGCGGCCGCAGCTTGCGCCTGATTGACTGTCCCGATCTCCGCGTCGTAGGCGCGCGCCAGCTTGGACTCGTCGGCCGCCAGCTCGTCGAGCGCGCGGCCGATGCGCAGGCGCGTGGCGCGCACCTCGTCGTGGCTCGCCGCGAGCTGCTGCGCCGAGCCATGGAGCGCCGAGCGCAGGCGCTGCGACTCGGAGGCGCTTCGCTCCAGCGCTTCGATGGCGTCGCGCACCTCGGGCGGCAAGGCGCCGTCGGGATGCAGCGCAGAGAGGCGGCGTCGGTATTGCACCACGCGCTCGCCCCAGTCGTCGCGCTCGAGCGGGATGTGCAGGGTAGGGCGACCCTCGTCCGGAGGCTGGCTGACGCTGGCAGCGGCAGGCGCGCGAGACGGCGAGGCCTCCGCTGGGCTCGATGGCTTGCTCGCTGCGGCTCGGCCCTCCGGGTAGCGCTCGAGCTGCGCGCGCAGCTCCTCCACCAGGTGAAAGGCGTCGCGATGGCGCTGCTTGGGCTCTTTCGCGAGCATCTTGAGCACGAGCGCGTCGAGCTCCGGGGAGACGCCGCTCGTGAATGCAGAAGGCGTGGGCGGTGCGTCGCGCATCTGCTTGACGAGCACCTCGGTCATGTTGCCGCGGAACGGTGGCTGGCCCACGAGCATCTCGAACAGAACACAGCCGAGCGCGTACAGGTCGGTGTGTGGGCTCACCTCGCCGTTGCGAATCTGTTCGGGCGCGATGTACTCCGGTGTGCCGAGCAGCGTGCCTTTATCCGTGATGCGCAGCTCGCGCTCGAAGCGCGCGATGCCGAAGTCCAGGAGCTTGATCTGATCGCCATCATTGCGCTTGCGGACCAGGAACACGTTTCCTGGTTTGACGTCGCGATGGATGACGTCCAGCTCGTGCGCGCGCGCCAGGCCCGCCGCGATCTGGATCGCGATGCGCAGCGAGCGCACGGCGCCCATGGGTCGGCCTGCGATCTCGTGGTCGAGCGAGCGCCCCTGCAGGTACTCCATCACGAGGTAGACCAGGCCGTCTTCGGTCTCCCCGAAGTCCGTGATGTCGATGATGTTCTCGTGGTTGATCTGGTTCGCTGCGCGCGCTTCACCCAGGAAGCGCTTGCGGCTGGTGGGGTCGCGCGTGTAGCGCTGGTGCAGGAACTTGATCGCCACGTCGCGAGCGATCACCTGGTGGCTGGCGCGGTACACCACGCCCATCCCGCCTCCACCGATCTTGTCTTCGATGAGGTAGCGACCCGCGATCGTGCGGCCCAGCAGAGGATCCTGCAGGCGCTGCAGCGCTTCGCCATCCACCGGGCAGACTGTGATGTCACCGCGAAAGCGCGTTCGGCAACGCGGGCACTGGTTGATCTCCATGCGCCCTCCCTCGAATCATCAAACGATACTGCAGATCAGCGGGCTTCGGAGGGCTTGATGATGATCTCGACGCGCCGGTTGTTGGCACGGCCCTCGGACGTGGCGTTGTCTGCCACCGGCCGCATCTGCCCGATGCCTACACTCGTGATCGCCGTCGCGGGCACGCCGCGCAGCACGAGGTAGTCCATCACGGCGCGCGCACGATTCTCGGACAGCACCTGGTTCGAGCTCGGCGTGCCCTTGGAATCGGTGTGACCTTCCACCACGATCTCGTGCGTCTTGGCCTGTGGCCGCAGGGTGTCCGCGATCAGGCCGAGCTTCTGCTGCGCCTCGGACGTCAGCTGCCACTCGCCCGAGGTAAACAACACGCTGCCCGGCAGCACGATGACGGTGCCACGCGGCTCCTCCCTGACGCTGAGCGCGGCGGCCTGGGCCAGCTTCTGGAGCGCGTCGTGCTCGCGAGCCTCCGCAGCCTCGCGCGCCTGGCGCTCCGACGCGAGCTCGCTGCGCGTGCGCAAGAGCTCGCTGCGCGTGCGCGAGATCTCCTCGGCCTCCAGTCGATCGAGCTCGCGCTGCGCCTGATCGAGGTTCGCCTTGTGCTGCTTCGTGTCGGCCTGCACCTTGACCAGCTCGGCCGTGCGCAGCGCCACGTAAGACAGGGTGTACGTCTCCGCCGACTCCGGGTCGTCCTGGAACGCCTGCTCGGCCGCGTTCAGCGAGACCTTCGCGAGGTGCAGCTCGGCCGGTGCCAGCTCGGCCGCCTTGCCGAGGCGTGCCTCGTTGTACGCTGCGCGCGCATCGATCAGCTGCCGCGGCGGCGGTGCAGAGGCGCAGCCGAGCGGCAGCGCCGCGAGAGACGCCAGACACAGCGGGCCGAGCCAGCGGGCTCGCAGCACCTTCACACGCATCGACCACACATCGAACCTCATAGGGGTCTGCCCGAGCGAAGCCGGTCCACCTTGCTGCGAGCGGACTCGGCCCGCTGCTTCATCTCTTCGTTGCGCGCCAGGGCGATGGCAAGCTCGGCGTCCGCCTGGGCCTGGCGCAGCGCCAGCTCGGCGCGCTGATGCTGTCCGTCGGCGATGTAGCGCTTCGCCTTGTCCACCTGCTCCTGTGCCAGCTGCAGGTGCAGCGCAGCGCGCGGCGGCGCTGCGTTGGCGTTGATCTCGATTGCGCCACGGATCGCGGCCTCCGCATTGACCAGACGCTCGCTGGGCGGCGCGCCGCCGCCGCAGGCCGCGAGCAGCGCCGCAGAACCCCAGATGGCGCCAAGGGCCCACGCGCCCTTGCGCCAACGCATCTGCATCGCTCTCGTCATCCGTTCCTCCACAAGCCAGTCTATCGATCGCTCGCCCGCTGACGTACTTTGCCGCGCCACTCGGCCGACGCCCGTCTCCGCGGTAGGAGAATGCGAGGCAATGACGCCAGCTTGGGCGCTGGGCAGCATAACAAACGGTACCGCGCTTGGGAAACTCGCCGGAGCCAGACTGGCGAGGTGCGGCAGGCGATGTCAGAGTCGGTGGACCTTTTTCCCGCACCCGAGTCGCGCATGCTGAATTCGACTGATGACGTTCGCATCAAGAGCCTCCGGCCGCTGCTTCCGCCCGCCATCCTGATGGAGGAGATCCCCGCCCACCCCGAGGCTTGCCGGGCGGTCGCCCAGGGCCGACGTGAGGTGGCGGACGTCGTGCGCGGCGACTCGGACCGGCTGGTGGTCGTCGTCGGGCCGTGCTCCATCCATCATCCTGAGGCGGGGCTCGAGTATGCGCGCCGGCTGCGACGCGTCGCGGATCAGCATCGTGAAGACCTCTGCATCGTGATGCGCGTGTACTTCGAGAAGCCGCGCACCATCGTGGGCTGGAAGGGGCTGATCAACGACCCGCACCTCGACGGCAGCTACGCGATCAACGATGGGCTGCGCCTGGCGCGACGCTTCTTGCTCAACGTGGTGCAGCTGGGGCTGCCCGCGGGCACGGAGTTCCTCGATCCGATCACGCCGCAGTTCATCGCCGATCTCGTTTCGTGGGGCGCGATCGGCGCGCGCACGGTGGAGAGCCAGGTGCACCGCGAGCTGGCCTCGGGCTTGTCGATGCCGGTCGGGTTCAAGAACGGTACGGGCGGCACGATCCAAATCGCGATCGATGCCATTCGCTCGAGCGCCCATCCGCATCACTTCCTGTCGGTCACGAAGCAAGGCGTCGCCGCGATCGTGGCGACAGCGGGCAACCCCGAGTGTCACGTGATCCTGCGCGGCGGCTCGCACGGTCCCAACTTCTCGCGCGAGCACGTGGAGAGCACGGTCTCGAAGCTCGAGTCGGCCGGAGTCCCGGCGCGCGTGATGATCGACTGCAGTCACGCCAACAGCAGCAAGAACCACGAGCGGCAGGCGGACGTCGCACGCGACATCGCATCGCAGGTCGCGTCCGGCAGCCACGCGATCTTCGGCGTGATGCTGGAGAGCTTTCTCGTCGACGGCCGCCAGGAGCCGCACAAGGGCAAGGAGCTCACGTTCGGGCAGAGTATCACCGATGCGTGTCTTGGCTGGGAGCGCACGGAGCCGGTGCTCGCCGAGCTCGCCGCCGCCGTGCGGGCGCGGCGCAGTCGAGGTTGAGCCGGCCGCCGCCGCGGCATCGGGGCGATCCTGTCCCCGGCGGCGTGCGCTGTGGCAACTCACTCCTCCCCTTTGACCAGTCCTGAACGCACTGAGTGTAATTCCGCAGTGCGCCAGCCGCTCGGGCGCGCCCTCAACCGGGTATGTGCGCAGATCCCGTTCGGCACGCTCTGTGCTGCCAGTAGCCCGGTGGACGCATGGTGCGCCGCAGGAAACCGGAGGTGCTATGGCTGGTTACGTCCTGATCGCCGCAAACGACCCGGGCGAGGGCCCCGAGCAACAGGCGGTGTTCGACCTGGCGACCACGCTCGCTGAAGCGCGAGACAAGGTCTCGCTGTACCTCACGGAGAATGGTGTCCACGCCGCGCGCGCCGGAGATGGAGAGCGCTGGCTCGAGCCGCTGCTGTCCGCGGGCGTGAGCGTCTTCGCCGATCCGTTCGCGCTCGCCGAGCGTGGCATCTCGCACGACGGCATCGTGACTGGCGTGGTACCCGCGCCGATCGAGCTGTTGGTCGATCGGCTCGAGGGCTCGGGCTTGTAGGGGGAGTTTGCTGGCTGGTGACTAGTTCTGCAGGGGATCCTTGTTCTGCCTGAACTTGGACCACTCGATACCGAGCTTGCGCATGCGGGCGCGCAAGGTATGGGGGTTGATGCCGAGCACGCGCGCCGCTCCGAACGGGCCTTCGATCCGGCCGTGGGTGGCCGAGAGCGCACGCTCGATGTGCGTGATCATCGCCGCGTCGAGCGGCGCGACCTCACCACCCTGCGCTGCCTTCGGAGCCTGCGGCAGCGGTGTGGGCCCGACGCTCTCCACGGGCGGCGCTGAAGCTATCAGCGGCGGGCGCGAAGCGCGCTCGGGATCGGTCGTGGTGCCGAGCGCCTTCGCGACCTCGAGGCGCCGGCCATTGCCGAGGATCGCAGCCCGCTCGATCACCGCGATCAGCTCGCGCACGTTGCCAGGCCACGCGTACTCCTTGAGCAGCTCGACGTCCTGCTCGGTGGGTGCGAGCGGCGCGCCGCCGAGCCGCAGCCCTGCGCGGCGAGCGAAGTGCCCCGCGAGCGCCGGGATGTCCTGCAGCCGCTCGCGCAGCGCCGGCAAGCGAATCGGGAAGATGCTGATGCGGTACCAGAGGTCTTCGCGGAACTTGCCCTCGGCGACCATCGTCTCGAGGTTGCGGTGCGTGGCGGCGACGATGCGCACGTCCACGTTGATCGCCTGATGCCCGCCCACGCGCTCGAGCGAGCCGTCCTGCAGCACGCGCAGCAGGCGCACCTGCGCCTCCAGCGGCAGCTCGCCGATCTCGTCCAGAAACAGCGTGCCGCCGTCAGCGCGCTCGAACCAGCCTTTGCGCGTCGCGACCGCACCCGTGAAGCTGCCGCGCTCATGTCCGAAGAGCTCGGAGTCGATCAGCTGCGGCGGGATCGCGCCGCAGTTCACGCGCACGACGGGGCCGGCGGCGCGACGCGAGCGCGCGTGGATGGCGCGCGCGATCACTTCTTTGCCGGAGCCTGTCTCGCCGAGGATCAGCACCGGCGCGTCGGTCGCAGCGACCTGCTCCACGCGCTCCATCACGGACGACAAGCCGGCGCCTTCGCCCACGACCGTGTCGCTGATGTCCTGACGATCGAGCCGCGACAGAAGGGCGCGGCGGTCGGCTTCGAGCGCCTCGCGCATGCGCGCGAGCTCGTTCAAGCGTTGATCGTTCTCGAGCGCCACGCGCAGCGGCTCTACCAGCTGCTGCGCGCTGTTCAGCTGCTCGTCCGCGAAAGCGTCCGGGCTGCGCCCCACGAGCAACGCTACCCCGAGCGGCCGGCCTGCCGCCGACAGCGGCAGCGCGATCACGCTGCCGACCACGCCCTGCGGCAACACCGCGCGCCACAGGCTCGAGTCCGGCGTCAAGAGCCAGGCGCGCTCGCCGCTCAGACGGGTCTGCAGCTCCTTGCTCTGGCCGGGCTCGCAGTCCGTGCGCGTGGCCACGCTCTCACTCGCTTCGTCGGCCTGCGCGGACGCGGTCGCGATCGTGGTGAGGCGCACCGGATCCTTCTCGAGCTTGCGCACGATCAGCTGCCGCACTGGCAAGTGCTCGGCCAACATCGGCGCGATGCGCCGCACCGACTCGTTCAGCTCGAGGTGCAAGCTCACCTCGCGCCAAAGCTGAGCCAGTGAGTTCATTGGAAAAACGCCAGCATAACTGGATTCGAAGCCCATGCTCGTCACCCCGGGATAGCCGCTGGAAACAGACTCGAGCCGGCGGCGGGATAGGCTCGGGCCGTGGTGACCTCAATCTGCGCGCGGCAACCTGGCTCGATGCCTCGAAGCAGGGAGCTGCGGCGTGGGAAGAACGCGACGATGGGGCCGGCGCCGTCGACTTCGGCCTGCACGCGCACGCGATCTCCGAACGTGACGATGCGCTGCACCGTCGCGATGCCCGGGTCTTCGCGCCAAAGCTTCAAGTCGTAGGCGCGAACCACGAGGTGCGCCGGACCGACGGGCACGTTGCCCGAGATGCGCGCCGACAGTGCACCCGTCGTCGCGATGTCGCCCTGGAGCTTCGCCGGGAACACGTTCACCTCGCCCACGAAGCGCGCGACGAACTCGGTCTCGGGCCGGTCCAGGATGTCCATCGGCGTGCCGTTCTGCTCCACCTTGCCGCGGTGAAACACCAGCACGCGGTCCGCGACGGCGAACGCCTCTTCCTGGTCGTGAGTCACGAAAATCGAGGTGACGCCGACCTCGTCGTGCAGGCGACGCAGCCACTGCCGGAGCTCTTCGCGCACCTTCGCATCGACCGCGCCGAAGGGCTCGTCGAGCAGGAGCAACTTCGGCTCCGGGGCGAGCGCGCGCGCGAGCGCCACGCGCTGGCGCTGGCCGCCGGAGAGCTGCGTGGGGTAGCGCTCATCGAGGCCAGTCAGCCCCGTGAGCGACAGCAGCTCCTTGACCTTGCGCGCGATCACGGCCTTGTCGACGCCGCGCACCGAAAGGCCGAAGCCGATGTTCTGCGCCACCGTCAGGTGCCGGAACAGCGCGTAGTGCTGGAACACGAAGCCGACGCCGCGCACGCGCGCGTGCAGATCGGTGGCCGCTTCGTCGTCGAACCATACCGAGCCGGAGTCCGCGGACTCGAGGCCGGCCAGGATCCGCAATAGGGTGCTCTTGCCGCTGCCGGACGGGCCCAGCAGCGCGACGAGTGAACCGTCGTCCACCTCGAAGCTCACGCCGTCCACGGCCGCGAAGCTGCCGAAGCGCTTGGTCAGGTTCTCCACGCGGATGCGCATATTATCTCTTCACCTTCCCGCTCTTCTTGGCCCACTCGAGCGCGAGTAGCAGTCCGATGCTGAAGAGCGCCAGCAGCACGGCCATGCCGTAGGCGCTACCCACGGCACGCTCGTCGATGGCGTCGTGGATGAATGTCGTCGCAGTTTGCGTTTGCCCGGAGATGCTGCCGCCGAGCACCAGCACCGCGCCGAACTCGCCGAGCGAGCGCGCCATGGTCATGAGCACGCCGTAGCCGAGCGCGTAGCGGATGTTCGGCAACGTGACGCGGAAGAAGATCTGCGCCGGCGCAGCACCGAGGGTGGCCGCCGCTTCTTCTTCGCTCGTGCCGAGCTCCTCGAGCACGTACACGACCTCGCGCACGGTGTAGGGCAGCGCGACGAACAGGGTGCCGAGCAGCAAGCCCCCGAACGCGAACACCACCTTGATGTCGAAGTAGTCGAGCGCGCCGATGAACCAGCCTTCGCGGCCGAACAGCAGCAGAAACGATAGACCCACCATCACCGGCGAGACCGCGAGCGGCAGGTCGGCGAGCGCGTTGACAATCGAGCGCAGCGGGAAGCGATGGCGCACGATGGCGAGCGCCAGGATCGTGCCGACCACGGCGTTGATGACCACCGACAGCGCGGTGAGCACCAGCGACATGCGCAGCGCGGCGAGCGCATTCGGCTCGGTCAGCGAGCGCAGCGGCTCGATGAGGCCCATCTTGAACAGCTCGATCCCGAGGCCGGCGAGCGGCGCGACCAGCACGATCAGCAGATAGAGCGCGGCGCCTGCGATCAGCAGGTTCCGGCCCAGGCGCTGCGTGCGCAAGCTCGGCACCTCGCGGGTCTTGGGGCTCGACACGGCGCTCGGTGGCAGTGACAGTGAGGGTGCTTCGTTAGGCATGGCGCGACCCCACCTGGCGCTCGATGATGCTCGCCGTCGTGTGCAAGAGCAGCGCGATGCTCAGCAGCAGCACTGACATGGCCGCAGCCATGCGCGGCGCACCGCCTTCGATCTCACCGAGGATGAACACCGGCGCGGTCAAGGTCTGCAGGGGAATGTTGCCCGCGACGACGACCACCGAGCCGAACTCGCCCAGGGCGCGGCCCAGCGAGCGAATGCCGGCGGAGACGGCCGCCGGGGCGATCGCGGGCAGAAACACCGTGCGAAAGGTCTGCAGCGGTGTGGCGCCCAGGATCTTGGCCGCCTCTTCTTCGCCCACGTCGATCTCGCTCAGCACCGGCTCCACCGCGCGCACGACGAACGGCACGGTCACGAACAAGAGCGCGAGGATGATGCCCGGCTGCGCGAAGATGATCGGCATGCCGAACGCGCTGAACTTCTGCCCGATCAGCGAGGTGGGGCCGTACAGCAGCGCGAGCATCACGCCCGCCACGAGCGTGGGGATCGCGAGCGGCAGGTCGAGCAGCGCCGAGATGAGCGACCGGCCCGGGATCGGATAACGCACGAGCACCCACGCCGTGAGCGTGCCGAGCAGCACGTTGATCACGCCGACGAGCGCGCTCGTCCAGAACGTCAGCCACAGCGCGCTGCGCGCCACGTTGGAGCGCAGCAGGCTGCTGAGTGAGACGAGACCATCGCTGAGCCCGAACCAGAGCAAGGTCGACAGCGGCAGCGCGACGAGCAACAGCACGTACAGCACGCTGGCGTTGCGCAGCCAGCGCTCGCCCCGATTTGGAGCCAGTGCATACGCGGCCTTCATCACGTCCCCCCGCTGGCCAGTCCGAGCGCGCGGTCGTACGCGGAGCCTGTGTCGAAGACCTTGCTCTGCGTGCCGGCCCAGTCGCCCAGATCGCGGATCGTGAACAGATCCTCGGGCTGCTTGTACTTGTCCGCGAGCTCCCGCTCCAGCTCGCCCAGCACCGGGCGCAGTCCGTGCTGCGCGTAGATGCGCTGAGCGGCGGGCGTGGTCAGGAACTCGAGGAACGCAGTTGCGACCTCGCGCGTGCCGTGCTTGTCCACGTAGCGATCCACGAGCGCGACGGGGTTTTCGATCAGGATCGTGGAGCGCGGGATGACGTACTCGTACTTCTGACCCTTCTGCTGACCGACGAGGATCTCGTTCTCGTACGTGATGATCGCGTCGCCCACGCCGCGCTCGAACTGCAGCAGCGACTCGCGTGCGCCCGCGTCCATGTTCTTCACGTTGCGCAGGATGGCGCCGAGCAGCTTGGTCGCGGACTCGGGATCGTTGGCTTTGGCGCTCGCCGTCTTGCCGCGCAAGGCGGCGCCCCAGACGGCAGCGATGTTCCAGCGAGCACCACCGCTCGTGCGCACGTTGGGCGTGAGCACGTTGAGGCCGGGACGGGCGAGGTCATCCCAATCCTTGATGTTCTTGGGATTGCCCTCGCGCACGCCGATCACCACGATCGAGCGCGTCACCACCCCGGCGTGGGAGCCCACCTTCTTCCAGTCGTGGCTGATCAGCCCGGCCTTGCGGATCACCTCGAGATCCGGCTCGAGCGAGAGCGCTGCGACGTCCGCTTCGAAGCCACCCGCGATGGCGCGCGCCTGGGCGCCGCTGCCGAGGTACGACTCCTTGAAGCTCAGCTCCTGCTTGCGCGGCTTAGCCCAGTGCTCCTGAAACGCGGGCAGGATGGCGCCGTAGGCCTCGCGCGGGGTCGTGTACCCGCCGAGGGTGAGGCTGATGGGGCCGGCAGCTTGAGGCGAAGCGCTCTGTTCCTGGCTGCTCGGGCTGGAGGCCTTGCCGCCGCAGCCGAGGAGTGCCAGGCACAGCAAGAGGCCGTTCGCCGTGGCGACTCGGCCCAAGGTGGGGTGTGCGTTCATGGCGGGCGCCTAGAGCAGGCGCCGTGCCATCGTGCACAACGGAATAAAAACCGCTGGTTATGGGGGATCCGTCACGGGATCACAGTGCTAGCCGTGTCGGGCCACGGATAATCCGTTGCACAACGCGGACAATCCGTTACGCAGGCTGGGCATTCCGGACAACGCCCTCAACCTCGCTTCGAATCTCCGCGAGCCGCGCTGGGCTCACGGCTTCGAAGCGCAACACGAGCGCCGGCTGCGTGTTGGACGCGCGGACGAGACCCCAGCCTCCGGGGAAGTTGATGCGAGCCCCGTCGACGTCCAGGACGTCGTGTGTGGCGCGGTAATGCGCGAGCACGCGCTTCACGATGTCGAACTTCACTTCGTCCGGGCAGTCCACCCGCAGCTCGGGTGTGGAGTGCGTCTCGGGCACGTCGGCGAGCAGCTGGTCGAGCGGCTTGTCGCTCTCGGCGATGATCTCCAGCAAGCGCAGCGAGGCGTAGATGGCGTCATCGAAGCCGAAGTAGCGATCGGCGAAGAACACGTGGCCGCTCATCTCGCCGGCGAGCAGCGCATGCTCTTCCTTCATCTTCTTCTTGATCAGCGAGTGGCCCGTCTTCCACACGATCGGACGGCCACCGTGCTTCGCGATGTCGTCGTACAGCGTCTGCGAGCACTTGACCTCGCCCAGGATCGCTGCGCCCGGGTGACGCTTGAGGATGTGGCGCGAGAGCAGGATCAGCAGCCGATCACCGAACACGATGGTGCCGCGGTTGTCGACCACGCCGATGCGGTCCGCATCGCCGTCGTATGCGATCCCGAACGCGAGCTTGTCGCGCGTCACGCGCTCCACGAGCTCCTGCATGTTCTCCGGCAGCGAAGGATCGGGGTGATGGTTCGGGAACGCGCCGTCCATCTCGCAATACATCGCGATCGGCGACAGACCCACGGCTTTCATGGCCGCGAGCGCGGCCGGACCACCCGCGCCGTTGCCCGCGTCGATCGCGAAGCGAACGTCGCTGCGCGCCAGCTTGATGTTGCCGCGCATGTACGCGGCGTAGGCCTCGAGCGGGTTCCACTCCGAGCTCTTGCCGCCCGGTTGCAGGCTGAAGTCGCGGCGCTCGATCAGGCTGCGCAGCTCGCGCACCTCGTCACCGGCGAGCGTGGCCTTGCCGCTCATCAGCTTGAAGCCGTTGTCTTCGGGCGGGTTGTGGCTACCCGTGATCTGCACGCCGCCGTCGGCGTCCAGATGGAAGACCGCGAAATACATCATCGGGGTGGGGCCCACGCCGATGTCGATCAGCTCGATGCCGGTCTCGAGCAGGCCACGCGTCAGCGCAGCGTGCAAGCGCGGGGAGCTCAGGCGGCAGTCTCGCCCCACCACGATGCGCTTCTGGTCCCTGCGTTTCAGGAAGGTTCCGAAGCTGCGGCCGAGATCGGTGGCGAGCTGATCGGTCAGGTCGCGGTCGGCGACGCCGCGCACGTCGTATTCGCGAAAAATAAGCGGATTCATGCGGACTCCCTCACAGGTACTTTTTGACGTCTCGCTTCGCGAGATCGTCGATCACGCGACGCACGTCCTGCGCGCGCTCGCGCGGCATGATCAGTAGCGCATCTTCGGTGTCGACGACGACCAAGTCTTCCACGCCGATCAGCGCGACCAGCTTGCCCGCTTTGGCGCGCACGTAACAGTTTTCCGCGTCGACCAGGCTCGCATCGGCGAGCAGCGCGTTGCCGTCGGCGTCCTTGGAAGCGAGCTCCCAGGCCGTCGTCCAGCTGCCGATGTCGTACCAGCCGAACGAGCCGGGTACGACGCGCACGTCGTGTGCATGCTCCATGATACCGTGGTCGATGGAGATCGAGGTCAGGCCGGCATAGCGCTCGTTGACGTAGCTCGCCGCGCTGCCCCCAGCGGCGGAAGCACCCGGCGCGATCCGCTCGCGATAGCCGCAGGCGAAAGCATGCAGGTCCGGCAGCTGGCGCTGGTACTCACCGAGGATCACGTCTGCGCGAAAGAAGAACATGCCGCTGTTCCACAGGAAGCGACCTTCCTTCAGGAACTGCTGCGCGCGCGCGGAGTCCGGCTTTTCCACGAAACGCTGCACCTTCAGCACACCAGGCGCGAGCTCGGCCCCGCTCTCGATGTAGCCGTAGCCGGTCTCTGGCCGCGTGGGAGACACGCCGATGGTCACGATGCCCTCGGTGCGAGCGGCCTCGGCAGCACGCGAGAGCAAGCTGCGATATGCCGCTTCATCGCCGATGTGCGGATCTGCGGGCAGCACCATCATCACGGCCTGCGGAGAGCGCGCGCTGACGTGTGCGGCAGCCCAGGCCACGCAGGGTGCGGTGTTGCGCGCGGCGGGCTCGGCGAGCACGTTCTCCGGTGGCAGCTCCGGCAACTGCTTGCGTGTGGCGTCGCTGTGGCGCTCCGAGGTCACCACGAGAATGCGCTCGCTCGGTACGAGCCCGGAGATGCGGCGCACGGTGCTCTGCAGCAGCGACTCCTCACTGTCTGCTAGCGCGAGGAACTGCTTGGGCCACGCGCGCCTCGATAGCGGCCAGAAGCGTGTCCCGGAGCCCCCTGCCATGATCACCGCGTACACGTCTTGCATCGTCACGAACCTCCACGGCGAGAGCCGAGCCGGCGAACCCTATGCAGTCTCCTGCCGGAGCGCAAGCGCTCCGCCCACCAGCCAAAATCGTACGGCGGGCCGGTGTTGACTGTGGCTCAGAAGCCCGCGCGCAGCTCGAGCGTGAGCACCTGCGCCAAGGTATTCGGGACCTCGGCACGATCATAGTGGAAGTTATCGAAAGCGGATTTCAGTAGGTCGCCTTTGAGCGCGAGCGTGAAACGCTCGAGCACCCCGAGCACGCGGCCGGAGGCGTCGCCCGGCACGTACCAGTGGAAAGCCAGCCCGAACAGCATGCTGTGCATCGACGACAACTCGCGGTCGCCCGTGAAGTAGCGGCCGCTCGGAGCGAGCACGTAATCGTCGCTGAAGAACGCCGCGTCAGTCTGGGTGTAGTAGCGGCCGCGCAGCCGCAAGCGGACCTCGCCGAACAGGCGCTGGTCGTACGCGAGCTCGCCGGAGAGCGAGGTGATGCCCCACGTGTCGCGGTACACGCGCCCCTCGAGGGCGAGCGCCGCGGACAGCGGCGTGAGCCAGTAGCGGGCTCCGATGCCCAACGCATAACGGGCGCGGTCGCTCGGTTGGTGCTCCTGTGCGGCAGTCTTGCCGATGCGGACGGCGCGGTAGGGATTGGACTGAAAGCCGTGCAGCACCTGGGCCAGTAACGTGAGCTGCGTGGTGAGCTGTGGCGTCCAGGCCTGGCTCACGCCCGCCTGCAAGGTGTGAATGGCCAGTGAGCGCTCGGTGCGAGACTTGTCCTCCGAGAAGCAGCCGTCGGAGCTCGGAAGGCGCGGCTTCATCACGGGCTCGAAAGTGCCTGCGAGATCGCACACCCGATCGAACGCGCGCGAGTACGACAGCTCGATGCCGGTGTTGCGCTCGAACAGCTCGCTGCGCGCGGTGACGGAGAAGCTGTCCGAGCGATAGTCACGTTCGAAGGCGTGGTTGTAGCCGACGGCCACCGACCCCAGCTCGTCTCGCAACGTGAAGCCACCGCTGAAGACGTGACGCGTGTCCTTGACCGTCGCCGTGCTGATGGCGTCGACGTTCGCGGCCGGAGCGTCTACGACCGCCACGCTGGCACCACTCACGATGTCCGCCGACCAGCCCACGCGCAGGTTCACGGGCTCACCGAGCTCCACGTTGGCGCTGGCGCTCGGCATGATCACGTTCATCTTGAGCGGGCCGCCGCTCTCGCGGAACAAGCCGCTGCCGAGCGTCACGCTGGCGTCCGCGCGAGCGTGCGCGCCGAGCAGCGCGCACGCGCACAGGGCGCAGCTCAGCGCTGCGAGCGTCCGCAGCCGCGCGCGGCCGGGCCGGCCTCTTGCGGAAGTCAGTTGCATCCGCAGCCGCCTCCGGACGTGTTGCCGCTGCCGGTCGAGCCTTCGCGGTTGTCGAGCACGTGACGCTCTTGCTCGTCGCCGAGATCCTCGCTGCCCCACGTCATCGCTGGCTCGGCCAGGTGTTCCTTGTCCTCGGGCCGCACCGTCGCGCAGCCCGCAAGCGCACACACGACGAGGAGCAGCTCACAGAAAAACGCTGAGGCCCGCACTGAGCTCCTCCTGTCTGACGTAGCGATCGGTCTCGAAGAACACGTAGCTACGCGCCTCTAGGCGCAAGGTGATCCGGTAGCGAAAGCCGATGCGCAGGCCCGCACCGGCCGACAGACCGGTGACGTTGCCGCCGCGCAGCAGGAACGTATCCGCGTTCGGGCTGCTGGCGATCAGGCCGCCTGCCAGGTTGAAGAACGGCGCGACCGGTGAGCGCGGGAAGAGGTTGATCACGGGACCGATGAGCGCCAGAAACAATCGCCCGCCCTGGGCCACCGCGGCGCCGCCCGTCAGCTCGATGCCGAAGCTCGGCGCGAGCAGAAACGTGGGCCGCAGCGCCACCATGCCACCGCTGCCGAGCGCGCCGAAGCTGAGCGCGATCTCGCCGTGCGCCTCTGCGAGCGGCGGAGGCGCAAACACCTGCGGCAAGAAGCGACCGCCGCTCGCCTCGCTCTCCGAGACCTCGTGGTTGTAGACCAGATCGCCGCGCACGAAACCCGTGGTGCCGTCCGGCAGCTCGACCTCGAACCAGTAGTCGCGTGCCGCACGCGAGCGCAGCGGGAACACGTCGTCGCGGCGCGCGGTGTAAAGCTTGCGGTAGCTGGCGCCCGGACCTGCCCGAATCTCGGCCGTGTCCACGACCACGCGCGCGTGGACCTCCGCGTCCTCGGCGAGCGCGGTCCGTGCGCTCAGCAGCTGAGGGCTGCAAAGCGCCAGCGCGAGCCACAGCCAGGCTGTGCGTGAGCGCGAGGTATGCGCGGCTTCAACGGGCACCGGCGGAGATCCAATCCGTGATCAGCTTGGCAGCCGGATCACTCGCGTCGAAGATGCGACGCGGATGCGACGCCCGGTTCGTCGGGCGCAGATACAACGGACTCGTCAGCGGATCGCTCTGCACGAAGAACTGCACGGCCTCGAGATCCGCGCGGTAAGCGTCCGGCACTCGACCGGTCACGCGTCCGGATGCATCACAGGGCGGCGAGTCGCTGTGGACGCGCAAGCGCAGCGCTGAGCGGCTGTCGTGGCACGTTCCCTGCTCGCCGGCGCCGCCGCCCGCACAGCTGTGCTTTTGAAGCACCTCGGGCTCGATGCGGCAGAAGAAAAAGCTCTCGTCGAGCGTCAGATCCGGAGCGACAAAATTGTCTCCAGGATCGACCGTACCAGTCACCCCGTTCTGGGCCGCACACGCCTGCGCCAGCAGCACCGCCCATAGCGCAGACCATTTCATATCGTCCCAGGTTGCCAAACCGCGACCGCACAGATCAATTCAGGGTGCTATCCATGGCCCAAGTTTGGGGTGACGATGCAACCTTCAAACCCACGTTCTCTCGCTTGTAAGGTGTCGAGATCGGCCGCGGCTTGAGGCGTTCCGCATCCTGGTCTAGTGTGTCTGCGCCTGTAGGTGGACAGAACTACGGTGCAACGTCTGAGGAGAGAGGAACCCCGATGAAGCGATGGTCTTTCGGTCTGAATCTCATCTGCATGCTGATGCTATCGGTGAACGCCGTGGCGCATGCAGCCCCGGCGCACGCCGCGCCGGCGAAGAAGAAGGCCAAGCGGGACAAGGAGGAAAAGGTCCCGGTCAGCGCCGAGATCTCGAAGTCGATGACCGAGATCACCTGGGGCATGTCGAAGGACGAGCTGCAGAAGAAGCTGATCGACAAGGTCAAGGAGAAGTACCGCCCGCTCGTCGCGAAGACGAAAGACGCGGTGGAAGAAGATCGCCTGCGCAACGCCGCGACCGACGAGATCAAGCGCATCAAAGACAGCTTCGTGGAGTTCAAGGGCACGTCGACCGGCTGGGACGTCAGCTTCCTGCGCGGCGAGTTCACGCACGGCAACGACGAGTCCATGCTCGTGCAGCGCGATCAGAACTCGCAGAACTTCTACTTCTTCATCGATGACAAATTGTGGAAGTGGTACAAGGCCTTCGACGCCGAGGTCTTCCGCGCAGGTGATTTCGCGGGCTTCTCCGGAGCCGTGCAGCGCCGCTTCGGTCCTGCCAAAGACGTCTCCGCAGAGCTCGCGCCCGGGAGCGGCACGCGTCACTGGCTCGAGTGGCAGGACGACAAGACGCGGCTGCGCGCCGTGGACCAGAGCGACTTCTACGGCTTCTACTGTCTCGTGTTCGAAGAGAAAGCCACTGTCGGCAACCTCGCCAAGCTGCGCACGAACACCAAGACGGTGGCGACCAAGCAGCACGCGCTGGTGGACGCGGTGACTGCGCCGCCGGCGCGCGACGCAGACAGCTCGCCGGACGTCGTCGACCGCATCACCGGCAAGAGCCGTGGCTCGGCGCAGCCTGCGGCACCGGCTGCAGGGGGCAAAGGCAAGAACGAAGCTCCGGCGCCCGCCGCTGCGAGCGGCGTGAAGAAGGATGACGATCCTCTGAGCGGCCTGGGTCTCTGAGACCACGCAGCTCGACATTCGAACGACTCGATCGCGCGCTCCGGCTCTGCCGGGGCGCGCGTCGTCGTTTGAGGGGGCTCAGTCCTCCGTGTCGACCTGGATCGTGGGGCTGAGGTACTGCCGTGCCGCGCGTTCCACCACGCCGCTCAACGTGTAGGGGCGCCCTGGGCAGCCCGCGCACGTTCCCGTGAGCTTCACGATCAGCCGCGCCTCCGTCACGCTCACCAGCTGAATCTCGCCGCCGTCGGCAGCGATCAGCGGGCGCAGGACGTCATCGATCAGCCGCTTGGCCTGAGCCTCGAGCGGAGAGCTGAAAGTAGCAGGGCTGGAAGAAGCAGTTTCCGCCGCATTGCTGCGTTGCGCGCGAGCCATCTGACCTAGGGTATCAGAACGCCACCAGCGCGCCGAGTCGATCGATCGCATACCCGGTGCGGGGTAGGGGGTCCTGCTGACAGCGCCCACCCGGACTCATCGAGGTTCCTTGAACGAGAAACGGCGCTCCTGCCGGGGGCGGGAGCGCCGTTCATGGCTGATCGCCCCGCGGGGCGTCAGGTCATTCGCTCAGGCGAACGATGGGCTGCAGATCCTTCTGCAGGCGGCCTTGAACCTCGGTGGTCTTCTCCATCCGGGCCTGTAGGTCCATCAAGTCGCCGCGGAACTTGGCAAACAGGTTGGCTGCCTCGCCCAGGATGGAGCGGCTGCGCACCTTGTCGATCACGAACGCGTACTTCTCCGGAGACTCGGCGATGTCGGTCTGGCCGGTGTACAGCGTACGCTCCACCTCTTGACCGCCCTGCTGGGAGGACACCTTGACCTTGATGGACTCGGCCTCCTTCGCGCCCTTCTTGCCACCCTTGCCCTTCTTTTCGGGCTTCGCATCGGGCGCGGCGGGCTGCTGCGGAGGAACGGTGAGGAACACCAAGCCTCCAGCGAGCTGCTCGCCGGTCTTGCTCAGCACCATGCCGTAGTCGGTGTTCAGCAGACCGTCCGTCGCGGCCGCCGACTTGTTGAGCGCATCGTGACGACCTTGACCTGCGGTCTTCGCGCCGAGCGCCGTGAAGCCGTCCCACAGCAGGTTGACGTTGTTGTAGTAGTCGAAGAGCTCGTCGACGACGTTGTCACCGAACGCGCGGTACAGACGGCGATGGAACTCGTTGGCGCTGAACGGACGCTTGAGAGCGACCAGCTGCTCGATCGACGCGAAGTCGGCCGAAGCCTTCTTGCCCGGTCCACCCGTCGATGCGTCGACGGCCTTCTTCAAAAGCTCCTTGGCCGTGTCGACCGATTTGGAGACTTCCTCGACCTTGGCGTAGATCTCTTTGCCGTCGCGCACTGCAGCGCTGAACTGCTTGCGCTGATCGGTGGTGTTGCCGATGCCGAAGCCCGCGCCGAGGCCGACCAGGATGCAGATCGTGGCGAGCGCGATCGTGCGGCCACGCGACTTTCGACCGATCTCGTCCTCTTTCACGGCCGAGTCGTCGATCACCAACGTGACGCGCTTGGCTTGAGCGACCTGCGCGCCCGAAGCGGCGGCGAACGGATCGACGCGACCTGCACCGGCTGGCGCGCTCGGCGCAGCGCCGGGCACGGACTGACGGGCCGCCGGCTGCGCGGGCGCACCGGGCGCGGCGCCGCTCAGCGGGGGGCGAACGGCAGAGCTGGGCGCGGGCAGCGGTCGACCAAACGGCGACGAGCCGGGGGCGGGCGCACCAGGAGCAGCGCCGCTTTGTCCACTCGCAGGCGCCGCAGGCGCCGCAGGCGCCGCAGGCGCACCGGGAAATCCGCCTCCCACCACCGGCGGGGGTACGGACGCTCCCGGCACCGGAGCCGAGCCAGGCGCCCCAGGAAACGCGCCAGGCGTACCCGCTTGACCAGGCGTGATCGTGCGACCGAGTCGCGCTTTCAGGTTCTTGATATCACGGGGTTTGTTGCTCGGAGATGACATGAGGGTCGCCCTGTGGGTGGTGTGTGCTGCGCTCAGCTCGAGCTCTTGTCGCGCGGTGGCCGTCCTCGAGCGAGTGTCAGGAACCCGCGTACACCGAGCCGACCAGCAAGCTCAGCAAGCTAGACGCGCGCCTTGAACGATGTCAAGCGCAGGTTCGGGTAAGTGTACGAAATCACCCATGTACCTTAGTTGGGGCTAAGCGGGAGGGTAGACCAGATCCTTCACACTTCGCCAGGGCCTCCCGAATCTCCCACGAGACACGAGCTGAGGCTTGCCTTCGCTAGAGCACCCGCAGCCAGAGGAAGACCTCGAACGATCACAAGCCAGCAGCGCACGGCGTCAGAACGTGTAGAGTGCGCGCTCGGCACATGAAGGTCTTGCCGTGGGAGATCAAACGCATCCGCCTCGCCGACGAGCGTGAGCTCGTCTACGCGGTGGTCGGAACGGGCATGCCGGTCCTGCTCTTGAACGGGCTGGGTGGCGCGCGCGAGATCTGGGAGGAGCTCGTCGAGCACCTGCAGGATCGCTACCGTTTCATCGCCTTCGATTACAGCGGCCTGCGCGACGGCATGCGGGGTCCGGCCCAGGCGCACACCATCTCGCTGCACGCGCGCGACGCGCTGGCGGTGCTCGACCGCGAGTCGGTGTCGCGCTGCGCGGTGGTCGGCTGGTCGATGGGCGTGGCCGTGGCGCTCGAGCTGTTTGCGCAGGCGCCAGGCCGAGTGAGCTCACTCACGCTGCTGTGCGGCTCGGCACGCGCGTCGTGGACGCGGCGCAGCCTGCGCTCACTGCCCGCGCTGTGGTTGTTGCGCGCGCTGCGCGTGTTGCGGCGCCGCCCTGACGCATCGCAGCTGCTGTTGCGGCTGGCGCTGCAGTCTCCCGAGGCTTTCACGTGGGTGCGCCGGCTCGGGCTGATGGGCGAGCAGATGAACCCGGATCTCTTCGCGCGGCTCGCCGCGACGCTCCTCGAGTTCGACCTGACCAGCTACGTCGCGATGCTCGACGGGCTGACCGACTACGACGCGAGCCACATCCTGGCGCAGGTCGACGTGCCCACCCTGGTGATCGGAGGCGGACACGATCCGTTCACCACGCGCGCGAGTCTGGAGGAGCTGACGCAGGGCATCGGCGGCGCCGAGTACTTGTTTCTCCCCGACGGCACGCATTACCTGCTGCTCGATCAGGCTGAATGGGTCAATCTCCGCATCGAGAAGTTCTGGAACGAGCGGGGTTACGCCGCGAGCTGAGCGGCGGGCGAGGCCCGTGACGCCGAACCGAAATCGTGTCCTGTTAGGAGTAGTCAGCGCCCCATGATTCTCGTGATCGACAACTACGACTCGTTCACCTACAACCTGGTGCAATACCTGGGTGAGCTGGGTGCCGTGGTCGAGGTGCATCGCAATGATCGGATCAGCGCCGCGGCCGTGCTCGCGCGCCGGCCCGAGGCCGTCTTGATCTCGCCCGGGCCGGGCAACCCGGACGAGGCCGGCATCTCGCTCGAGCTGCTCACGCGGCACGCGGGTGCGCTGCCGATGCTGGGCGTGTGCCTCGGTCACCAGGCGATCGGACAGGCGTTTGGCGGGCGTGTCGTGCGCGCGGAGCGCTTGATGCACGGGCGCACCTCGCCGATCCACCACGCGGGCGCCGGCGTGTTCGCTGGCCTGCCCACGCCTTTCACTGCGACTCGCTACCACTCGCTGATCGTGGAGCGCAGCTCGCTCGCGGCCGAGCTGGAGATCACGGCCTGGACCGAGCACGGAGAGATCATGGGGCTGCGCCACAAGCACCTGCCCATCGAGGGCGTGCAGTTTCACCCGGAGTCCTTTCTGACCGAACACGGGCACGCGCTGCTCGAGAATTTCTTGAAGCAGCTGCCGGGCCGCGGCCGTGCAGAATCGGAGGCCGCGTGAAGACCGCGATTGCCGCCGCCGTGAGCGGCGAAGAGCTGAGCGCATCCATGCTGCGAGATGCCTTCCAGGCGATCTTCCGCGGCGAAGCGACGCCATCCCAGCTGGGCGCGCTCTTGATCGCCTTGCGTATGAAGGGCGAGACCCCCGAGGAGCTCGCGGCCGCCGCCGCGGTGATGCGCGAGCACTGCGTGCCCGTGAAGCTCTCGCCCAAGCCCGTGGTGCTCGACACCTGCGGCACGGGCGGAGACGGCGCGAACACGTTCAACATCTCCACCGCGGCCGCGCTGGTGATCGCGGCCTGCGACGTCCCGATCGCGAAGCACGGCAACCGCGCCGCGAGCTCTAAGGTCGGCAGCGCGGACGTGCTCGAGGCACTCGGCGTGCGCATCGATCTCGGCGCAAACGATGTGGCGCGCTGCATCGAGGAGCTGGGCATCGGCTTCATGTTCGCGCGCACGCACCACCCCGCGATGCGGCACGTGGCGCAGGTGCGCGCCGAGCTCGGTGTGCGCACGATCTTCAATTTCCTCGGGCCGCTCAGTAACCCGGCCGCGGCATCGCACCAGGTGATCGGCGTGCCGAGCGCCAAGCTGCTAGCTCCGTTCGCGCAGGCGCTGTCGCTGCTCGGGGCGCGGCGCGTGTGGGTAGTGCACGGTCATCCTGCGCTCGACGAGCTGTCGCTGTCCGGCCCGACGCAGGTGGTCGAGCTGGACGCCGGTGAGCTGCGCGAGTTCAGCGTGCAGCCGGAGGACTTCGGTCTGCAGAGCTCTCGCGCAGAGCTGACCGTGAACAGCGTCGAGGAGAGCGCGGCCATGATCCGCGCGGTGCTGCGCGGCGAGCGCGGTCCAGCACGCGACGTCGTGGTGCTGAACGCGGCCGCGGGTCTCGTCGTCTCGGGCCGGGCCGTGTCCTTCCTGCAGGCCGCGCAGCTGGCGGCGGAGGCCCTAGACGGAGGCGCGGCCTTCGGCAAGCTCGCCAACTGGGCCGCGTTCACGCAGTCGTTGTGAGGCGCGCCGCATGGCTGAGCTGGATTATCTGACCCCGATTTTCGCGCGCAAGGCGCGTGAAAACCTGCGCCGCGCGCGTCACGCGCAGCTGCGCGCGCGCCTGCCCGCGCTCGGCCCCGTGGAGCGCGTGTCCGCTGCAGAGCGCGCGCTGCAACGCGAGCCTGGCGCCGGGCCGCGCATCATCGCTGAAATCAAGCGGCGCAGCCCGAGCGCGGGCTCGATCCGCGCCTACGAGCGCGGCGACATCGCGTGGCTCGCGCGCGAGTACGTGGCGGGCGGCGCGGCCGCGATCAGCGTGCTGTGCGATCGCGCGGGCTTCGGCGGCTCGGCGCTCGATCTGCGGCGCGCCGCTCGCAGCGTCTCGGTGCCGCTGCTGTTCAAGGAGTTCGTGCTTGAGGAGCTGCAGCTGGAGCTCGCCGCGCGGGCCGGTGCCTCGATGGCGCTGCTCCTGGTGCGCGCCATGCCGGCGCAGCGCCTGCACGTGCTGTGTGACGCCGCGCTCGCGCTCGGCATCGCGCCCGTGGTGGAGGCCGCGAACGCGGACGAGGTGAGCGTGGCGCTCGAGACGCGGGCGCGCATCGTGGGCGTCAACGCGCGCGACCTGCGCACGTTCAAGGTCGATCCGCAGGGCGCGCAGCAAGCGCTCGCGCTGATTCCGCGCGAGCGCATCGCGGTGCACATGAGCGGCGTCCGCAGCTCGGACGATTACCGCAACATCGCCGCGGGCCGCGCAGACGCGGTGCTGATTGGGGAGAGCCTGATGCGCGCGGAGCGTCCGAGCGACAAACTGCGCGAGCTGCAGGGCGCCTGAGCGTCAAGCGGCCGGCGGATGCGAGCGCAGCCGCGGCTCGCGCTCGGCACGCGCAGCTGTGAGCTGCGCGTGGCGGTGCGCCGGTAGGGTGACCACGAACGTCGCGCCGCGATTCTGCTCGCTCTCGATGTCGATCGTGCCGTTGTGCGCGTCGATGATCTGACGCACCAGCGCGAGGCCGATGCCGGCACCGTGCGTGCGCTCCGAGTGGAACATGTCGTAGATCTTCTCGCGCTGCGCCTCGTCGATGCCGCGGCCCTGATCGATCACCTTCAGCACCGCGCTGTCCGGTCCACTCGACGCGCACACGCGGACGCTCGCGCCGTGCGGCGACGCTTGCAGCGCGTTTTTCACGAGATTCCACAGCACCTGGCGCAGCTGATCCGCGTCCACCCAGGCGAAGGCCGGCGCGTCGGGCAGCTCGATCTCCATCTGTACGCCCGCATCCGGCGCCGGCCCGCGGCGGGCCATCTCCACCACTTCGCTCACGAGAGTGCGGATGTCGTGCTGGCGCCGCAGCGGCTCGCGCGGCCGGCCGACGAGCAGCATCGTGGACACCAGATCGTCCAGCCGCTCCACCTCGCGCAGCACGATGCCGAGCAGGCGCCGATCGTCTTCGTCGAGCTGCTGTGAGCCGCGCACGAGCTGCACGGAGCCAGAGATCGAGCTGAGCGGATTGCGGATCTCGTGCGCGAGGCCGGCCGAGAGCCGCCCGAGCACAGCCAGGCGCTCGCCGCGCGCGGCGGCTTCGCGCAGCCGCACGATCTCGCTGAGGTCCTGGAACACCACGAGTCCGCCGCGCACCTGGCCCGCGCCGTCCGTCAGCGCGTTGAGCGAGAAGCCGACAGGGAACTGCGTGCCATCCGGCCGCGTCGCGAGCGCTTCTTCGCGCGTGGCGCTCACGTCGCCTTGTGCCCCGCGCTCCAGACAAGCACCGATGTCGAGAGGCAAGAAGCGGCTGAGGGGCGCGCCCATCAAGCTGAAGTGATCGGTGCCGAGCATCTCCGTCGCGGCAGGATTGATGGTCTGGATGCGCCCGGCGAGATCGGTGGTGATTAGGCCCGAAGTCAACGAGCGCACGATGTCCTCGTTGAGACGTGCGAGCGATGCGGCGCTCGCCTCGGCGCGCCGCAGCTGGCCGCCGGCCGAGAGCAGTCGTGCGGACAAGCCGGCTGCGAGCAAGGTCACGAGCAAGAGACCGAGCACGTTGAGCAGCGATGCGTACGTGAGCTCGGTCGCGGCCAGGTGATAAGCGTCCGGAGGTTGATCGGGGGGCGCGGTGATGTGCTGAAAGGCGAGGCCCACCGTGAGGCTGGTGAACAACAGCACCGCGGCGGCGCCGGAGATGCGCGCCGCGTTCGGGCCGAGCACCATCGCCGCGTTCAGCACCGCGACGCCGTACAGGAACGTGAAGCCGCTGGCGGGTCCGCCCGTGACGTAGACGAGCGCCGTGGTGAGCATGAGATCGCAGGCGACCTGCGCCACCGCGACGGGTAGCTCGCTGTCGTCGCGCAACAGCCAGAGCGCGAACACGAGCGAGCTGCCGTAGATCGCGCCGATCAACGTCATCAGGAAGCGCGGCGTGAACGAGTCGATGCCGCCGCGCGTCTCCAGCGCGAGCAGCAACGTGCCTCCGAGCAGCAACGTGGCGACCCCGAGCCGCGTGCCCATGAACAGCTTGAGACGCCGCACCGCGAGCCGCGCAGCGTCGTCGTCGGCGCGCGGCGACGTGTGCTCGGGCAGCGGCGTGTGCGCTGGCGTCGACAGCGGCGGGCGGTCCGCGCTCATGACGACGAACCGCCCGCGACGTGACGCATCATTCCGCCTTGACGGCACCAGCGATGTCGAAGATCGGCATGTACATCGCGATCAGCATGAAGCCGACCATGCCGCCGATGCCCACCATCATGACCGGCTCCATCAGCGCGGTCAGCGAGCCGACCGCCACGTCCACTTCATCCTCGTAGAAGTCGGCGATTTTGTTGAGCATGACGTCGAGCGCGCCGGTCTGCTCGCCGACGCCGATCATCTGCACGACCATGGACGGAAACACCTTGGTCTCCATCAGCGGCTCGGCCATGGTGCGGCCTTGCGTGATCTTGTCGGCGACGTCGAGCAGCGCACCTTCGATGAGTACGTTGCCTGCGGTCTTCGCCACGACGTTGAGCGCGTCGAGGATCGGCACGCCCGAGGAGAGCAGCGTGCCCATGGTGCGGGTGAAGCGCGCCACGGCAATCTTGCGCATGGCGGGCCCGATGGCCGGGAAGTGCAGCGACATCCAGTGCCAGAAGCGCTTGCCGCGGCGTGTGCCGTAGGAATACGAGATGCCCACGAACGCTGCGATGCCACCGCCGATGATCATCGGCAGCTTGTCCACCACGCCGTGCGAGACGCCGATCACGAACTGCGTGAGCGGCGGCAACTTGTCGGTGCCACCGAAGTCCGCGAACATCTTCTCGAACGTCGGCACGACCATGGTGAGCAGCACGCCCATCACGATGACGGCGATGCAGAACACGGCGATGGGATAGACGAGCGCGCCGCGCACCTGACGCTGCAGCTTGACGCGCTTCTCGATGTACACACCGAGGCGGTTCAGGATGGTGTCTAGAATACCGCCCATCTCACCGGCCGCGACCAGGTTGACGAACAGCTCGTCGAACACCTTCGGGTGACGCTTGAGCGCATCGGAGAACGTCGCGCCCTGCTCGACGGTGCCCTTGATGTCTTTGAGGATGGCGTTGAACGCCTTGTTCTCGCCCTGGTTGCTCAAGATCTCGAGGCACTGCACGAGGGGCAGGCCTGCGTCGATCATGGTCGCGAACTGGCGGATGAACACCACCAGCTCTTGCGACGTCACCGGCGCGCCGAACTGGAAGTTCATCGCGGCGGCCTTCTTCTTGACCTTGACCGGATTCAGGTTCTGAGCGCGCAAGCGCTGATTGACTGCCTCCTTGTCGTCGGCGTCCATCACGCCTTTGCGGACTTCTCCGCTGCGTGCGCGTGCTTCCCAGACCCATTCGGCCATGCAACCTCCTGCGACAGCGCGCTGATCAGCGTAACTGAAGCGCGTGCACACGGTCAAAAGCGTCTGCGACTACGCTCGTCTGCTACACGCGTGCACTGCAGGTGCTTGCCGCTGACGGCTGCACACGCCAGCATGGTGTGTGTGAGTTAGCCGCTGATGGCGGCGAACGAGCTGGTCTGTTCTGCGACGCGCGCGGGGCATGTGGACTCGGCGAGCCGCTGGCGGCTGCATGCCGGTGCAGGTCGTGTCGTGCGCTCGCATGTGGCATGCGTGAGCATGCGCGAGCGCCGCGCTGTGCGACCTGCCGTCTCTCAGTGGTACGGGTTCGGCAGAATGTCTTCGGCCGGCGCGCCCTTGCTGGGCTCGACGTCGCGTGCGCGCGGGCGGCGCGTGGGGACGGGCGCGGGCGTCTCGACCGGCTGCGCTTCACGTGCCGTAGTGGTCGGCAGCGCCTCGGCCGCGCGATGCCGGCCGCGCTCGTGTGGACGCGGCTCGCTGGCGCTCGCGGGCTGATCGGGCGAGCGATCTTCTCCGCGCGCTTCGTTCGAGGAAGGCAGGTTTCTCGGCTCGCGTGCGCTCGGACGCGCCTGCGGCTCGTGGGCCACGGCGGCGGGCGGCGTGGGTGTGGCGCTGGCGGGCGGTGGGGAATCGACGGGGACGGGCGGCGGTGGTAGCTCGGCCTGGACCGGCGCGCTCTGCGGGACGGCCACGGGCATGACCGCTGGCTTCCGGCTCCAGAGCGCGGCCGTCGCGCCCGCCGCGGCAGCGAGCAGCACGACCGCGGCGACCCAGATCACCTTGCGGCTCTTGGGCTCTTCGAGCTCCGTGAGATCGATCTCGTCGTAATCGACCTCGGGGATCGAGGTCGCAGGCGCGCCGAGCAGGCTGGGCGGTGCCTGCAGCGGCATCTCGACGACCGGGGGCGCCTGGTCCATCGCAGGCGGAGGCTCGCTCGCGCCGCCGTTCGCAGTGAGCTGCGCGATCGCGCTGCGGATGAGCTCGGCGTCGCGCGTCAGCTTCTCGACGGCGTACTCGCGCACCAGCTGAGCGACCTCGCGGGCCTTGGCGAGGCCGCCGAGCGTCGGCGCGGCTTCTTCGACCGCTTCCGCGAACTCTTCGGCGGACTGGAAGCGCTCACCCGGGTCGCGGGCCAGCGCCTTGATCAACAGCGGATCGAACGCGGCGAGCCCGGGATCGACGGACGACAGCAGCGGGATCGGCTCCAGACAGATCTTGTTGAGCGTCGCGGCGTGGTTTTCCGCGCGGAACAAGCGGCGTCCGGCGAGGCTCTCCCACAGGATGATCGCCATCGAGAACAGATCGGAGCGCTGGTCGGCGTCGCCGTTGCTCGCGTGCTCCGGCGCCATGTAGGCGAGCTTGCCCTTGAACTGACCCTCGCGCGTCGTGCTGAGCCGCACCTCGGCCTTCGCGACGCCGAAGTCCGTGATGCGCGCGACGCCGTCCGAGCTGACCATGATGTTGTGCGGAGAGATGTCGCGGTGCACCAGCTGCAGGTGCCGCCCCGACTCGTCCGTCAGGTTGTGCGCCGCGGCGAGGCCCTCGAGCGCGTCGACCACGATGCGCAACGTCACCGGGAACGGCAGCCGCTTGCTGAGCTTCCACGCCTTCTGCAGCAGGGCGCCCAGGTGGTCGCCCTCGATGTACTCCATGACCAGGTAGAAGCCGGCGTCCGGCGTGTCGCTGATGTCGAGGGTGGGCACCACGTTCGGGTGCCGGATGCGCGCAGCGAGCCGCGCCTCGTCGAGGAACATCGAGATGAACTCTTCCTCGTGAGCGAGATGCGGGTGCAGCACCTTGATCGCGAACAACCGCTCGAAGCCCGCCACGCCGATGGCGCGGGCCACGTACACGCCTGCCATTCCGCCCGAGGCCAGACGCGCCAGCACCTCGTAACGACCGAGCTTTCTACCTGCGAGGCTCGACGCAAAAGGATCAGCAGAGGCTGTCAGGGTGTCGTTCAAAATCGACCCTCTAAGACGGTGGAGACGCCGCCGGGCAGCGGCGCCAGCTGCAGCCGCGTGAACGAGCGCGCTCCTGATCGTGCATTCTGCGCCTTTTCCTCACTCCCGGACCAGTCGGTAAGCAGGAGGGCGATCACACCTGTTCCTACAGCAGCCACCGCGGTGGCGCCAATCAAGATGTTGGTCCGGAGCTCACGACTGCGTCCTTTGTCTAGCAGTTCCTTGGCGTTGGTCTCTTGTGTCGCACATGCGCCGGGTTGCGGCATCAGCGCCGTGCACTCATTCCACGCCTTGGCGGCATTTTCGTAGGGCTTGACGCCATTTAGGGCATCCACGCCCGAGATCGCGGTCGCCGCCCCGAGGGCTGCCGTCACACCGAGCCCGATCCAAGTCACGAGCGGGGGCAGGGGTTTCTTCCCGCTGCCGCTCGTACTCTCGGCGGGCGTGTCCTGGATGATTGAGATCGGCTTGACGGGTGGCGCCGGTGGCGCCGCAAACGTCAGCTCCTTGGTCTCACCGGCGGCACCCTGGAACGCGGCGGCCTTGGAGCCGGTCTCGAAAGTGGCCGTGAGGCGGTGGCGCTCGTCCGGGATGACGAAGAACGTCAGGTACTCTTGGAGCTTGCCGTTCAGGTCGAGCTTGCAGTCCTCGTCGCAGCTCACTTGCACGCGCACCAGCGCTGCGGCGTGTCTGTCCAACACGCCCTGCGCGAACTCGCTGCTGTTGGCGTCGGCGCGATAGGTGCTCTGCAGCTCCAGCGCGAGCGTGGTGGCGCGGGCGTTGTTGCCGTTCTTCTCGTGCGCGCGGATCGCTTGCATGAGCGCAGGCGCTGCGGGCGCCAAGCGGTTCGCGGTCTCGAACCACACTGCAGCCTCGTCATAAGCCTGGTCGACGTAAGCGGTGGTACCCTTGTCGTAAGCCTCTGCGGCCGCTTGCCGCTGCCGTGCATCCTGAGCCTCGAGTCGTGAAGCAAGTGCGGCCAGCGACAGCGAGAGGACTGCGACAGCGGTAACTCGTCTCATGCAATGTCCGATCATGTCCCCCCGAAGTTTGCAGGGGTTCAGAAGATAGTGATTCGCGCAGCAATTTCTACAGCACACCCGCGCGCGGAGGGGAAAAACACGACTCATTGCGCTGGGCTTGCGAGTTTGTCATCGGCTGTATTTGCGGAGGTCGGGAGCGGCGCGGAGCTTGCGGAGCGGTTCCCGCGACCGCCGCTGTGATTAAGCGGAGGTCGGGAGCGGCGGAGCTTGCGGAGCGGTTCCCGCGACC
>Ga0190269_10000015_pt1 | contig 70848 bp, 47 predicted proteins | sample Popmic249IS_FD_133749 | JGI IMG/M metagenome (GOLD analysis project Ga0190269, IMG submission 133749) | Populus adjacent soil microbial communities from riparian zone of Blue River, Arizona, USA - 249 IS | ecosystem: Environmental > Terrestrial > Soil > Riparian zone | place: USA: Arizona... | reverse complement strand
TCGCTCCCACGTGACGTTCTCGACCAGAGCGTACGCGAGCCGCGCCGACGTCGCGACCTCAGCCGCGTTGGACGCGGATTAGGCTTTGTTCGGCTGGGACGCCTACTCGCAGGGGGAAGCCGTAGTGACCCGTGCCGCGGTGGACGTAGAGGCGGTCTTTGCCGCGGGCCCACAGGCCGTGGTCGGGGAGGCTCGTGACCAGCGAGACGAAGGTCCACGGCAGGCCGAAGGACACGAGGCCTACCTGGCCGCCGTGTGTGTGGCCGGCGAGGACGAGATCGCCTTCACCCTCCGGCATGCGCTTGAACGCGCCGGGATCGTGCAGGAGCGCGATGCGCAGCATGCCCTCCGGCCGCGGGTACTTCGCACAGACCTCGAGCATCCGCTGCTCGCGGTCCTTGAAGTGGAAGTCGAAGCCGAGGATCTGTACGCGGCCGATCGGCGTTTCCACCTGGGTCGCTTCGTCCACCAGCAGCGTCACGCCCGCCGATGCGAGCGCGCGCTTCACGGCATGCAGCGCCTCGTGATCGTGGTTGCCGAGGCAAGCGAAGACCTTGCCGCGTGCCGCTGCCAGCGGCGCAAGCGCTTCGTCCAGCGCGCGCGGCGCGCGGTTCGACTCGATGGTCAGGAAGTCGCCCGTCAAGCAGATCAGGTCCGGGTTGCGCGCGACCGCCCGCTCGCAGATCCTGCGCAGGCGCGCGATGGTCATGAACGGCCCGATGTGTGGGTCGGTGATCTGCACGATCTGCAGGCAAGGTCCGCCGTTCGTCTTGCCGAGCGGATAGCGGCGCAGCGTGCCCGCATCCATGCCGTCGAGCACGACGTCGCGCACGGTCTCCGGCGTGTACATCGACTCGATCACGCCGAGCAGCGCGAAGCCGTAGGGCAAGAGCAGCCAACGGTCGGACAGGCCGAAGCCGACCGCGATCGCGACCGGCCAGCCGAGCAGGGTGCCCGCGACGAAGAACGACGCCGGGTAGCTCACGAGCCAGCGCACGGCCCACGGACGCAGTCGCGGCCAGACCATGAGCAAGAAGTGGAGGTACACCATGCCCATCATGTAGTCGCGCGCATGCCCGAACAGCACGAACAGATGCTCCTGCATGCTGGCGCCAACGAGCGTGAAGATGCCCAGCGCCACGCCGGAAAACATCGCGAAAAATCGGCCGCGCTCGCGCCAGGTGACGAGCATGACCAGCAGGTAGCCCGCGAGTGATGCGATGGTGAAATGCGTCATCCCAACCTCGGTATCTGCACCCGCGCCGGGAATGTAAAGAGGCAAAATCGCACGTACAAAAGCGAGAGCCCGGCGCACAGGCACCGGGCTCTCACGGAGCGTAGAAGCGCGGCGATCAGGCGATCTCGAACAGACCGGCCGCACCCATACCGCCGCCGACGCACATCGTCACCACGACGAACTTCGCGCCGCGGCGCTTGCCCTCGATCAGCGCGTGGCCGACCATGCGCGCGCCGCTCATGCCGTACGGGTGGCCGATCGAGATCGCGCCGCCGTTCACGTTGAGACGGTCGTTGGGAATGCCCAGCTTGTCGCGGCAGTAGATCACCTGCACCGCGAACGCCTCGTTGAGCTCCCACAGGCCAATGTCATCGACCTTCAGGCCGTGACGGTCGAGCAGGCGGGGAATCGCGTACACGGGACCGATGCCCATCTCATCCGGCTCGAGCCCCGCGATCGACAGGCCGCGGTAGATGCCGAGCACCGGCAGGTTGCGCTGCTGCGCCAGCTTGCCATCCACGATCACGCACGCGCTCGCGCCGTCCGACAGCTGGCTCGCGTTGCCCGCCGTGATGGTCTCCGTGTTGTTCACAGGCTTGAGGCCCTTCAAGCCGTCGAGCGTGGTCTCGGGGCGGTTGCCCTCGTCCTTGCTGAGCGTGACTTCCTTGTAGGTGCGCGCGCCGGTCGCCTTGTCCACGAGCTGCATGGTCGTGCTGAACGGGACGATCTCGTCGTTGAACTTGCCTGCCGCATGGCCCGCCGCGGTGCGCTGCTGGCTCTGCAGCGCGTACTCGTCCTGCGCGTCGCGGCTGACTTTGTAGCGCTTCGCGACGATGTCGGCCGTGCCGATCATCGGCATGAACAGCTCGGGCTTGTTCTTCATCAGCCACTCGTCCTGATACTCGGGCTTGCCCATGGGGTTCGCCGGATCCGGGATGGTGGTGCCGATGAAGTGGTTCAGGTTCAGGTGGCCCTGCACGAGGCTGATCGACTCGACGCCGCCAGCGACCATGACCGGCACGCGGTCCACGATCACGCGCTGCGCCGCCATGCTGATCGCCTGCAGGCCGGAAGAACAGAAGCGATTGACGGTGGTGCCGGACGCGGTGACCGGCAGGCCGCCGCGCACGGCGGCGTTGCGCGCCACGTTGTGGCCGGTAGCGCCCTCAGGCAGACCGCAGCCGAGGATCACGTCTTCGACCTCTTTGGGGTCGATCTTCGCGCGCTCGACGGCATGCTTGATCGCGTGGCCCGCGAGAGCCGTGCCGTGAGCCAGGTTGAGCGAGCCGCGGAACGCCTTGCCGATGCCAGTGCGAGCCGTGGACACGATGACTGCGTCTGCCATGCTGAATTCTCCGTGTTCGTGCGAGGTATACAGACCTGTTTACTCTCGCCGCGTGGGTTGTAGCAGAGCGCAGGCGAGAGGGAAACCCTCCGTGCCCAGGCTCGGGCAGGGCGGCCGCGAGCGCAAGTCGTGGCAGCCCCGGCAAGGACAGAGATTTCAGCGGGCGTTGGCGCGCGTCAGAACAGACAGCCGACGGCCGTGCCAAGCAGCTTGGTGAGGGTGTTCACCAGGTCGGCCGTGTTGGTGGGTGTGTAGGAGTGAGCGGCCGGGTCCTTCGGGTCGCCGTGGCGCGCCACTTCATCCAGGTGCATCTGCAGCGCGGGGTCGCTCGCCAGGCTCACGACGAATGTCGTGATGCCCATGGCAGCGGCGCGGTCCGCGGCGGCGATCACGTTGCGCTGCTGCGCCGTGCCGTCGCCGCCCATGCCGCCCATGCAGATGTCGTTCGGCTGGCCATCGGTCGCGAGCAGGATGAACTGCGGATCCGTCGAGCCGCGCGTGCCGCGCAGCTTGAGCAGCTGGTCCACCGTGTAGTTCATGGCCTTGTCGGTCGGCGTCGAGCCGCCGAGCTCGACCATTGGATACATCGTGTCGATCGCGGCTGCATTCGCCGGCGCCGGCTTCACCTCCACGATCTGCGGGCAGCCGCTCGCGCCGCGGCGCATGCCGCCGCCGCCCATGCAGGTCGCCATCGGTCCCATCGTGGGCGAGTTGAGCGCGAGCCCGAAGTCGATGCCGCCGTCGTAGATGTAGAGGCCCAGCGAGGCGAGGCCGTTCAGCCGGTACATGAGCCCGGTGTCTTTCGTCAGGAGCGCGTTACGCAGCTCGGTCCAGCGCGTGGAGGTGCCGAACGGCTCGCACATGCTGCCGGAGCCATCGATCACGAAGGCAATCGTCGGATTGCGGCAGCCATCGCCCGCGCCAGCCGTCGCCATGGAGGGCGTGATGAGGAAGCCGTTTGCACCGGCGGCCCCGGATGCTGCGTTTGCGGTCTGTCCAGGGACGCCCGTGACACCCGTGCCCGTCGCCCCCGGCGCGACACCTCCCGCGGCACTTGGCGTCGGCAATGAGCCACGCTGGCCCGGCGCGACACCGTCGCCCCCGCAGCCGAGCAACGCAAGACTGGCCAAGGCCAACATGAACCCAGAGCGGAAGACAACACGGGCGATAGATCGAAGCGGACGCATGGCGACTCCTTTGAGCCGCGCAAACGTACCGTTTGAGCCACCAGTTGCCTATCTCGCCAGGTAGTGACGAGAAAGCTACATACCACCACTCACGTTCAACGCTCAGCCGTTGTCGTCTGAGACCAGCTGCTTGAGCTGCCAGGTGTGCACGTGCAGCTTGTGCATGGCCGCCATCCGCGCCTCGTGCATGCGGCCCATGATCAGAGAGATGCTGATGATGTGGCCGAGCCCGATGTACGACAGGAAGACGATCGTGGCCGTCTTGGGCAGGTCGTGCATGCGCGGCATGATCACGAGCGTGTTGTCTCGGAACACGTAAGACGGGGGCAGTAGCCCTAGGCCTTCCAGCATCATCGGCACGAGCACGGCGAGCACGCCGATCGAGATCACGAGCGCACGTGCGCCGCGCGTGGGGGTGTTCGCCGACGCGGCCATGGTGCTCATGGCGGCGAGGCCCGGGATCAGGAACAGCGGCCCGAACATCGTGCTCATGAACCCGACCGCCAAGGTACCGGCGATCACGTTGGCGAACATGCGGTAGGACGGTGCGAGGAACCCGCGCGCGGTCAGGAAAGCCACGATGGCCGCACCCGCCGCGGTGAGCGCGTACAGGCCGAGCGCGATCCAGCTGCGCACGCCCATCCAGAGCACGAGGCCCGTCGTGATCAAAAACGACAGGTGGTACCAGCCGCTGATGTTGGTCTGGAAGCGCCCGCTGAACAGGCTGCTCTCGTGCTCGTCGAGCGCCCTCGCGTCCTCCGGCAGCTCGCTCGGCGGATCTGCCAGGAGCCGCAGCAACACGCGCTGCGCCTCGCTGTGCGACGGATCGAGCGCGAGAGCGCGGCCTACCTCGCGCAGCGCGCGCACGCGCTCTTCCTGCGCGTTCGGGCCGCCCGCGAGCGCGTACTCCGCGGCGACCTCGGCCGCACGGGCATGCGCCTGCGCCATCTCGCGCATCAGCTTCATGTCCTGCTCGCCGTCGAGGTAACGCTCGATGGCGTCGTGCAGCTCGCGCGCGGAGGAGAAGCGGTGCTCGCGATCCAGCTGCGTGGCTTTCACGCAGATCGCGTCCAGCTCGCTCGGGATGCTGCGCATCGGCGCGCGGAACGAGGGCCGGCCGTCTGCGCCGTGCACCGTCGAGGTCATCATGCCCGAGACGCTGCTGCGCGCGTGCATGGGCTCGTGCGCCAGCATTTCGTACAGGATCGCGCCCAGCGAGTAGACGTCCGAGCGCGCATCGAGAGTCGCCGTCTCGCCGCGGGCCTGCTCCGGGGACATGTAGCCGGGGGTGCCGAGCACCGCTCCGTCCATCGTGCGACCGCCGCTGTCCTCCGGCAGAGCCACCGGCTCGCTGATCGGGACCTCACGCCGGATGGGGATCTCCGGCAGACCGGCCACCTTCGACAGGCCCCAGTCCATCACGTAGATCTCGCCGTAATCACCCAGCATGATGTTGCTGGGCTTCAGGTCGCGGTGCAGCACGCCGCGCGTGTGAGCGAAGTCCACCGCCAGGCAGGCGGCGGCGAAATTACGCAGCAGCTTGCGGCGCGGGTACTGCTCGACCAGGGCCTTGTCCTTGCGGGCCAGGCTGTCGACGATCTGCTCGATCGTCTTGCCCCGGACGCGCTTCATGGTGAAGCACACGTCCCCGTTTGGGCGACGCATCAGATCGTAGACCGGAACGATCGACGGGTGCTCGAGCTGACCCTGGATGCGGGCCTCGCGAACGAAGCGGGCGAGGGTGTCCGGCTGCTTGGCGTACTTCGTCCGCAGCACCTTCATGGCGACGTCACGGCCGACGCGCTCGTCTTTGCACAGGTAGATGCGGCCCATGCCGCCCTCACCGAGCAGCTCGCGCTCGATGTAGCGGCTCTCCTCGTGCACGGCGTCCGGCGGCAGCCCGCTGATCACCGCCTGTTCGCCCGACTCGGGCGAGGGCACGGACTTCGGCGCCAGCGTGGAAATCGCGGACGATGGGGATGGGCGGCTCGCAGCCGCGGGCCGGGGCGCAGGTTGCTCCGGAACGGCCTCGCGCAAGGCCGGCTTGGGCGGCAACGCAGCGCGACGGTGGGAGTCCGCTTCGGGAACTTTGACGAAGGTGATGACCTCGTCATCGAACCCGCTGTGTCTCTCCTTGGCCATGCGTGCGAAAGTCTATGCGCTGATCGCGCCTGGTGAAAGCCGCAAGCGGCTCATACTCCACAAGTGTACGAGTGCAAGTGGATGGCCCGAACGGCTCACTCGTTCGTGTAGCGAACAGCGTGCCGCATGCATGTGGCTGAGCTCACACGCATGCAAGATTCGGAATGCTTTGGCACCAGCTTAGGTCTCAGGGTTTTCCGAGTTGTTGCCAACCGCGAAGCTCCGAGTGTCCGGGATGTGGGCATGAGTGGGTGGCTCGAAGCCGCACGCGGCGTAGCTCGCTGCGCGGTCTTCCGCGATGCTGTCGAAAGTGCGCGCGATGGTCTCGATGCCGACGCGCTGCGCGGTGCGAAGGTTGTGCTGCGCCACGCGCGCAGCGACGGATTCTGTGGTCTTCGAAAGCTCACCGAGGCTCAAGCTCGCGATGCGTTCGGGGTCGACGTAGCTCGTGCCGTGCGGCTCTGGGCCGCGCACACGCGCGAGCACATCCGTCCGCACGATTTGGAACATGGGGTCAGGCGCGCGCCGAAGAAAGGGCACGAGCTTCTCTGCATCAGTGAGATCCGCGGGCGCGTTCGGGTGAAAGTCGGCGAGCGCAAACTTCAGCTCCCCGCGCGGCGTGCGCGCTTCGTCGGCAGCGCGCACCGCAGCCAGAGAGTGGGCGAGCTGCCTGGGCGTGGCCGGCAACAGCGGCCAGATCAACATGCCCACCTCGACCTGCGCGTCGCGCATGCACTCGTCGATCAACGCGAGCGCTGCCGCAGGGTCGGCTTCAGTCAGGAAGGTGACGTGCATGTGAACCTTGCCGCTCTTGCGTGCCTCCTTGGCCCACGGGCAGAGCCCAAACGCCTCCACCACCTCGACCTGATAGCGCGTGTGGATGCGCCGGACCTCGCGCTCGAGCCGTTGCAAGTCGCGCTGCATCGCCGCGATACTTTACAGATCACTTGCGCGAGAGGGGAGCGAATGATGAGCAGGCTGGGGAGCGCAATCGGTGCGGCCGTGCTCGCGGCGCTGTGCTTCGGGGCTCCGGCGGGGCTGATGGCCGCACCGGAGGGCGTCGGCGCGCGCGAAAAAGACGGAGACGCCATCTACGCCTACACCGATGAGCGCGGGCGCCTCGTGCACGTGCAGCGCTTGACGGACATCCCGGAGGCGCTGCGCGCGTCGGCGCGGCGGGTGGACGAGCCCGCGCCCGGGCAGGACGCCGCTCGAAGCGGCATCGACAGCCTGTTCGACTGGCTCGGCGAAAAGAGCGGCCTCGCACCTTCGCGTGGGGAGCCCATCGTGTACCGCTACGTCGGCACGGGTGGCCGCACCGTCTTCACGAACCTCGCGACCACCGTGCCCACGGATCAGCGCGCGTTTGCGCGCATCGACCTGCGGCATGTCCCGCTCAACTCCGTGCTCGCGGGCGATCTCAACCGTGAGCTCGACCAGCGCTACGCGCAGCTACGCGCCTCCGGAACCTGCGAAAAGCTGCGTGACGAAGTCGAAGCGCCCTGGTGGCAGCGCGCGTGGAACGAGCACCGGCCGCTCACGGTATGCGCGAGCGTGCTGCTCGTGCTGTTGCTCCTGACGCCGTTCATGGCGAGCAAGGGCTGGGGTGCGCCGTGGGCGCGCGTGCTGTGGACGGCGCTGCCGCTGCTCGGCTTTGTGGGCGTGATGGGAGCGCTAATACGCCAGTCCGGCGCCTCGCTCGAGCGCATGGAGACCCAGCTCGGCAAGTGCGAGCCTGGCGCGTGGCAGGCCGCGGGCGGCCTGCCCCAAAAGTTTCAAATCGTAACGGCGCTCGAGGCCGAAAAGCAGGCGCTCGCGCAGATCGAGCGCGAGTCTCGCTGATCAGTTGCTCTCTTCGGTGCGCTTCGGGCGCTGGTTGATGGCCAGCACCTTCTTGCGGATGCGCACCGAGTCGGGCGTGATCTCGATGATCTCGTCCTGGTCGATGAACTCGAGCGCCGTCTCGATGGTGTGCTGCACGGGCGCCGCGAGGATGATGTTGTCATCCTTGTTCTTTTCCCGGACGTTGGAGAGCTTCTTCTCCTTGGTGGGGTTCACGTCCAGGTCGTTCGGGCGGTTGTGCTCGCCCACGATCATGCCCTCGTACACCTCGGCGCCCGGGCCCACGAACAGGCGCCCGCGGGGCTCTAGGTGGAACAGGGCGTACTCGCGCACCACGCCGGCGCGATCCGAGACCAGCGCGCCCGTCTTGCGGCGCAGCATGGGGCCGCCGTAGGGAACGTAGCCCTCGTGCAGCGAGTTGAGCAGGCCCATGCCGCGGGTCTGCGTCAGGAACTGCGACCGGTACCCGATGAGCGCGCGGGACGGCACCACGAACTCGATGCGCGCGCGCCCGAAGCCGAGGTTCGTCATCTTGTCCATGCGGCCGCGGCGCTCGCCGAGGCTCTGGGTCACGGTGCCCACGAACTCTTCCGGCACGTCGATCACTACGCGCTCGGACGGCTCGCTCTTCACGCCGTCCACCTCGCGCACGACGACCTCGGGGCTGCCGAGGGCGAACTCGTAGCCCTCGCGGCGCATGGTCTCGGCCAAGATCGCGATCATCATCTCGCCGCGCCCGTAGACCAGGAAAATGTCCGGCTTTTCAGTGTCCTCGAAGCGCATGGCCAGGTTGGTGCGGGCCTCGCGCTCCAGACGGTCGCGCACGTGACGCGAGGTCAGGAACTTGCCGGTCTTGCCGGCGAAGGGCGAGGAATTCACGTAAAAACGCACCTTGATGGTGGGCGGCTCGACCGCGATACGCGTGAGCGCCACCGGGGTCTGCAGGTCCGCGATGGTGTCGCCGATCTGCACGTCGTCCATGCCCGACACGGCCACCACGTCGCCCGCGCCCGAGACCTCGCGCTTGACGCGCGTCAGGCCCTCGAACGCGAAGATGTTGCCGATCTTCTCCTGCTTCTGACCGCCGTCGAGCATGCGCATCACGCTCTGGCCGGCGCGCAGCTGACCATTCATGATCTTACCGATCGCGAGGCGCCCGACGTACTCGTCGTATCCAATGTTCGTCACGATCATCTGCAGCGGCTGATCCAGGGCCCCGGAGGGCGGCGGGATGCGCTTGACGATGGTCTCGAGCAGCGGGGTGAGGTTCTGCGAGTCATCCCCCAGCTCCAGGTGTGCCTCACCCTTGGTGGCGATGCAGTAGAGCGTCGTGAAGTCGGTCTGGGCGTCGCTCGCCTCGAGGTCGCAGAACAGGTCGAAGGTCTCGTTCAGGACTTCCGACGGGCGGGCGTCCTTGCGGTCGATCTTGTTGATCACCACGATCACCGGCATGCCTTTGGCGAGCGCGTGCTTGAGAACGAAGCGGGTCTGGGGCAGGGGGCCTTCCGCCGCATCCACCAGCAATAACGCGCCGTCAGCCATCAGCAGTGTGCGCTCCACCTCACCGCCGAAGTCCGCGTGGCCTGGCGTATCGATGATGTTGATGCGCACGTCTTTGTATTGAACGGACGTGCTCTTGGCGAGGATGGTGATGCCGCGCTCGCGCTCCAGGTCGTTCGAGTCCATGGCTCGCTCGATGACCTGCTCGTGGGCCTGATACGTGCCGCACTGCTTGAGGATGGCGTCCACCAGGGTGGTCTTCCCGTGGTCGACGTGGGCGATGATGGCGATGTTACGGAGCGATTTCGGATCGAGCGGCTGCATGGGGGCCCAGGGGGTTTGGGGTGCGGGGTGTTAACACGCACTGGCTTGTGCGGCAACACGCGGGCACTTTCTCGTCACTTGTCGCGGATTTGCTTGCGCGTATGATGGCTCGCTAAAGCATCAGCCATGGGTACCAAGCAGAACTCCCGCCGCGACTTCAGGCATACCAAGATAGTTTGCACGCTCGGCCCCGCCAGCGCCTCCTCCGAGATGATCGAGAAGTTGGCGAAGGCTGGGATGAACGTCGCGCGTCTGAACATGTCACATGGCGATCACGCGACGCACCTCCTGAGCATTCGCCGCATCCGGTCGCTCAACCGCACCTTGAACCACCCCATCGCCATCCTGCTGGATCTCAAGGGGCCCGAGATCCGCACTGGTGAGCGGCGGGAACACCTGCACCTGAAGGTGGGCGAAGAGTACACGGTGACGGTGATGCCGAATGCCGACACTGAGGCGCGAAGCATTCACATCGATTACCGCGACATGGTCTCGCACCTGACGGTCGGTAGCAAGATCACGGTCGACAACGGCTTGATCAACCTCGAGGTGCTCGAGGTGCGCCAGTACGATCTGCGCTGTCGCGTGCTGGACGGCGGCAAGCTCGGCTCGCGCAAGCACATCAACTTGCCCGGCGTGCGCGTCAACCTGCCGTCGATCACGGACAAGGACAAAGACGACATCCGCTTCGGCCTGAAGCACGACGTCGATTTCATTGCACTGTCTTTCGTGCGCAATGCGGACGCCGTGCAAGACGCGCGCAAGGTGCTCGAGGAGACGGGCGGACATCACGCCAAGATCATCTCGAAGATCGAGAACCAGGAGGGCGTCGAGAACTTCGATCAGATCCTCGATGTGTCGGACGGCATCATGGTGGCGCGCGGCGACCTCGGCGTGGAGGTGGACTTCTTCGAGCTGCCGGTGATCCAGCGCGACATCACGCGCAAGTGTGGGCTCGCGGGCAAGCCCGTGATCGTGGCCACTCACTTGCTGGAGTCCATGATCGAGAGCCCCATGCCCACGCGCGCCGAGGTCAGCGACGTGGCGAACGCCGTGTACGAGGAGGCCGACGCCGTGATGCTCAGCGGCGAGACCGCATCCGGCAAGCACCCCGTGCGCTGCGCGCAGGTCATGGACAAGATCGTGCGGCGCATGGAGAAGGTGGAGACCATCGGCACCCACATGCTGCGCTCGGCGGTGAGCACACGCGAGCAGCTGGCGCGCAGCGCCTGTAGGTTCGCGGACGCCATCGACGCGCCCGCCATCGTGGTGTTCACCCGGCGCGGTGAGCTGGGCCAGCTGGTCGCGAGCTTCAAGCCGAAGCGCGCCATCATCTACGCGTTCACCAACATGAGCACCACGCGCCGCAAGCTGTGGCTCTCCAGGTCGGTCGTGCCGTTCAAGATGGATTTCTCGAGCGACCCGGAGAAGACGATCCGCGCAGCGATGGAGAGGCTGCGGCAGAGGTCGAGGGTTTTCCCGGGTGATCAGGTGGTCGTCGTGTCGGACGTGAAGGCCGGAGATGAGAGGGTCACCTCCATTCAGGTCCGCGTCAGCGACTGATCGCGAAGGCGCGGGGCCGAGGCCCCGTGACCGCTGCTCCGCCGCTGTCAGCTGCTACCCGTCGCCCATCCCCGCACGCGCACGGACAGTTCGTCACGTGGTCGGGCCGCGGTCACGTCCAAGTGTCAGGTCGGCTTTGGGTTGTGTCCTTCCAACTACTTTGCAGCTTCGGGTGCGCGTAAGACATCCGTAGATCCCGGCCAAAGCAGCCCCATATAATCAGGCCTGCCGTGCGTTTTTTCGCGATTTGCGGCGTCGTCCCGCTCGAAGCGCGACGCCGTCTCGCGCCTGCGCTCCCTAGCGCCGCGCGAGATACGCGATGGATCACGTCGCAGAGGAGCACATGCCTGATCACGCGTCTAAACGCCCGCCTGCCGATGCCCTGAGCACCGCGATCGACGCCGCCCGCAAAGAGCCAGCCAAGCGAGAAAACTGGGATTTGGTCGAGGAGCTGGTCGACGGCGCGCAGCGTCCGAGCGACGTGCGGGAGCTGTTTCGTGACGTGCTGCGCGGCAGTGAGATCCCGCCCGCGGTGGCCGCCGAGGTCGGACAGCGCGCGGTGCGCTTCTACGAGGCCTGGTACGGCGACGACTCCACCGACCTCGCCGAGCTGCTCTCGCGCGTGCTGGAGCGTGACAGCAGCGCCGCGTGGGCGTTCGAGCGCCTGACGCAGGCGCTGACGGCCGCAGAGCGCTGGACCGATCTGCTCGCCGCGTACGACGTGCAGATCGAGCACGAGCGCGACGCCGAGCGCCGCCAGAAGCTGCTGGACGAGGCCGCGCAGCTGGCGAAGGACTTCGCGGGTCAGCCGGACCGGGCCATCGGCTATTTGATGGAGCTGCAGAAGCTCGAGCCGGACAACACCACGTTGGCCGCGTCGCTCGAGCGCTTGCTGGAGCGCCAGGCTCGCTGGGTCGATCTGATCGGCCTGTGGCGCGCGCGAGTCGAGGCTCAGCCACCGCGCCAGCAGCGCGACACGTACCTGCGCATGGCGAGCTGCTACCTCGACGCGCTGCACGATCCGGCGTCAGCGCTGCGTGAGCTCACGCATATCTTCGCCGATCAGCCGGACTACAAGCCCGGGCTGGAGCTCGCCGAGCGCATCCTGGTGGCCGACAACGCCAAGGCGCCGGAGCGCCGCGACGCGCTGCGCTACCTGCGCGAGCACTACCAGCGGGCGCAAAAGCCTCAGGAAGTCGTCCGCGTGCTCGAGGCCGTGCTGCCGCTGAGCGCTGCGGACGACAAGCGCAGCCTGTTGCGCGAGCTCACCGAGCGCGCACTCGATCTGCGCGACGACGGGCGCGCCATGCGCCACCAGGCGAGCCTGCTCGTGCTCGAGCCAATGCCGAAAGAGCGCGACGCGCTGCGCGCGCTCAGCGAGCGCACGCGCAACTACGAGCCGTACGCCGTGGCGCTCACGGAGGCGGCGGCGGCCTGCGCCGAGCCGCACTTCAAGGTCGAGCTGCTGATGGAAGCGGCGCGTCTACGCGAGGAGAACCTCGGCCAAGTCGAGGCCGCGATCGAGCAGTACTACGAGGTGTTCCGCGCGGGCGTCAGCGCGGACAGCACCATCCAGGCTGGCCGGCGCCTCTTGCGTCTGCTGGAGAAGACCGAGCGCGAGCGCGACACGCTCGACGTGCTCGCGCGCATGTCCGAGCTCGAGCCGATCGAGGCCACGCGCAAGTCGCTGCTCGGCAGGCTCGCGCAGCTCGCTGAGAAGCTCGGTGATCGCGACCGCGCGCGCCGCGCCTGGAGCTCGCGCGTCGGCGACGACGTCAACGATCTGGAAGCGCTGTCCGCGCTTGTCGACAGCGCCGCGCGCGACGAGGATTACCTGGCGCTCGCGAAGCTGTTGCGCCAACGCGTGCAGTCGCCCGGCGCCGCGCACCAACGCCGCGACGATCTGGCGTGGCTTGCGCGCATCTACGACGAGAAGCTGAACGACCTGGGCACGGCCATCGAGACGTGGCGCGAGCTCAAGCGCAGCTACAAGGACGACGAGCACGCAGTGAGCGCGCTGACCGAGTTGCTGGCGCGCGCCGAGCGCTGGGACGAGCTCGCCGAGGCGCTGCGCGAGGCCGCGCAGGGCGAGATCGTGCGCTTCACCGAGCTGCAGACGAAGCTCGGCGACGCGTACCGCGCACGCCTCGACAAGCCGGAGCTCGCCGTGCTGCGCTACAAGAGCGCGCTGCAGGTGGATCCGGCGCACGTCGCCGCGCGCGAGGGACAGCAGGCGTTGTTGGGCAACGCGGCCTGCCGCGCGACCGCGGTGGAGTCGCTCTGCGAGGCGTACAAGGCGACCGGCGAGTGGCAGAACGAGCTCGAGCTCCTGGAGATGCGGCTCGAGGTCGCGCCGGACGCGGCCGCGCGAGCCCTGCTGCTGACGGCGGCGGCGCGCGCCTGGGAAGAGCTCGGCAAGGCGCCCGAGCGCGCGCTCGATCACTACCGGCGCGCGTTCACCCTGGCACCGAACGATCGCGAGACCGAGCGCGAGATCCGGCGCCTGGCGGCGGAGCTCGATCGCTGGGACGCCGTGGTCGCCGCCTATCGCGAGACGATCGCCAGCTTCGACAAGCCGGCCGCGCGCGTGGCCGAGCTGCGCTACGAAGAAGGTCAGACGCTCGAGCAGCGTCTCGCCGATCGCGCGGGCGCGCTGGAGGCGTATGCACAGGCCGCGAAGCTGCTGCCCGAGCGCGAGCAGTTCGCCGGCGCCGCTGCGCGCGTGGCGGCGGAGCTGGGGCAGTGGGAGCGCGCTGCGCGCGAGCTGCTCAGCTGCGCCGCCGCCAAGGGCGACATGGCGGACGTGCCGTTCGCCAGCATTGAAGTGGCCGCGCAGTCCGCGGGCGCGTTTCAGGCTTACTGCGATGGCCTCGCGGCTGGTATGCGCGAGCTTGGCACACAGCTGCGGCCGGGCTTGCGCCGCGCCGTGTTGCGCTATCTGGCGCGGCTGCAGCGCGACCAGCTGGGTGATCTGGCCGGCGCGGAGGCGGCGCTGGCCTCGGCCCTCGAGGCCCAGCCGAACGACGGCGAGATCCTGCGCGAGCTCTGCGCCACGCAGCGCACGTTGACCAGCGCGGGGCTCTTCGACAGCTTGCGCAAGCTCGCGGACATCGAGCGCGACAACCTCGATCCGCTGTGGGAGGCCGCGCTGCTCGCGACCCAGCCCGCCGAGGCGCAGCGCGTGCTCGAGGCACTTTACGAGCGCGCGCTCGGGCTGTGGCGTCGCGGCCAGGCGCCGAGCGGCGAGCGCAGCGCGCAGGCAGCGGCGGTGTTTGCGGTCGATCGCATGAGCGCGATGTACCGCGCGCAATCGCAGCAGGAGCGAGCGCTGCAGCTGCTGGTCGAGGCCACGCGTCTGCCGTTCGACGCCGAGACCCAGTCGCGGCTCATGCACGAAGCGGCCGCGCTGGCGCTGAACGTGCCGGGCGCGAGCTCTCGCGCGATCGCCTTGCACCGCGATCTGCTCGCGGCCGAGCCGGGCGATCCGCAGGCGTTGTCCGCGCTCGCCAAGCTGTACGCGCAGGCCGACCGCCTGCCCGAGCTGCTGGCGCTCCGCCGCCACGAGCTGAGCCTCGATCCGAAGGGCGGCAGCCGCTTGGAGCTGCGGCTCGAGATCGTGCGCTTGCTCGGCGAGCTGGAAGCGCGCGGCGATCGCCTGAGCGCGCTCGTACAAAACCTGAGCGATCAGCCCGGCCACAAACCCTCGCTCGACGCGCTCGGCCGCCTGCTGCGCGACAAGGGCCAGTTCGCCGAGCTGGCGAAGCTCTACGAAGCCCAGGCGCGCACGTTGACCGGTCAAGGCCACCGCGCCGAGGCCGCATGGCTGTGGCGCGAGGTCGCAGCGTTGCGCGAGCGCGAGCTGAACGACGCGCGCGCGGCGCTCGCTGCCTACCGCGAGCTGCACGAGCTGGAGCCGACGGGCGATGCCAGCGCCGCGCTCGCCCGCCTGTACGCGAGCCTCGGCGAGCACGCGCTCGCCGCGGAGTGGCTCGAGATCCGGCTCGGCTCCGCACCGGAGCAGCTACGAGCGGCAACGGCCGTCGCGCTGGCCCGCGCGCACATCGACGCCGGCCAGAGCGTGCAAGCGCGCGCTTGTCTGGAGCAGGCGCTGATCGAATACCCGCAGCTGATCGAGGCCCGCGAGCTGCTCGCGGATCTGTACCGTCAGGACGGCGCGTACGAGCCGCTCGCCCAGGTTCTCTCGCAGGGCGCAGACACGTTGGGCGACGCGCAGCGGCGCCTCGCGTACCTGCGCGAAGCGGCCGATCTGTACTGCGACAAGCTCGCGACGCCGGAGCGCGCCATCCCCGTGCTCACGCGCGCGACCGAGCTTGCGCCGCAGGACGTGCGGCTTCGCAGCATGCTGGCCGAGGGCCTGCGCGTCGCTGGCCGCTTCGACGAGGCAAAGGCCGTACTAAAGGCGCTCGTCGACAGCTTCGGCCGCAAGCGCTCGCCCGAGCGCGCCGAGTTCCACTACCAGACCGCTCGCGTGGCCGCGTCGGCGGGCCAGTTCGACGAGGCCTTCGCCGAGCTCGAGCAGGCGACGAAGATGGACATGGGCCATCAGGCCGCGCTGCACATGCTCGCGCAGCTCGCGCAGCAGCAGGGCGATCTGGATCGCGCCGAGCGCGCGTACCGTGCGTTGCTGTTGTTGCTGCGCCGTCAGAAGAACGACGACGATCAGGCGCTCGGGCCGGCGGAGGTACTGTTCGAGCTGTACCGCCTCGCGCAGGCTCGCAATCAGGACGCTCAGAAAAACGAGCTGCTGGCCTCGGCCATGGAAGCTGCCGGGCAGAGTGAGCTCGAAGCGCGGCGCTTCACGCGCGTGCTGCGCGCACGCGGCGCGAAGGAGCTGCTCTTGAAGGTGCTCGATGCGCGCCTCGCGGCCGCGCGCGAGCCGAAGCTGGAAGCCGAGCTGCTGTCCGCGAAGGCCGATCTGCTCGAGCAAGAGCACCAGCAGCCCGCAGCGGCGCTCGAGCTGCGGCTGCGCGCCATCGCGCTCGACGAGCACGCAGACGCGCTGCACGGCGCTGCGCTGGCGCTCGCCGTGAAAAGCGACGAGCTGCCGCGCTACCTCGATGTGCTGACGAAGCTGGCCGAGGAGGCGCAGCGCACGCGCACGCCGGCCGGCGCGCGCTCGCACGCGCGACACCTCTTGCGGCTCGGCGGGGTGGTGGAGCACCAGCTCAAGGACTTCGAGCGCGCGGCCGGGCTGTACGCCAAGGTCGAAGCGCTCGGCGAGTGCACCACGGAGGCCTGGTTCAGCCTGGCGCGCGTGGCCGGTGCGCGCGGCGATCACGCCGAGCAGCGGCGCGTGCTGACGCGCATCGCGGAGCTGGACGACAGCAAGGCGGGCAAAGAAGAGAAGAACGGCGCGCGCTTCCTGCTCGCCGAGCTCGAGCTGCAAGAGCCAGAGTGGCGCGCGCAGGGCATCGAGACGCTGAAGCAAGTGCTCGCGGCGTCGCAGGACTACGCGCGCGCCAAGAGCACGCTGTCGCAGGCGCTCGATCGCGCGCCCGAAAACCTGGAGCTGCTCGCGCTGTGCGAGCGCGTCGCGCGCGCCAGTCACGACGAGCCGCTCTTGCTCAACTGCATCGAGCGCCGCGCGACCTTGAAGGGCGCGACCCTGGCGGACGTGCGCGAGGGCATCGAGATCGCGCTGCGGCGCAGCGACTTGCCGCGCGCGGAGCGCTTGCTGGAGCGTGCGCGCACCGTGTACCAGGCTGATCCGAGCCTCGCCGAGGATCCGACCTGGGTGTTCTCGGGCCTGGCGCAGTGCCGACTGCAGGCCAAGGACACGCGCGGTGCGATGCAGTACCTGCGCGAGGCGATCGAGAGCGCGCCCGAGTCGGAAGCGCAGGCGCTCGCTCGCGAGCTGGCGCAGCTCGCGAGCGGTCCGGATGGCGATCTGGCGATCGCGACCGAGACCTACGCGCGCTTGCTGGAGCGCGAGCCCGCGGATCGCAGCCTGTGGGAGCCGATGCTCCGTGTGCTGATGCAGCTCGGCGATCGCGCCCAGCTGCAGAGCTTCGTGTCGCACACCCTGTCTGCGCTCCTGATGCAGGAAGACCGCGTGTTCCTGCTGATGGCGTACGCGAACCACCTGCTCGAGGTGAGCGACGACGACGCGGCGGCGCGCGCACTGTCGCAGCTGCTCGAAGAGGAGCCGACGCACCTCGATGCGACCGACAAGCTGCTCGCGCTGTACCAGCGCCGCGGCATGCAGGCCGAGCTGCTCGCGCTGCTGCACCAGCAGTTCGACCGCGCGCGCGACGAGCGCAACGTCGCGGCCATCTGTGAGCTCGGCCTGCGCCTCGGGAAGCTGTACGCCGAGTCGCAGCCCGATCAGGCCTGTGACGTGCTGCGCGCCGCGCTCGAGTGGCAACCGGAGCATCGCGAGCTGCTCTTGACGTTGCTCGGCCTGTTGCCGCCGGACACGGATGCGCGCGAGCAGACGGACCTCATGCTGCGCCTGCTGAAGACCGAGACCGGCGAGCGCGCGGCGCAGCTGGCGCTCGATCTCGCGCAGCGCGCGGCCGAGCTGGGCGACGAGGAGCGCGTGCGCGAGGCGCTCGAGCTGGGCTACCGCGGCGCACCCGATGCGGACCGCGTGCGCGAGCAGCTCGAGGTGTTCTACGCGCAGCGCGAGCTGTACCGGCCCATGGCCGAGCTCATGCAGCTGGAAGCGGCGCGGCTCGGACCGGGCATCGCCGCCATCGCGCGGCTCAAGAACGCCGCCGCGCTGTATCGTGATCAGCTGCAGGACGTGGACGCCGCGGCGGGGGCGCTGCGTCAGGCGCTCGCGCTCGACCCGAACGATCTCAGCCTTTTGGGAGAGCTCGCCCGCAACCTCGCCGCAGCAGGTCAACACGCAGACGCCATCGCGGACGTCACGCGCTTGCTCGACGGCCATCCCGAGAAGGACACCGGGCGCGGTGATCTGCTGCGCGTGCGCGCGGACCTGTACGTCGGTGCGGATCAGCCGTTCGAGGCGCTGGCCGACATGGAAGAGGCCTACGCCATCGTGGGTGCCTCCGTGCTCGGCGAGTTCCTGAGCGCGCTCGTGCGTGCGCGCGATGCGGCGCGCGACAGCGGCGCCGATGCCATGGCGCGCTCGACCAGCCTGCGCCTCATCGAGCTGCTCGACGGCAATGGCGACAAGGAGCGGGCGCGCGACGAGCTGGCTGCCCTGACCGAGCTCCTGCCGCAAGACGCGGAGCTGCTCGCGGCGCTGCGCGATCGTGACCTGCAGGAGGAGCGCTACGAAGAGGTGGTGAAGAGCTGCCAGCGCCTCGTCGCGCTCAGCGAAGGCAAGTCCAAGGTCGACGCGGTCCTGACGCTCGCGGCTGCGTACGAAAAGCTGGGTCACGGCGAGGCGGCGTTGCCGTGGCTCTTGCGCGTGCACGAAGACGCGCCCGAGGTCATGCCGCTCCGCGAGCGGCTGCGCCAGCTATTCACGCAGCTCGGTCAGCATCGCGATCTCGCCGTGCTGCTCATGGGCGATGCCGTGTACATGCAGGATCCTGCGGAGAAGGTGGCGTGCTGGCAACGCGCGGCGCAGTTGTTCCTGGAGCTCGGTGAAGCCGAGACGGCCATCGATCCACTGCAAAAGGCCATGGAGCTCGCGCCGGAGGACGACCGCACGCGCTTGCTGCTGATCGACATCGACCTGTCGCTCGGCCGCGTCGACACGGCCGCGGGTCACATCGAGCACGCCATCAACGCGCACAAGCGCCGGCGCTCGCCCGAGCTCGCGCAGTTCCAACAGCGCATGGCCCGCGTGTGCGCGCTGCGCGGGGATACCGAGTCGCAGCTGAAGTGGCTCAACACGGCGCTCGACACCGACCGCAAGAGCGGGGAGGTGGCGTCGGAGCTGGTCGATGCAGCCATCGCCATCGGCGACTACGACACAGCGATGAAGGCGCTGCGCACCCTGACGATGATGGAGGATCCGCGGCCCATCACGCGCGCGCTGGCCTTCCTGAAGCAGGCCGAAATCGCGCTGCTGCGCGGCGACACGCAGCGGGCGCAACACTGGGCGCGCAAGGCCAAGTCCCTGGACGAGAACCTGCAGGCGGCGGACGAGCTGCTCGCAAGACTCGGAGGTTAGGTAGCTCACCAAAGGCTAGTGATTTCCACGACAGGGAGGGGGAGGAGCCGGGGCAATTGCGGACTCAAGCGACTGCAATCGCAGGGCTTTTCTCGAAATTGAAAAGCCGTGCACACACTTGGCCCTTGTGGTAGTGTCCCCTGCCCGCCGCGCTCGCCTCACCGGCGCCCCTGTTCAGCTGTGCGTAACTAGGGTACAGTCCCTAAGTGGGAAATTTTCGGGTCGTGAGGCCGATGAATCTCCTGCGAGAGCGCGAGTAGGAAAGGACCGACGGCGATGAAGGTTGTTTGCGAGAGCTGCCAGGCCAAGTACCAGGTGCCGGATGAGCGCGTGGCCGGCAAGAAGCTGAAGATCCGCTGCAAACGCTGCGGAGCGACGGTGCTCATTCGCGGTGACCTGATCGACAACGCGGCTCCCCAGAACGGCCCGGCGCTCGACCGACCTTCGGTCGCGGAGTCTCTCGCGCCCATCGAGACCGGCACGCAGGACGCCAGCGCGTACGAGTGGCACGTGAGCCTGGACGGCGATACGCGCGGTCCGTTCAACACGGATGACCTGCGCGACTGGCTCAACAACACGCCCGGCGGCTGGGAGGCTCACGTGTGGCGTGAGGGTTTCCCGGACTGGATCGACGCGCGTGCCTGTTCCGAGCTCGAGCCGCCGCCTGCGCCGCCCGCCATCGCGAGCCTGCAGCAAGACGACGAGCTGCCCACGCAGACGTTCCAGCAGCACTCCTCGCAGTTTCTGTCGGACGTGGCGGCGCCCCAGGCGCGTCCCGCCGTGCAAGCATCTTCGATACGCTCGCGTGCTCCGTCCGGTATCTCGGAGCCCGCGCTGCGCGACGATGGCGCGTTCTTCTCGCCCGGGCTGCAGGCCATGGCGGCGCCCAGCTATCCCTCCGGGTCAGCAACGGCCACGGGGCTCGGTAGCATCGCTGCTTCCTCGCCGGCCTACATCCCTGGTCCGAACCCCGGCTTCGCGAACGGCGAGGGCTCGGGCTTGATCGACATCCGCGCCCTGGCGTCGCTCGCGCGCCAGAGCACGACGCAGATCGCGAAGGGTCCGGGCGTGCCCACGGGCAGCGCCACGTCGACAGGCAAGCACAGCATCGCCGATACCCAGCTCAGCTACGGCTCCGAAGACGACGAGGCGCGCATCGCGCTCGCGAATCAGCCGAGCGCCTTTGGCCGGCTCGATAGTCTGGCGCCCGTCGCGCACACGCCCACGAGCAACGCTGCGCTGCCGCTCGCCATCTTGGGTGGCTGCGCGCTCGTGGCAGCGGCCGTGCTGGCGGCCGTGTTGTTCACACGACCGAACCGTTCGGCCGAGGTGGTGTCCACGCCGCCTGCCGCGAAGGAAGTGCAAGACACGCGCGCTGCGACGGCGCAGCCGCCGAATGCGCTCGAGCCCGTGACCGAGCCCGCTGGCTCCGAGACCAAGGCCGCAGACCAAGCTGCGCCTGCGCCCGCCACCAAGGACGCACCCGCGCCGGCCAAAGAAGGCGCGCCCGGGCCCGGTGCCAGCGCCGCTCCGACCGATGGCCTGAGCGAGGAAGAGCTCGCGGCGGCCAAGAAGCGCAAGCAGCTCGCGCCGCGCAGCGCCGCCGAAGAAGACAAGAACACGACGTCGCCGGACGAGAAGGCGAAGCCGAAGAAGGAAGAGAAGCCCACCCAGCAGGACTCGCCCGAGGTCATGCTGGCGGACAAGGCCAAGCCGGTGAAGCAGACGCCGGCGCCGCTCCCAGCTGCCGCAACCATCGTGGCTGCGGCCGAGCCGCCCAAGACGACCGGTGAGCTCGACAGCATGCTCGACGGCAAGGGGGCCAAGCCGCAGCAAGCGGCTCAGGTGCAGCCCTCGAAGAGCCGCTCGCTCGACGATTTGCTCAGTGGCGCGACCGACAAGTCAGCGCCTGCGCCAGGGGCTGCGAAGCCTCCGGCGCCCGAAGCAGCGGTGAGCGACGACGGCGCGAGCGACCTGCCGGAGGCGCCGTCGCGCGACGAGACGCTCGCCGCGATGCGGGGCGTGGAGTCGGCCGTGCGTGCCTGCGCGGCGGCCGAGCAGATCACCGGGACCGCGGAAGTGGCGATTACCGTGGCTGGCGGCACGGGCCGCGTGACCAGCGCGAACGTCACCGGTATCACTGGGACCGCTGGCTCGTGCATCGCGCGCGCCGTGCGCAACGCGCGCTTCCCTCACTTCACCAAGCCGGCGTTCTCGATCAAGTACCCCTACCGCTTCTGAGGCGGTAGCAGCTGCAGCACGGCGGCCTGGATGGCTCGGTCGAACCCGAGCACGTCTGGCACGTGTGCGAGCTCGACCCAGCACGTGCCTTCGAGGTAGCTCTCATCGTCGACGGCCAGCGGCGGGGCGCCTGGATCGATCAAGTCTGCGGCGAAGAAGTGCGTCGTGACCGAGAACAGCTGTCCATTCCAGGTGTAAGGGTAGGCGGCGACGCTGGGCTCGCGAGCTTGCAAGCGCACGGCGTAGCCCGTCTCCTCCAGGGTCTCGCGCACGGCCGCCTGGGCTGCGCTCTCGCCCGGCTCGAGCGCACCACCGGGTGGAAATACGCGGACGATCCGGGTGCTTGGGTCGCGCAGTGCGACACACAACAGGCGCTCTTGCCAAACACAAACGGCACACGCGCGCGTACGTTTGCTGCCCTGCACCATGCTTGCCGCAGTGTGTGCGACCCCGGCGCTGTGGGTAAAGCCGGAACGACTCGCCGACCTACTCGGGATCGTGCTACACGCACAGCAGCATGGCGGACAGCGGGCTGCGTCGATTCCTGGAGCTGGTGACCCGAGAGCTTGGTGCCGATGACTCTCGCGCAGAGCTGGGCGGCAAGGACCCCAGCTCGCCTAGCATCGTGTACACCAGCCTGTCCGATGGTTGGCGCGTGGTCGCGGTCTTCGAGCGCGAGCTGGCGGCGGAGGAGCGCAGCACGGCGCAGGGCAAGCTCGACCGGTTGGCGCAGACCTTCGCACACACGCTCGCTGACTTGCACCCACCGGTCCCCGCGGCGAGCGCGGGGCTGCCCGCGCGCCGGCTGGACGACGCGCTGGAGAGCCTGCGTGCCCGCACCGGCGCGGTGGCGGTGGTCGTGATCGATGGTAACTCGCCCGTGCTGTGGGGCAGCTCCGAGGGCCAGCGCGAGATCGTGAACGTGGATGAGCTGGCGCGCACGGGCGCTGCGCTCGGCATGGTGCACGACCGCGGCGTGACGCTCGATCAGCTCACGGTGCGCGACGCGGACGCGCTCTTGGCGCTGCTGCGCAGCCGTGGTCTGGAGCGCGCTGCCAGCGAGATCTTGCCGTTCCTGGTCGCGCGCGATCAGGAGGAGCTCGCCGTGCGGCACCGCCTGCTCACGGCGCTCGCGATTGCAGCCGTGCGCGGCAAGGTGCATCGCGGCGACTTCGCGCGCAGCGTGCATCACGAGGCGCAGTACGGTTACATCGCGCGCGGCATGGCGAACATCTACCAGATCGTGGTGGTGTTCGCGGGGCCGTTCTCCGAGCTGCACGTGGAGTCCGCGATCCTGCACGCCATGCCCATGATCGAGGAGCTGCTGTTCGCGCTGCCGCCCGTGGATCCGCCGCCCAGCAAGGGCCAGGTGATCCGGCTGCGTCCGCGCTGAGCGCCTCGCGTGAGGCGCGCCAAGTAGGGCATAACGTCGGGCATGCCCGTGGGTGCTGCCAAGCTGCGGGGCGCGCTCCTGCGCCTGTCGCTCGCGTGCTTCGGCACCGCGCTCGCGCTGTTGGTCGCAGAGTGTGCAGTGCGCGTCGTCGGCTACGAGGGCGCCGCGCAGCGCGTGCAGCGGCGCTTCGATCGACGCTACGGGGAGGTGCCCCGCGACAGCTGGATCTGGAGCTTCGACATCGACCCGCGCCAGCACCGCGCCGTGGAGCTGCGCGGGCGACAGTTCGCGCTGCCGAAGCCTGCCGGTGAGCGGCGCGTGTTGTTCCTCGGGGATTCCGCGACCGAGGGTGCGTTCGTGAGCGAAGCCGAGTGCTATCCGCAAGTGTTCGAGGCGCTTGCGAGGGAGCGCAACGCAGGAGAACGGTTGCGCGCGATCAACGCGGGCGTCTGGGGCATGACCACGATCGACGCGTACCACTTGCTCGCAGACAAGCTCTTGCCGCTCGAGCCGGACGTGGTGGTGCTCGGCTTGTTCATGGCCAACGACTTGAACATGAACCTCGGGCACACGGAGCGCGTGCAGCGCGCTGCCGGCGTGTGGGCCTGGCTCGCGCAGCGCTCCGCGCTCGCGCACTACCTGGGGTTGCGGGTGCTCGCACACGCGGCCCGTTCGCAGGCGGCGGCGGAGCCGCTCGTGCCGCTCGAGCTGAAGCTCGTGGACGAGCACGGTCTGCGCATGCTGAGCTACCCGGAGGGGGAGCTCGCGACCTACGTGCAGCCCGAATCGCGCAGCATCGGCCACGCCTACGAAGTGCTGCGCAGTGTGCTCGCGGACATGCAGCGCCTCGGGCGCGAGCGCCGCTTTCAGCTGCGCGTGCTGCTGATCCCGTCGCCGTCGCGCGTGCTCGGCCGGCTCGCGGTGCTGCACTATCCGCGGCTTCTGACGGAGCTCGCGGAGCGCGGCGTGCACATCGCACCTCGAGCGATCGACGTCGACGCGCCGACGCGGCGCGTGCTCGCGCTGTGTAAGGAGCTCGCGATCGCGTGCGTCGACCCCACGCCCGCACTTGCGCGGCTCGGCGCGCGCGCATTTTTCCCGCAGGACGAGCACCCGACGGCGCCTGCGCACCGCGCGCTCGCCCACGCGCTCCTGGCGAGCCCGTGATGCAGGCGCCGCAGCCGCCGCTGGAGTGGGCGCAGCAGCTGACGGAGGCGGGCGCGCGCAGCACCTCCCGGATCGCGGCGGGCGTCGCGCTCCTCGGGCTTGCGTACCTCGGCGTGTGCGTGGCCGGGCGAGCGGGCTCGGCCTGGCCGCTCGAGTGGATGGAGGGAGCGAGCCTGGCGCACGCGACGCGCTTGCTGCATGGCGCGCCACTCTACGCCGCTCCGAGCGGCAGCTTCATCCCCTTCGTGTACCCGCCGCTCAGCTACCTGCCGATGGCGCTCGCCGCGGCGGTGTGGGGCCCGGCGCTGTGGGCGGCTCGCCTCCCGAGCCTCTTGGCGCTCGCGGTTTGCCTCGTGGCGCTGGGACGCGCCGCGCAGTACGCGAGCGGCCAGCGCGCCGCGGGCTGGCTGGCCGCGGGCCTGTTTGCGCTCGGTTACGGTTACTGTGGCGCGTTCATCGACCTGGCGCGCGTGGACGCCGTGTTCATGGCGCTGTGCGCCTGGGGGGTCGAGCGCAGCTGTGCGCGGCGCCACGGCGCGAGCGTCTGCCTGTTTGCCCTGGCTTGCTTCGCGAAACAGCACGCGGTGTTCTTTCTGCTCGCCGCCAGCCTAGGCGCGCTGCTCGAGGAGCGGCGTGCCGCGTGGAAGACCGTGCTTGCGACATGGGCCGCCGTTGGCTGCGGAGTGTCAGCTCTCGCCTACGCCAGCGACGGCTGGTTCTGGACGTATTGCTTCAGCGTCCCAGCGCGCCACGGCCTCGAGCCCAAGCTCCTCCTGAGCTTCCTCGTGGTCGACGTCTGCCTCTACCTCCCGCTACTCAGCGGTCTGACAGGCTACGCGGCCTGGCGCACCTGGCGCGAAGCCAGCGCCGAGCCAACGGACGCAGGCTCGAAGCCCGATGACGCCGAGCCGCTCGGTCCCGGGACCGACCCGTCCGAACCGCCTCCGTCGGCCGAGCAGTCCCCTCTCACCGCGACGAGCCCGCGCCCGCAGACTCCGACCGACCGTGCCGCCGATCCGCGCAGCGAGCCACACGCGGGCGTGATGCGTTCGCCGGCTGGGCTTACGCTGTTGCTGCTCTTGGCGGCGGGGGTCGTGGCGTCAGCGCTGGGGCGTGCTCATCCGGGCGGCGACGACAACGTGCGCTTGCCTGGCTATGCGCTGCTGTGTGTGGTCGGGGCGTGCGCGTTCTGTCGGCTGTGCGAGCGGGCGCGCACACCCGTCGCTTGGTGCGGGTTACTGGCGCTGCAGATCGCGATGCTGGTGCAAGCGCCGGCGTTGTATTGGCCGAGTCCGCAGAGCGACGCCTACTTCACACGCCTGCGCGCGGAGCTCGCGCGCTGCGCCGGAGCAGGCGACGCGGTCGCGTTGGATCACGCCCTGTTCGCAGGCCGCCCCTTCGCGCACACGCTCGCGCTGTCCGACCTGCGCATGAACGGCGACGCGCTGTCCGCGCAGGCCACGCGCGCGGTGCTGGACGCGCTGCGTGCACCGCACGCGCCCGCAGCGATCTCGCTGTCGGTGAGCTTCCCGGAGCTGAGTGCGCTGCTCGCCGAGCGCTACGAGCCGTGTGCCCGCCTGCCCGCCGTGCGGCTGCCGACGGGCTACGGGCTCTCCCCGAGCTTCGTGTACTCGCGCCGCCGCTGACAGCTGCGGCTCAGGCGCGCTCGGGCTTGGTGCTGTGACGGTAGCGGGCGATCTGCGTCGCCGGCGGATTCACGCGCAACACGCCTTGCTCCGCATCCACGAGCACCGAGTCGTCCGGGCGCACCCAGGCGAACAGGCCCGGGATGTCGCCCAGGACGGGGATGTTCGCGGCCCTGGCCACGCTCATGCTCAGACTCCCCGGCTCGAGATGACCGGACGCCACGACCGCCGTGCCGTTGAGCGCGGCGACGGTCAGCGCCACCATCGCGGTGAGGCGCTCCGCCACCACCAGCACCGATCCCCCGCTCGGCAGCGGGAAGTGGCAAGCCGCCGCCGCCACGAGCAGACACAAGCTCTCGACCTCCGCCGCGCGCTCCTCGAGCAGCGGGTCCGACTCGCCGGTCACGTACGTCGCGACGGCGTACTCGCGCGCCACCTGCTTGAGCCCCGGCACGAGACCGAGGCGACCGCACTGGTCCTCGACCGTGTCGCGCAGGCGCTGGTCATCGAGCATCAGAGCGTAGGTGCGCAGGCGGCGCAGCTCCGCCGCTGGCAGCTTCGGCTCCAGCTTGCGCATCGCGCGCCGCACGATGCCGGCGATGTCGCTGAAGCCCTTCTCGGCGGCGAGCGCGGGGTCGCTGATGGCCGAGGCGCGCTCGCGGATCGCCTCGAGGGTGCCCAGCATCAGGGCCCGTCCCAGGGCGATTCCCGGCACGCAGGGCACGCCCACGAGGCGCGCCGAGCGCGGAGCCAGCTCCGTGGTCTCCCCGCCGCGCATGTCCTCGAGCGCATGCGCAAACGTGGTGGCGAGCGCCGTGGCCAGGGCCACCTCGGCGGACGTGAATGCGTTCGCCTCGCTGCGCTGCAGCACCAGCACGCCGGCGGCCGCGCCGCGCACGAAGAGTGGAATGGCGAGAAAGCTCGGATACTTCTCTTCACCCAGCTCGGGGATGTACTTGTAGTGGCGATCCTCCGAGCCGATCGACGCCGAGATCGGGCGCATCACCTCGGCCGCGGTGCCGGTGATGCCTTCGCCCAAGCGCAGGCGCACGTGCCCGATGGCTGCGGCCGGGAAACCCACGTTCGCGCGCATGGTCAGGATGTCGCCGTCTTTGCTCTGTTCTCGAACGTAGACGCTCACCACGTCGGCGTGTGCGATGACGGCGACCTGCTCGCACATCGTCTTCAGCACGGCGGGCAGCGGGCCCGGCTTCCGCGCCTCCTCGATCAGTCGCAAGATGCCGTCCACGCGCCAGTCGTCGTTCTTGTGGATCTGCATCCGAATGCGCGCGTTGGGGGTGGCGTCGACCATGGGCAGCAAGTGTAGGCAGGTGAGGGCGATCGGCAATTCGAACCAAAACGTTTCGCTACGCTGCGAGCCTGCGCTTACGCGGCATGTGTTTGCATGTCCCACACGTACGCATTACATGCCTCGCTAAGATGGCTCATTTCGGCAAGTTACTGCTGGCTGTAGGCCTGTCGCTCGCAGCTTCGGGCCTGGTCCTGATCGTCCTCGAGCGCTTCGGCTTTTTCGGCATGGGCCGGCTGCCAGGCGATCTGGTCTGGAAGCGCAAGAACACGACCGTCTATTTTCCATGGGTTTCGAGCCTCGTGATCAGCGTGGTGCTGACCGTGCTCCTGAACCTCTTCCTGCGCCGGAAGTGAGACGAGGTGCGCCGATGATGCGGCTCGGCTGTGTTCGAAGCGATATCCACAGCTGTTCTGTAGCGTTTCCAGCGTAAAGCGCAGTGAACCCGTCCACACCCACATCACCTGGTCTCTGCGCGCATTGCACACACGCACGGCCCGTGTCATCCAGCAAAGGTGCGACCTATTGGCTCTGTGGGTTGAACATTACGGACTCCAGCTTTCCCAAATATCCTCGCCTTCCCGTGCTGCAGTGCCGGGGATATCTCCGGGGTCCGGCTGGAAACTCAACGATTCCGACATGTTGACGACACGTGTCAGGGACTGTTGAAGTTGACATTGATTTTCAACATCACTCGGCTACTCTGTGTGCAGGTTGTCGCACCGGAATGGAGCCATGATCGTCTGTCATTGTCGTCGGGTGTGTGATCGTACGATTCGCGCGGCCATCCAGGCCGGGGCCGTCACGGAAGATGAAGTCAGCGAGGCCTGCGGAGCGGGCAGCCGCTGCGGCCGCTGCAGACCCGCGGTGAGCGAGTTGATCGGTTCGGAGTGCGCACCGGCCACGTCGCGCCGCCTGCCGATGCTCACCACCAGCGCTGCGTTGTAGAGCGCGTTCTCTGCTACGAATGCCGCTCCATGTACTTCGACGATGAGCGGCCCGCCGCGACGGCAGCTGCGGTCAGCGCACGCATCCCTCTCGGCTACGCAGCGGCCGCCTTGGTAGTGGCATTCACGCTGGCCCAGCTGTTCGGAAAGCTGGCCGCCGACGTCGCGCGCAGCGTGACGCACGCGGCCGACAACAGCATGACAGCCGGCGTGGTGGTGCCATCGATGCTCGCCTCCGAGCTGGCGCTGCTGCTGGTGTCGCTGCTCGTGCCGCTGGTGGCTGCCAAGCCCTTGCGTCAGACCTTGGGGCTCCTGCCCGCCAGCCTGCCCGTGGTGCTCGTGACCGGGCTCGGCACGGTGATGCTCGGCCCGATCGGCGATCGCGCGATGAGCCTGTTCAGCGAGCTGTTCCCGGCGCTCACGCTCGGCGTGGTGCCGAGCCTGCACGAACTGGCGCAACGTCTGCCGTTCGTTTGGCTCTGGCCCAGCTTCGCGCTCTTGCCCGGGCTCGCCGAGGAGCTGCTGTTTCGCGGCGTGTTGCAACGCTCGATCGCGAGGAGAGGGCCCGCCATCGTGCTCGCGGGGAGCGCGTTTGCGCTGTTTCACGTCGATCCGGTGCACGTGATCGGAGTCTTGCCGCTCGGCCTGTTCCTGTCGTGGGCCGCAGCTCGTAGCTGCACGACCGTGACCATCGTCGCGCACGTGATCAACAACAGCATCGCCGTGCTCGCGATCCGCCACGCCGAGCTCGACGTGGGCTACGGCGGCGCGCGCCCGCTGCCGACGAGCTGGCTGTTCGTGAGCCTGAGCGTGTTCGTGCTCTGCGCGATCGCGCTGTTTTTCCTGACGCGCGCACCGCGTCACGGCACGGGCTGACGTCGTGAGAGCCGCGCGCTCGCCTGGCAGCCGATCACATCGCGCTGCTCACACGCGGCCCTGAACAGCTCGCCCGCGCGGGCCTCGTCGCGATCGACGCCTTCGCCGTTCGCGTACATGTATCCGAGGCTGACGCACGCGAGGGTCTCGCTCGCCTGGCACGCGCGCGTGAACAGCTCGACGGCGGCTTGCGCGTCGACGTCCACGCCAGCGCCCGTCTTGTACATGATGCCGAGCAGCAGACAGCCGGAGGCATCGCGTCCGTCGCAGGCCCTGCGGAACAGGCGCGCCGCGCGCTCGGCATCCGGCGCGACCCCGCGCCCGGTCTGGAACAGGTAGCCGAGATACGCGCAGCCGTAGGCGCCGCCCGCGTCGCAGCCCTGTGTCGACAGCGCCACGGCGCGCGGGATGTCCTGCCGCACGCCGAACGCGTTATCGTACATGAAGGCCAGATAGCCGCAGGCGTCTGGCGAGCCCCGCTTGCAGCCGTCGGCGTAGTCGCGCAGGGCGGCGCTGTATTGCTCCGGCTTCAGGCGATCGGGCTGGACGCTCGCCAGGCTCTGTCGGCTCGACTCCGCTCCACCGGCGCATGCGCAAAGCAGGGCGAGCCACAGCCAGTGCGCGGGCTGCGAGCGGGTCCCTCGTTGTCTTACGCCGCGCATGAGCTGCCTCGACGTCGCGTGTGCGCTGCCCCGAGCGGAGCGCGCGCGAGCCTCTCGTCTAGAGTAAGGGAAGCCCTTCGGCGCGCGCCATGTGGGCTCTGGCTTCATGCGCGGCTGCGGGTGCGCTACTGTAACGAACGCTGTGCCGGAGCTACCCGAGGTCGAAGTCACCCGTCGCGAGCTCGAGCCGAAGCTGCTCGGGCGCACCATCGCGCGCGTCCACACCACGGCGCGGAGCTACTTCTTCCTCACGCCCACGGCGCGCCTGCGCAAGCAGCTCGACGGCCGCCGCGCAGACGCGTTGCACCGCATCGGCAAGTACCTCGTCCTGGAGCTCGATGACGGCTCGCGCGTGCTGCTGCACCTCGGGATGACCGGACAGCTGTTCTTCTCCGGTGAGCCGAGCGTGCGACTCCTGTCGGCGCTGCGCGGTGTCACGTTGTCGCCCGAGCAGCAGGAGCAGGCGCGCTTCGTGCCGGATACGCACACGCACCTCGTGCTGTCGTTCGAGGATTACGGCCCGCAGCTGTACTTCCGTGATGTGCGCAAGTTCGGCAAGGTCGAGTGGCTGGCGAAGGGCGCCGCCAGCGCGCGCCTGGACAAGCTCGGCGTCGACGCGCTCGTGGCGCGCGGCAGCGACCTGTACGCCGCAGCGCACAAGCGGCGCATCCCGATCAAGACCCTGCTGCTCGATCAGAGCGTGCTGGCGGGCGTCGGCAACATCTACGCGGACGAGGCGCTGTTCCTCGCCGGTGTGCATCCCGAGCGCAAGGCCCACAAGCTGAAGCTCGAGCAGTGCGACGCCATCGTGGCCGCAGTTCAGCGCGTCATGCAGCGCTCGATCGAGACCGGAGGCAGCAGCATCAGCGACTACGTGCGGCCCGACGGCGAACGCGGTCGCTACCAGGATGAGCGCAACGTGTACTCGCGCACGGACGAGCCGTGTCCGCGCTGCGGCACGCCGATCAAGCGCCGCGTGCTGGGCCAGCGCTCCAGTCACTTCTGCCCGAGCTGCCAGAAGCGCTGAAGCTCATTCGGCGGGCGGCGGCGGGGGGATGCTCGGTAGCTCTTCGTGGCGCGCGAAGTGCAAGCGATGCAGCTTCGAGTACAGGCCGCCCTTGCGCAGCAGCTCGTCGTGTTTGCCTTGCTCCACGAGCCGGCCGCGCTGGAACACGAGGATGCGGTCGGCGCTGCGCACGGTGCTCAGGCGATGCGCGATGATCAGGGCGGTGCGGCCCTTCATCAGCGCGTCGAGCGCGTGCTGGATGCGCGACTCGGTCTGGCTGTCGATGTTGGCCGTGGCTTCATCGAGGATGATGATCGGCGCGTCGCGATAAAGCGCGCGCGCGAACGCGATCAGCTGGCGCTCGCCCGCAGAGAAGTTCTCGCCGCGCTCGTCCACGCGCGCGTCGATGCCCCCCTGCCGGCGCTGAAACAGATCGAGCGCGTCGACGCGGCGCAGCGCCTCTTCCACGCGCGCACGATCCGGCTCGCTGTCTCCGATCGCGACGTTCGACGCGATCGTACCTGGGAACAGGTAGACGTCCTGCGGCACGACCGCGAAGCTTTGCCGCAGCGCACTGCGAGTGAGGGTGGCGCTGTCCGCTCCGAGCACGCGCACGCGCCCCGAGGTGACGTCGTACAGGCGCAGGAGCAGCGAGGCGAGGGTCGTCTTGCCTGCGCCGGTGGGGCCGACCACGGCGATCTTCTCGCCGCGCTCGACCGAGAAGCTGACGTCGCGCAGCACGGGGCTGCCGTGCTTGTACTCGAAGTCCACGTGCTCGAACGTGAACGCGCTGTGATCGGGGCTCGGGAACTGAGTGGTCCCGACGCGCTGCGGGGCGTCCTGCTCGTCCACGTCGAGCAGGCCGAACACGCGCTCTGCGCCGGCCATCGCGTTCTGCAGCAAGGTGTAGCGCTGCGCGAGCGCGCTGATCGGCTCGAAGAACATGAGCAGGTAGGCGTTGAACGCGACCACCGTTCCGAAGCTCACCGGCCGGTAGCCGAGTGACACCACGATCGAGGCCAGGCACACGGCCGATACCATCTCGATCGCGGCGTCCTGCAGCGCCTCGTATTTGATCGAGGCGATGTTCGCGTCGCGGTAGGCGGCGTTGATCGAGTCGAACTCCCGGGCCGCGGCGGCCTCACGCCCGTAGGCCTGCACCACGGACATCCCCGAGACTTGCTCGTTCATGTTGGCGTTCATCTGCGCCGTCTTCGCGCGAATGGCGCGGAACGCCTCGCGCGAGCGCCGACGCACGGCGGCGACGAGCGCGGCTATCAGCGGCGCAACCGCGAAGCCGATCAGCGACAGGCGCCAATCGAGGCTGACCATCACGGCCACGATGCCCACGAGCTTGACCAGGTCGACCACGGCATTGAGCGCGCCCGACGCGAACAGCTCGAGGATGGCATCGATGTCGTTCGTGACGCGCGTCACGAGGCGCCCGACCGGTTGGCGATCGAAGAACGCCAGCCTGCGCCCGTGCAGGAACGCGAACACCTCGCGCCGCATGTCGGTCATGGCGCGCGCGCCCGAGACCTGCATGATGTACACCTGCACGAAGTTAAGCAGCTGCTCGGTGATGATCACGCCCGCGAACAGCGCGCCGCCGACGAAGAGCTTGTGAGAGTCCTTGGCGAGCGCGCCGCCGTCGATGGTCTCGCCCATCAACCACGGCCTGAGCAGCGATAAGCCCGCGGTGACGAGACCGAGCGCGACTGACAGGAGCAGCATGCCGCGGTACGGCTTCACGAACGGCCAGAGCCGCGCCATGAGGCGCAAGTCGTACGCTGCGCCGAGGGAGCTCTCCTCGTGAAACGCGCGCAGCGCAGCCTCGGTCGCTGCCGCGCCCCGCAGCTTGACCTTGTCGCTGTCGCTCGCACGCGACGTGCTGCGCGCGGCCTGTGCGTGCACATCGTTCATGCGGTCACGACCTCTGTGGCGGGCGCGTCGCTGCCCAGCGCTTCGAGCTCGCTCTCCACGCGCTGTTCCTCGGCGAACGCCGCGTACAGGCCGCCGCGCAGGATCAGCTCCTCGTGCGTGCCGCGCTCGACGATGCGCCCATGATCGAGCACGAGGATGCTGTCGCAGCGGGCAGCGGCGGCGACCCGGTGCGTGATCAACAGAACGCTGCGCCGCGTGCGCTCGCGCTCGATGACGTCGAGGATGGCGCGCTCGGTTCGCGCGTCCACGGCCGACAGCGGATCGTCCAGTACCAGGACCCGCGGCTCCGACAGCAGCGCGCGCGCGAGCGCCACGCGCTGCTTCTGCCCGCCCGAAAGCTGCACGCCGCGCTCGCCCACGATCGTGTCGTAGCCGTCCGGCAGGAATGTGATCTCATCCTTGATTTGCGCTGCGGCCGCGGCCTCGCGCACCGCGAGCATGGCGCCGTCGCTATCTTGGTCGTCGAGGCAGTACGCGATGTTGCGGCCGAGCGTGGTCGAGAACAGGAACGCAGTCTGCTGCGCGTAGCCGATGTTGCCGCGCACCGCGTGCAGCGGCAGGTCACACACGTCCTGCCCATCGAGGAACACCGTCCCGCGCGGTGTGGGCTGCAGTCGAGGCAGCAAGGCGGCCAGGCTCGACTTGCCCGAGCCCGTCTTGCCGACGATCGCGATCAGGCTGCCGGGCGGAACCTCGAAGCTCACGTCCGTGAGCACGCGGTGCTCCCCGTAGCCGAACGACAGGCCGCGCACCGACAACGCGCCGCGGGGCTGCACGGGCGCGGGCAGCGGGCCATCCACGATGTCCGGCTGTGCCTGGAAGACCTCGGCCAGGCGCAGGAACGACGCGCGCCCGCGCTGGACGAGCGACGACACCATGCCGAGCGCGATCAGCGGCCAGGTCAGGCGGCTGAGCGCGCGGAAGAACGCCAAAAAGTCGCCGGGGCTGAGCGCGTCCGCGAGCATCAGCTGCCCGCCGTACCACAGCACGATCACCGCGCCGAACGCGGTGATGGTCTGCATCACGGGAAACATCAGCCCGCGCAAGCGCGCCAGACGCAACGATTTTTCCAGGTACGTCGCGTTCGTGAGCGCGAAGCGACGCGCCTCCTCTTCCTCGAGCGCAAAGGAGCGCACGACGCGCACGCCGGCGATGCTGGACTGCACGGCGGCGCTCATGGCGCCGAGCGCTTCCTGGTTTTCTCGCTGCTGCGAGAACATGCGGCGCGAGAAGCCGAACATCACGATCATCAGGAGCGGCAGCGTGGACAGCGCTGCCGCCGTGAGCTTCGGCGAGATGTGCAAGGTCACGGCGAGCGCGCTCGCCAGGCCGAACACGGTGTTGATGATGTTCAGCAGCCCGAACCCGAGCAGCATGCGCACCTGCGCGAGATCGTTCGTCGCGCGGCTCATGATGTCGCCGATCGGCATGCGCCGGTAGAACGCGGGGCCGAGGCGCTGCAGCTGCTCGAGCAGCGCGGTGCGTAGCTCGTACTCCGCCATGCGACCGGCGTTGAAGATCGCCATGCGCGATAGCACGCGTAGCCCTAGCGAAAAGACGGCCACCGCGATCAGGGCGGCGCCCAGCCGGCTGGCCAGCGCGGCGTTATCATGGGTGGCCGCGTCGATGGCGCGCGACAGGCGCGTGTCGAACCAGAACTGTGCGTACTGATATGCCCCAAGTAGCAAGAGCCCCACGGCGTATCGCGGGGACTGGCGCTTCAGCTGTCCGCCCAGGGTGGTGGGTAGGGGCTTTTTCTGCGGGGATGGAGTGACTGGCATGCACGAGCGGCCCGTGGCGGCGGAAGCGAGTCTTTGGGGCAGGAACGGCGAAAAAGCAAGCTGGGACCGTGCCAGCCGCGCCCGCGTGCGGGCTTCACTCCGGCAGGCGCACGCGCAGGGTCTGCCGGCCGCCGAGGCTCGCCTGCAGCGCACGCAAGCGCTCGATGACGTTGGCCTTGATCGCGTGACCGCGCGCGAGGATCAACGTGCCAGACGAGGTGTACAGATCCTCTGCGAGCACCATGCCCGTGCGCAGCTCGCGAAACGAGATCTCGACCACGCCGCCCTTGACGCCGTCCTGGTTGACGAGCGTGCTGAGCGCGTCGACGATGCCGCTGTCGAAGCCTCGCTTGCGCAGCTCGGCGAGCGCCTCCTGCGCCGTCTTGCCGGCGCTCGACAGCGCGTCGAAGTCCGTGCTGACTCGCAGCACCTGGGCCTCGAGCGCGCGCGGGACCGCCTGCTTGTCCGGCGCGTAGCCGAGCATGATCAGGTCACACACCGATTGCAGGCGAGCGATCGGCTTGAGCAGCTCGATCGCCATCGCGGGCATGCGATCGGCCATCGCCTGCTCGTCCGGTGTGAGCGCGCGGCCGTGATACAGCTTCGAGCGCAGCTCGTCCGGCAGAGACACCGCGCCGATCTGGGAGAGCGTGGCCGCGACTTCGACGCGCCACACATCGCGCAGGCCCACGGATTCCGCGAGGATGCGTGCACGCTCGCGCAGCTGGGTGGCGCGGCCGAACGCCTCCGGCAGCGCCAGCGCGAGCACGTCGCACAAGGTCTGCACGGCGCCGCGCAGGGTCTGCTCGAGGAGCACGCGCTCCGACATCACCAGCTCGTGCTGGCGCAACGCCGCTTTCAGCTGCGCGCGCAACACCTCGCTCGGGCAAGGCTTCACGAGGAAGCGGAAGATGTTGCCTTCATTGACCGCGCTGATCGCCGAGGTCATGTCCGCCTGCCCCGTGAGCAGGATGCGCACCATGTCCGGGTACAGGGTGGCGGCTTGCGCCAGCAAGGTGGCTCCGTCCATCACCGGCATGCGCATGTCGGTGATGAGCACGTGCATCTCGCCGTGCTGCTCGAGCACCTTGAGCGCTTGCGCGCCGTCGTTCGCGCTGAAGAACTCGAACTCGCGGCGGAATCTCCGCACGATACCCTCGATGACGGCTGGCTCGTCGTCTACGAGCAAAAGGCGCGGTAGCGCGACAGCGGCAGTCAACGAGGATCCTTCCTGCGCGCCGGGTGCGGGCGCGACGTTGCGCGGCCCTCCAGGGCTCGCCTGTGCTCATGATTCTAGCGGAGCGCTCGCAGCGCGCCTATTGCACTGGCGCGCTCGAGTTTACGCCCCAGACACAGAGTGCGAGCCTGTAAGATGTAAGGGAGCTGCGCGCGCGGTAGGGCAGGGCCGCCGAAGCGCGCCGGGCGGCGCCGCGCCACGGACCTGCCGCCCGGGGCGGCTGGCTCGGCGCGGAAGCCGTCGCGGGAAGTGCTTGATCTCGCTCACGACGCGGGGGAAAACCCCCTCGTGCACATCATCGGCCCCGACAATCAAAAGCTCGCGATCGTGATGGTGGGCTTGCCGGCCCGAGGCAAGAGCTACACGGCGCGGCGCATCGAGCGCTACCTGTCCTGGCTCGGTTATCGCACGCGCGTATTCAACGTCGGGCAATACCGGCGTGTGCGCGTCGGCGCCCAGATGCCTCATGACTTCTTCGATCCCAACAACCCGAAGGGCGAAGAGGCGCGGCGCCAGGTCGCGGTCGAAGCTCTCAACGACATGGTGGACTGGCTGAACACGAGCGGGCACGTCGGCATCTACGATGCGACGAACAGCACGGGGGAGCGCCGCGCCATGGTGCGCGAGCGCTGTGAGCAAGCGGGCCTGCAGGTGTTGTTCGTGGAGATCGACTGCGACGACCCGACGATCATCGAGAACAACATCCGCAACACCAAGCTGTCCTCTCCCGACTACGAGAACATGGATGAGGACGAGGCCGTCCGCGACTTTCGCCGACGCATCGAGCACTACGAGCGCATCTACCAGCCGCTCAAGGACAACGAAGGCGCGTATCTGCGCGTGTCCGGTGCGGGCAAGAGCATGATGGTGAGTCAGGTGGACGGCTATCTCGCGGGCCGGCTGGTGTTCTTCCTGATGAACTTGCACCTGACGGATCGGCCGATCCTACTCACGCGCCACGGCGAGAGTATGTACAACGTGAAGGGGCGCATCGGCGGCGATCCCGATCTCAGCCCGGCCGGTCAGCGCTACGCGCACGTGCTCGCAGATTTTCTGGACTCGCGTTTTCCGGATCCGGACAGCATCGTGATCTGGACGAGCTCGCTGCGCCGCGCGGTACAGACCGCAAATCCGCTCGGACGGCGCAGCCTGCCGTGGCGTGCGCTCGAGGAGATCAACGCGGGGATCTGCGATGGCATGACGTACGAGCAGATCAAGCAAGAGATGCCGAGCGAATACGAGGCGCGCTCGCACGACAAGTTCCGCTACCGCTATCCGCGCGGCGAGTCGTACGAGGACGTGATCGCGCGCCTCGACACGGTGATCATCGAGCTGGAGCGCACGCGCAAGCCGGTGCTCGTGATCGCGCACCAGGCCGTGCTGCGCGCGATCTACGCTTACTTCCACAACATCCCGCCCGAGCAGTGCACGCGCTTGCCCATTCCGCTGCATCGCGTGCTGGAGCTGCGACCCCACGCTTACGGCTGCCAGGAAGTGCGGCTGTCGCTCGCGCGCTGAGCTCTCGTCCGGTGCGCGCTTTGTGTATGCTGCGCGGATGGCGCTCGACCCCATCCTCACCGCCGCAGAGCTCCGCAACCTCGACGCTGTCGTGTTGTTCGACTGCCGGCCCGACGAAGCCAGTTACCGCGCAGGTCACGTGCAAGGTGCGCTGCACGCGCAGCTGGAGCGGGATCTGTCGAGCCCGGCGCCCGAGCCGGCGCGCGGCGGGCGGCACCCGCTGCCAGACCTGAGCGACTTCACGGCGCGCCTCGGACGCTGGGGCGTGACGCCGAGCACGCACGTGGTGGCGTACGATGACCAGAACGGGGCCAACGCCGCGTCGCGGCTGTGGTGGTTGCTGCGGGCGCTCGGTCACGAACAGGTGCAGGTGGTGGATGGGGGATTCGCGGCGCTACGAGCGGCCGGCTTTCCGATCGTGACTGACGCGCCGCAGCCAAAGCCCGCGCCGGTCTATCCCGCGACGCCCTGGCAGCTGCCCGTCGCAGACATCGACGACGTGGAGCGCGCGCGTCTGGCCGTCGATCGCCGAGTCATCGACGTGCGCGCCGCGTTTCGCTACCGCGGTGAGCGCGAGCCGATCGATCCCATCGCGGGCCACATCCCTGGCGCGCTCAACGTTCCGCTCACGGAGAATTTGCGCGCGGACGGAACCTGGAAGAACGCCGGCGAGCTGCGCGCACTGTACGACGCCGCGCTCAGCGGCGTGGCGCCCGAGGGAACCATCGTGCACTGCGGCTCGGGCGTCACGGCTTGCCATACCTTGCTCGCGCTCGAGCGCGCGGGCCTGCCTGGCGCGCAGCTGTATGTGGGCTCGTGGAGCGAGTGGTGCCGCAATCCGGAGCGCCCGCGTGAGCCTGCGGCCGGGTGATGCGCGCGCAAAAAGCGCGAGCGTGTAGGGGGCGACCTGTGTAGGCTGCGCGGCATGAGCCAACTGGTGATCGTGCGTCACGGCCAAGCTGCCGCATTTTCCGAGGATTCCGATCGCTTGACCGAGCTGGGCGAGCGTCAGTCGCGCGCGCTGGGCGATTACTGGGTGAAGCAAGGCGTCGCGTTCGACGAGGTGATCATCGGGGGGCTGCGCCGCCACGCCCAGACCGAGGCGCAGGTCGCCGCCGCTTACCGCGGCGCGGGCTTGCCGTGGCCCGAGGCCGAGCGGGTTGCCGGCTGGAACGAATACGACGCGTCGGCGATCATGCAGCTAGGCGCGGCGGTGCGCGAGCGCGACCCGGAGTTCGCTCGGCTCGTCGAAGAGTTCGAGGCCGCCGCGGGCGGGCCGGAGCGCAATCGCTACTTTCAGCGCATGTTCGAGGTGCTCATGGCCCGCTGGATCGGAGGCGACGTGCGCGCCGATCACGTCGAGAGCTTCGAGACGTTTCACACGCGCGCGGCGCAGGCCTTCGACGCGGTGCTGCAGAAGACCGGCAACCGCCGGGTCGTGGTGTTCAGCTCCGGGGGGCCGATCGGCGTCAGCGTGCAGCAGGCGCTGCGCGCGCCGAAGCCCGTGGCGCTGGAGATCAACTGGCGCGTTCGCAACACGGCGCTCACCGAATACGTGTTCGGGCGCGGCCGGCTCTCGCTCGATGTGTTCAACGTGACGCCGCACCTGCCGCCCGAGCTGATGAGCTTTCGCTGAATCGTGCGCGGGTAAGCTGGAGCAGTTGCGAACGCCGGGGGCTTCTCTACACTGCGGCGACCACGAGGAGCCATGACTGAAACCTTGAACCCCCTGGCAAAAGCGCTGAACCAAAACCTCGAGCAGGCCGCACCCGAGGCCTTCTCCATGCTGTCGGCGCTCGGCAAGCGGCTGTACTTCCCGAAGGGCATCCTGGCTCAAGGCGCGGAGGCCAAGGCCAAGGGCAAGCGTTTCAACGCGACGATCGGCATCGCGACCGAAGGGCCGGAGCCGATGTACCTGCCGAGCATCCACGGCAGATTGAACGGCGTGAGCGTCGACGAGGCTTACAACTACGCGCCGCCGAGCGGTCGCCAGAAGCTGCGCGAGCTGTGGCGCGACAAGCAGGCGGCGGAGAATCCGTCGCAGCGCGGCAAGACCGTGGGCTTGCCCATCGTCACGGCGGCGATCACGCACGGCTTGTTCGTGGTGGGCGACCTGTTCGTGGATCAGGGCGACATCATCCTCGCGCCCGATCAGCTCTGGGACAACTACAGCCTGACGTTCGAGACGCGGATGGGCGCGCGCATCGAGACTTTCCCGCTGTACAGCGGCGATGGCTTCAACGTCAGCGGCTTCGCGGACGCGCTGCGCGAGCACGGCAAGAAGAAGAACAAGCTCATCGTGCTGCTCAACTTCCCGAACAACCCGACGGGCTACATGCCGACGGCGGCCGAAGGGCAGGGCATCGTGGCTGCGCTCGAGGCTGCGGCGAAGGCGGGCACGCGCCTGGTCGTGATCTGCGACGACGCGTACTTTGGCTTGTTTTATCACATCGGCGGTCAATCGCTGACCGAGTCGCTGTTCGGCTCGCTCTGCAACCTGCACCGCAACATCCTGCCCATCAAGCTGGACGGCGCGACGAAGGAGCTGTTCGTGTGGGGCTTGCGCTGCGGCTTCCTGACGTTCGGCCTCGGTCACACCGAAAACGCGCAGGCGGCGCTCGCGGCGCTCGATGAGAAGGCGCGCGCCGAGATCCGCAGCGCGATCAGCAATAGCCCGATGTTGTCGCAGTCGCTGATCGAGAAGGCCCTGTCGCTGCCGTCGATCGCCGAGGAACGCAAGCAGAAGCTGGGCGTGCTGGAGGCGCGGGCCAAGGAAGTGAACCGTGTTGCGCGCGATGCGCGTTACGCGGGCAGCTGGGACGTGTATCCGTTCAACAGCGGCTACTTCATGTTGATCAAGGTGAAGGGCGTGGACGCGGGCAAGCTGCGCGAGCACCTGCTTGACAAGCACGCGACCGGATTGATCACCACGTCTAGCACCGATCTGCGGATCGCGTTTTCGTGTCTCGAGCTGGAGCAAGTCGCGCCGCTATTCGAGACGGTGCACACGGCCATTCAGGAGCTGCGCGGCTGATCCGCTGCCGTGCGGGGCGTCGTGGCCGGGCGTTGAGTCGCGGCCGGGGCGAGATCCCGGCTGCGCTCCGCCGCGAGCGAACGCTCGCCCGCTGGCGCGCCGCTGCGGCGCTTGTGCGGCAGCGTCGTGACACGGGCTGGTCATAACCTGCTCACGTTGCGCGACATGGTAGGTGCGTGAATACTCCGCGGCGCATGGTGAAGCGTGGATTAGGCAAGACCAGCGAGCGCAGTGGCTCGCGGCCAAACACGCCAGGCGCCGGGCCAGTGGCCGAGCAGGCCGGCCGACCGCAGTCCCACTTCGCGCCGCGGTCCGCGCCAGGAGCGTCGGAACCGCGGCCTGGCGGTCCAGAGCTGGGCGATCAGGAGCTGCGCGAACTGGCGGCGAGCGACGTGCCGCATGGTCCGGCGGAACACGAAGCGCGTCTGCTGACCGACTTCTTCTCCGTGCCGCCACCCGCGCCGTCCGAAGACTTGGATGTCGACTTCGAACCGTCGCGCACGCGTAAGGCCCCGCGGGCGATGTACCTGACGGTCGGCATGCTGACGAGCTCGCTGGCCTTGATCGGTGGCTTCATGGCGTACCAACAGCTCGTCGTGCCCCAGCCCGTGGAGCTGGGCTCCGACGAGCCCGTGGTGGTGCTCGAATCCGCACCGGGGATGGGAGCGCTGGGCTTGGAGCCCGGCGGCCCGGAAGATGTGCGCCCCGCGGAGGTGCTAGCGGCCGCTCCGGACGGGGTCGAGGGCGCGAGCCACGAGGTTGCGCCGACGCACCCTGCAAGCAGCGACGTGGTCACACCGAGCGAGGCAGCAAACCCGGCGGAGCTCGCACAGCCGCCGGCTGACTCGCCGCAGGCGCCGGGCGAAGGCGCGAACCCGGCGGAGCTCGCACAGCGGACGACTGACTCAATGCAGGCGCCGAACGATGGTACGAACCCGGCGGCGCTGGCCCAGCGGCCGACTGACGCGGCGCACGCGCCAAGCGTGGGTACGAACCCGGCGGCGCTGCCGCAGCGGCCGACTGACGCGGCGCACGCGCCAAGCGTCGGCACGAACCCGTCGGCGGCGGCGCAGCGACCGGATGACGCGCCGCAGACGCCGAGTGCCAGTTCAACCCTGGCGGCGCTGGCACAGCGGTCGGCTGATTCGCGGCAGGCGCCGAGCGTCGGTACGAACCCGGCGGCCCTGGCGCAGCGGCCGACTGACGCGGCGCAGACGCCGAGTGCCAGTGCAAACCCGGCGTCGCTGGCACAGCGGCCGGCTGACTCGCGGCAGGCGCCGAGCGCCGGTGCGAACCCGGCGGCGCTGGCACAGCGATCTGCTGACTTGCCGCAGGCGCCGAGCGATGGTGTGAACCCGGCGTCGCTGGCACAGCGGCCGGCTGACTCACTGCAGGCGCCGAGCGACACGGGGCTGTCGGCTGCAGTCCCTAGCGGCGCCTCAGCGACGACCGGAGTTGTCGCTCTCGGGCCCAACGCACCGCACGCTCAAGGATCGAACGCCCCGCAGCCGCTAGCTGCGGCGGTACCCGGACGCCAGCAGGCTGCGGGGCGCACAGTCGAAGCCCCGCAGGACGACACTGCGACCGACGCGCGCGAACCGGCCGAACGCCAAGGCGCCGCTTCCGCCCGAAACGCCGCCGCACCACGCCAGGCCCAGCCCACACAATTGCCCGCCGCACTGCACGACGGAACGCCCGCGGCGTCTCCGCTAACCGCACCGGCAGCCGCCGCATCGGCGGATGGAACGGCCGCCGCACCGGCGGATGGAACGGCCGCACGATCGGCCGCGCCTATCGCGCCCGCGGCGTCCGCGCCCTCGACGCTCGGGGCGGCGGCCCCAGCAGATGCTATACGCGCTGAGGCTCTGCAGCCATTGGCTGCGCGTTCTGCTGAGCGTGCGGGCTCGGCGGACGCGAGTGGTGAGCCTGGCTTCGAGCAGTGGCTGGAGCGGGCCGAGAGCTTGTCTCGGCGCGGGCAGAGCGTGCAGGCCGTGGACGCTTACGAGCGCGCGCTGCAAGCCAGGCCGGGAGCGCCGGTCGCGCTCGCGGGCAAGGCGTACGCTTACCTGAATCTCAACGACCGCACCGCCGCCAAGAAGCTCGCGCAGCAAGCCGTCGCCGCGGATCCCACCAGCTCACGTGGCTGGATCGTGCTCGGGGCCGTCGAGGAGCTGCTCGGGTCCCGCAGCGCCGCGCAAGCGGCGTATCGACGCTGTGCGGAGCAGGGCGTGGGTGTCTACGTCGCCGAGTGCCGCAAGCTCGTGCGCTGAGCTCGATCGCTTCGCATGGCCATGGAGTAGGATGCGCCGGCCTCATGCCCCGCCGCCTCGCCCGTGCCATCGCCTCTACTTTTTTCTTCGCGCTGCTCTCGGCCGCTCCCCTCGTGCGCGCCGACGGCGAGGGCCAGGGCATCGGGGTGGACGCGCAGCTGACGGGTGGTGGCGGCTTCGCGTTCGGTGCGAGCCTCGAGAACTATTTCCTCGGGCGGGTGCGGCTCGGCGCGCTGTACGCGAGCCAGCCGTGGGTCGTGAACCTGGGCCTGACCGCGGAGATCGGCGCACTGGCGCGCGTCGGCGTGGGTGGCGAGCTCGAGCTGAACCACAGCTCGGGGCCCTACGCGAGCCTGGGTCTCGCTCGCGTCACGGGCGACGAGTGGATGACGCACGCCAGCGCCGGCTTCATGATCCTCGGCCTGGAGTGGCAGCACCGGGTGACGTCGCAACGGCCGAGCGACGCGCTCGTGTTTCACGTGCGCCTGCCGCTCGGCCTGTGGTGGCAGCAAAAGCGGCAACAGAGCGAGGCCAAGAAGACGGCGGACGCGCAGCGACTCACGCAGGTCAAGCCGTTTCTGCCCGACGTGCGCCGGCCGCTCGCGCCGCCGACGGCTGCGGGCGCCATGCCGGCAGGCGCCGCGTCGGCGCAGGCCCCGCTCTCGGCGCAACCGTCGGCAGCTGCGGGGCAGGGTGCAGCGAGCGCTGCGGCGTCAGCGCAATCCGCGTCGCCGCCACGGGCTGCAGGAGACGCGGCCGGACCGCGTGCTGCCTCGCCATCCGCAGCTGGGCCCACCTCGCTGCCGCTGTTCTCACCCGAGGCGGAGGCAGAGCGCGTCCAGCAGCTGGAAGCGGCACGCACCGCACACGCGGCGGGGGATCACGCCGCCGAAGAGCGGGCGCTGGCGCGCGTCGAGGCGCTGCGCCCCGAAGGCGAAAGCGCGCTCGCACTCGCCGCAACCCAGATCGAGCAAGGCAAGCTGCTCGCGGCGCGCTCCACTTTGCAACGGATCCTCGCCACGTACGAGCTCAGCGACCCGGAGCGCACGCGCGCGGAAGCCGACCACAAGGCTGTGGCCGCGCGCCTCGCCCACCTGCGCGTGGTGGCGAGCGGCGTGCAGGGAAACGAGCGCGTCCTCCTGGACGATGCGCCCGAGCCCAGCGCGCTCGCCGGCTACGACGTCCCCCTCAACCCCGGCACCCACACCGTGCGCATCGAACGCGATCAACGCGTATTGGCGGAGCGCAGCTTCGAAGCAAGCGAGGGCCAGCTCGTGCGCCTCACCCTAGAGCTCGCCCCGTAAGCGCAGCGCCGCCGACTGCATGCGTGCGCGCCGGGGCGAGCGCGGCTCCGAGGCCGGCTCGTCCTGCACTGCACTGCTCGAGCTCGCGCCGCGCGCGGTCAGCCCGGATCGTAGCCCAGGTTCGGCCCCAGCCAACGTTCGATCTCGGTGACGCTCAGGCCCTTGCGCGTTGCGTACTCCGCGACCTGGTCCCGATCGATCTTGCCGAGGCTGAAGTACTGGCTCTCGGGATGTGCGAAGTACAATCCGCTCACGCTCGAGCCCGGCCACATGGCGTATGACTCGGTGAGCTGGATGCCCGCGTTCTTCTCCACGTCCAGCAGCTTCCAGAGAATGCCCTTTTCGGTGTGGTCCGGGCACGCGGGGTAGCCTGCTGCAGGGCGGATGCCGCGGTATTTCTCGCGGATCAGGTCCTCGTTGCTCAAGTCTTCGTTGCGACCGTAACCCCAGTCGCGGCGCGCGACGCGGTGCAGATACTCCGCGAACGCCTCCGCCAGACGATCGGCCAGCGCTTCGGCCATGATCGCGTTGTAGTCGTCGTGCTCGGCCTTGAAGCGCTCCACGAGCTCCTTCAGACCGACGCCCGTCGTGACCGCAAACGCGCCCAGGTGATCCGCGCCGCTGCCGCGCGGCGCGATGAAGTCCGCAAGGCTGCGGTTCGGCTCGCCCTTGTCCTTGGCCCCCTGCTGGCGCAGGAAGTGAAAGCGCTCGAGCACGTGCTTGCGCGTCGCGTCCGTGTACAGCTCCACGTCGTCGCCTGCGCTGTTCGCCGGGAAGAACGCATACACGCCGCGCGCGCGCAGCCAGCCGCGCTCGATGATCTTGTCGAGCAGCGCGTTGCCCTCGGCGAACAGCTGGCGCGCCGCAGCGCCGTAGGTCTCATGCTCGAAGATGCGCGGGTACACGCCCCTGAGCTCCCAGGTGTGGAAGAACGGTGTCCAGTCGATGTACTCGCGCAACGTGGCCAGCGGCACGTCGTCCACCACGCGCACCCCGGTGAATTCGGGCGTCGGTACGTCCGCCGCCGCATAGCTCAGCTGTGGCCGGTTGTCTCGTGCCGCTGACAGCGGCACGAGCTTGACGCGCGGAGTCCCGTGCAGCCGGCGCAGCTGCTCGTACTCCTTCTGGTGCGCGGCCACGAAGTCGGCCCGACCGTCGTCGCTGAGCAGGCTGGTGGTCACCGGCACCGCGCGGCTCGCATCCAGCACGTGCACCACCGGCTGACTGTAGCAGGGCGCGATCTTCACGGCGGTGTGAGGCTTGCTGGTCGTCGCGCCACCGATGAGCAGCGGCAGCTTGAAGCCCTGGCGCTCCAGCTCGCGCGCCACGTGCGTCATCTCGTCGAGCGACGGCGTGATGAGGCCGCTCAAGCCGAGCACGTCCGCGTTCACTTCCTTGACGCGCTCGAGGATCTTCTCCGCGGGCACCATCACGCCCATGTCGATGACCTCGTAGTTGTTGCAGGCGAGCACCACACCCACGATGTTCTTGCCGATGTCGTGCACGTCGCCCTTCACCGTGGCCAGCACGATCTTGCCCTGTGACTTGACGGCGATGCCGTCCGCGGCCTGCGCGGCCTTCTCGGCCTCCATGAACGGCGTGAGGTACGCGACCGCCTTCTTCATCACGCGCGCGGACTTCACCACCTGCGGCAGAAACATCTTGCCCGCGCCGAACAGATCTCCGACCACGCTCATGCCCGCCATCAGCGGCCCCTCGATCACCGAGAGCGGACGCCCGAGCTTCGCGCGCGCTTCCTCGGTATCCGCGTCGATGTACGCGTCGATGCCCTTCACCAGCGCGTGCGACAGGCGCTCCTCGACGCTCGCCTTGCGCCACTCCTCTTCCTTCTTCGCCGCCGCCGCGCCGCCGGCGCCTTCGGTCTTGAGCTTCTCGCCGAAATCCACCAAGCGCTCGGTCGCGTCCGGACGGCGGTTGAGGAGCACGTCCTCCACCAGCACCTTCAGCTCCGGATCGATCTCCTCGTACACCTCGAGCATGCCCGCGTTGACGATGCCCATGTCCATGCCCGCGCCGATGGCGTGGTACAGGAACGCAGCGTGCATCGCTTCACGCACGCGGTTGTTGCCGCGGAAGCTGAACGAGATGTTCGACACGCCGCCGCTCACCTTCGCGTGCGGCAGGTTCGCCTTGATCCAGCGCGTGGCCTCGATGAAGTCGACCGCGTAGTTGTTGTGCTCCTCCATGCCCGTGGCCACGGTCAGGATGTTCGGGTCGAAGATGATGTCTTCGGGCGGGAAACCCACGTCATCGACGAGGATGCGATACGCACGCTCGCAGATGCGGATCTTGTCGGCGAAGCTCGCCGCCTGCCCCTGCTCGTCGAACGCCATGACGACCACGGCGGCGCCGTACTTCAGCACGGCGCGCGCCTGCTGCTTGAACTTGTCCTCGCCTTCCTTCAGCGAGATCGAGTTGACGATGCCCTTGCCCTGCAGGCACTTGAGCCCGGCCTCGATCACTTCCCACTTGGAGGAGTCGACCATGAACGGCACGCGCGCGATGTCCGGCTCCGAAGCCAAGAGCTGCAAGAAGCGGCTCATCGCGGCGACGCCGTCGATCATGCCCTCGTCCATGCAGATGTCGATCACGTTCGCGCCGTTTTCGACCTGCTGCAGGGCGACGCTCACGGCCTCTTCGTACTTGCCGTCCTTGACGAGCTTCGCGAACTTCGGTGAGCCGGCGACGTTCGTGCGCTCGCCGATCATCATGAACGTGCCGATCTGCTGCGTGAACGGCTGCGAGCCGGACAGCCGCAGCGGTCGCGGCCCGGTACCTTCAGCCGGCTCGGCGGGAAGCGAGATGCTGCGCGTCGAGCGCGCCTGACCGAATTCGCGCGGATGGCGACCATCGAGCGCCTTGGCGATGGCAGCGATGTGCTCCGGCGTGTTGCCGCAGCAGCCGCCCGCGATGTTCAGAAGCTGGGCGTCCGCGAACTGGCCCATGAAGCGAGCCATGTCCGGAGGCTCGAGATCGAAGCCCGTGGGCGACAGCGGGTTCGGCAAGCCCGCGTTCGGGTAACACGAGATGGCCGCGTTCGCCTTCGTCGACAGCTCGGCGACGAACGGGAACATCAGGTCGGGGCCCAGCGAGCAGTTGAAGCCGATCGACAGCGGGTTCACGTGCTCGACGGCGTTCCAGAAGGCCTCGACGGTCTGTGCGGAGATCATCATCTCGCCGCCGCGCCCCACCGAGCCCGAGATCATGATCGGCAGCTCGACGCGATCGGCGTCGAACACCTCGCGGATCGCGACGAGCGCGGCCTTTGCGTTCAGCGAGTCGAAGATCGTCTCGACGAGCAAGCTGTCGCAGCCGCCCGCGATGAGCGCACGCACCTGGTGCGCGTACGCGGCTTTCACCTGGTCGAAGGTGCAGACGCGAAATCCGGGGTCTTCGGCGTCGGGTGAGTTCGAAAGGGAGACGGTGAGCGGACCGACCGCGCCGGCCACGAAGCGCGGGCGACCCGTCTGCTCGGCGACGCGGTCCGCCCACTCGCGGCACTGTCGCGCCGACTGCTCGTTGATGTCCCACACCAGCTCGGACAGGAACTTGTTCTCGAGGATCCCCTGGTAAAACGCGGGATCTTTGCGCCCGCCGCGCTCGCGCGGATCATCCACGAAGAACTCGCTCTGCGCGATGCTCGTGGCGCTGAAGGTGTTGGTCTCGATGATGTCCGCGCCGGCCTCGAGAAAGCGCCGGTGGATGTCGCAGATCATCGCGGGCTGCGTGAGCGAGAACAGCTCGCCATTGTTCAGCAGGTCCTTCTTCGCGTCCGTGAAGCGCTGGCCGCGGATGTCCGCTTCCTTCATGCCGTAGGTGCGGATCGTCGTGCCCATGGCGCCATCGATGATGGCGATGCGTTCGTGGAGCAGCTTGGCGAGGAGATGGTGGTGCGACATGGGCTTTCTCTGAGACAAAGAACGAAAACTACTGCTGGGGTTTGTCCGCGACGGCCAGGACCACTTGCAAGCGAGGCCGCTTGGCCTCGCGACAGGCGACATCGGCCAGCTGCACTTCGAGCCCGGCGCGGACCAGGAGCTCGGACAGCGCCGCGGGCGTGAAGCCCGCGTGACGCTCGCCGTAGGGTGCAGTGATCTGTTGCTGCGCGTGCTGGTCGAGGCATAACACGATGAGCCGGCCGCCGGGGCGCAGCACGCGCGCGCACTCGCGCACCACGTCGGCGGGTCGCTCTGCGTACGTCAGGGTGTGGAACAGCAGGGCGGCGTCGAACGATCCGGCGTCGAACGGCAGGGCGTGCGCGTCCGCGACCAGCGCGCGCACGTGCGGGCGCTTCTTCAGTCGCTCCTTCGCCGCCTCGATCAGACGCGGGTTCAGATCGAGGCAGGTGAGCGAGCGACAGTACGGCGCGATCGCGGCGGCGGCCGCGCCGTCGCCCGAGCCGACATCGAGCACGTCGCCGAGGTCGAGCAGCGCGGCCATGCCGAGCGCGAGCGACTGCCACGTACGACCGGGCGAGTAGTAGCGCTCGAGGTCGTCCGCGAGGGTGTCGGGGTCCTCGCCGCGGCGCTCCGCGAGCAGATCGGCGAGGCGCTGCAGGTCGCCCTCCAGGGTCGCGTCGCCCGACTGCGCGGCCTCGTCCAGCACGGCCTGCGCCGTCTTGGGCAGGCGCTCGGCCGTGAGCGCGTAGAACGTCTGCGGACCCTGGCGGCGATCGCGCACGTAGCCCGCCTCGCGCAGCCGGCCCAGATGCGTGGACACGCGCGACTGCGAGATGCCCGTGATGCGCACCAGGTCGGTGACGCACAGCTCGCGCTCCCGCAGCAACGCGCACAGCCGGATGCGACTTTCGTCGCCCAGCACGTGCAGGGTCTCGATGCACTGGGAGAGGGTCATCTCGCTATCTTGATGAGCGGATACCTTGGCTGGGGGCCGGTCCGCCGTCAAGTGCGTAGATGTGCGCGAGGCAAACCCGTCCAGAAATGCTCGAGGAAGGGAGGCAGAGTGGTAACCGCCAAGACGCCGCAAACGCCAAACGACGAGAAATCAGTGTGTTTGGCTCTTCTGGCGTCTGCGGCGCCTTGGCGGTTAGATCTCCAATGCCGCGATCTCTGGATGGGAACTTAGACCACCGAAGCCCTCAGAACCGGAGCACGAGCGCGGAGCGCAGGTAGGGCCCAGACAGGTCGAGGCGCCCCGCGCCGGCGTCGATCACCTGGATGGCGCCCGGCGCCGCGCGCGTGTGCAGCGCCAGCTCGAGCGGCCTGCGCAGCGCGTACCCGAGCTCGAGCAGGAGGCCGAAAGACAGCGACGAGAGCCGTCCGTCGCGCGACTCGAACGTGCGCTCCGGCGTGTGCAGCAGGAACCCGACGCCGAGCGCGGCGAAGCCCGACGTGGCGCGCGCGGTCTCGTAGCCCGGTGAGCCCGGCAGGTCCGAGTCGAGCTCCAGCTGGAAGAATGATGCGCCGCCCGACGCTCTCAGCTGCGGGCTCAGCACCGGCAGCGCGGTCCAGCGCAGCGCGAGCGCCGCGAGTAGCGTCTGACTCGACAGCTCGCCACCGCGGCTGCCGAGCAGCCGCAGCGCTTCGTCGTTCTCGAGCCCGGCGCCTAGCTCCGCGGCCAGCACCCAACGCGCCGGCAGGCGCAGCACGTCGTATCCCAGGAACAGACCGAAGCGCGTGCTGGTGTGACCGGCCTCGAAACGCTCCCAGCCATCGTCGGGCCGCGCGATCGCGCTCAGCTCGAGACCTGCGCTGAAGTGCGGCGTCGGATCGCCGTAGCGCCGCGGCTGCGGCGCGACGGGCTGTGGCCCGTGCGGGGCGGCCCGCGCGCGCTGCGCGGCGAGCTCGGCGCGCAACCGCAGCAGGTCCTCGCGCGTGAAGCGCCGCTGACGAGCAGGGCGCGCAGACGTTTCGGGCGCTGAGGGCGGCGGCATGGGTTGTGCTGACGCTGGCGGCGGCGCCTGCTGCGCGGCGTCGGCGTTGGCCGCTGCTGGCTGCGGGGCAGCGGGCAGTGGATCGCCGGGCTGCAGCGCGGCGGCAGGGGCCGCGTCCGGCGTGGTTTGCCCTTGGGTCCCCGCCGCCGCTTCAGGCTGCGAGGACGCTACGGGCGCCTGTGCCTCAGCAGCTGGTGGCGGCGCAGCGGACTGCGCGTGCGCCGCCGCTGGCAGCGTCCAGGCGAGCGTGAGCAGGAGGAGGTGGCCCGTACCGCGCGCGCTCACGGAGTGCTCCGGTCGAAGAGCGCATCGGCCAGGTAGCCGCGCAGCGACAGCGCGTGCTCTCGGTCGGGCTGCTCCAGATCGACGAGCGTCAGGTAGCCCGTGCTCTCGCCGTGCAGCACGACCAGCCGCCGATGACCCAACATGGGCCACAGCGCCTGGATGGGTGCATCGAGCCGCAGCTCGTCCGTCATGCCGCTCTGGAGATCCAGGCTGCCGAGCCAGGTTTGCCCGGTCGGCCCGACCCACAGGTGCTTGCGCTGGTCGTCGAACAGCGCGCCGCTCAGCGGGCCCGCGCTGGCGATCGGGGTGACCGTGCGCTTGGTGAGATCGAGGACGTTCACGCCCGTGCTCTGCAGCGCGATGACCTGCTGCTGGTCGAGCAGCGGGATGAGCCGCGCCGGATTGCTGGTCAACGTCAGCTGCTCGACGCTGTCCGCGGGCTCCGAGCCCAGCTCCTCGGGATCGAGGAACGTCATGCCGGGCTGCTCGTCGTTGTACAGCAGCGCGCGCCATCTCTCGTTCGTATCCCGCGGCGACAGGCCCTGCCAGAGCAGGATACGCTCCGCCGCGTTCTTGAGCGCGATCGTCTGCGTCTTGCTCGAGGACGGATCGATCACGAGCGCTTGCGAGCTGCGCTGCGCGACCACCAGCAGCCGCTCCGAGCTGCCGCTGCCGAACAGCGCCATGTCGCTTGGACCGCTGCCGCCGCTGAGCGGGTTGATCGCGGGCTGGAAGTCGTTGCCGCCGGGAATCGGATTCGTGAACGGCTCGAAGCGGAACATGAAGATGTTGTCCGAGCTCGCGGTGCGCACGTACAACGTGGGGTTGACCCTGCTGAACACGACTTGCACGGGGTCCACGTTGCGCGTCTCGTTAAGCTGCACGATCGTGGCGCGTCGGTCCAGGTGGTTGAGATCGAACAGCGTCACCTCGGCGGCCGACAGCAACACCAGCAGGCGCCGGTCTTCCTCGGCGATGCGCATGCTCGGCGAGATGAGCACGCTCGTCAGCGTGTGACCGAGCCCGTCCGGCGCTTTGCGCGTGACGGCGCCGTCTTCATCCGGTGCGCGCTCGAGGTTCACGACGATCAGCTCGTTCGGGTTGTCGAGGGTGCGTCCGCGCGTCGGGCCGAGTCGATACGCGATCGCGTAGCGCCCGTCCTCGGACTGGGCGAGCGCGTTGAACGGCGTCGTGCCCAGCTCGTAGTTGCGCGCCCGACCGCGGTCATCGATCGCGACCAGGGTCGCGGGCTCGGGGTCGGTGTCCTTGTCGCCGCGCTCGCCGGCGCACAGGACGAGCGCCTCGTCGTGGCCGTTGCGCCGCTGCGCGAGGCTGGCGTTTGCGGGCAGCGGCACGCGGAGGCTCTTGGCCTCCGGCCGCTCGGCGCTGACGTCCAGCAGTGCAGCCGTGCGCTGCGGGCCGTCGACGAACAGCAGCTGGTCGTCGAGCAGCACGGGCGCGTCGAGCGACGGCACGAGGGTGGGGACGGTGGGCTCGTCGGAGTCGCAAGCCACACCGCAAAGGCCGAGCACGCAGAGCGAGAAGAGGATGTGCTTCATGGTGATTTAGTTCCTGATCCGGCTGTTGAGCTCGAAGCCCGTGACGGTCTTCAGCTTTTCGATCGGCTCGTTCCAGTCGATGAAGGTCATGCGGCCATCCGGGTGCTCCAGGTTCACGAAGACGGTGCCGGAGGCCTTGGCGACGCCGAGCGAAATCGGGGGATTTTCGAGCTGGATCGTGGGGTCCACCAGGAAGCTCACCTGGGCCACGCGCTGCACCTCCTTGATGCGCGCCGCGTCGTCGCGGAACAGGATGAACATGTACGAGCCGTCCGGCACCATCGCGATCGGTCCCAGGCGCGTTTGCGTCACCTGCAGCTTCACGTCCGCGCTGCCGATGCGCAGCAGGCTGTAGCCGTAGGAGCGGTCGATCACCTCGTCCGGCGAGATGCCTGGTTGTTCCTTCGCGCCCGGCAGCTTGGTGTGGGTGATCAGGGCGGTCTGACTGTCAGGCGTGTAGGTGACGGCTTGCACCGCCTTGCGGAGCAGCACCGTGCGCGGGCGATCATTGCCGGCGAGATCCAAGAGCGTCACGCGCTCGAGGTTCGCAGCCGTGGTGTAGGCGAGCGCCGAGCGACCATCCGGGGCGACCGTCACCGACCCGATCACTTCTTGGCCCAGGTGCAACGTCTGCACCTTGTTCGGATCCAGGAACGCGTCCGGCAGCGGGATGAGCAGCACGGCACTCTGGTTGCGCAGCACGGCGAGCGCGGCACGACCAGATGGCATCAGATCGAGGTCGGTCGCGATCACTGGGGGCGCGTCAGGCATGCCGGCGTCGGTGTCGTTCGGAGCCGGGGCAGGCGCTCCCGAGCCGCTCGGTGGAAGGGGTTTGTACGCGCTCGCCAGCACGAGTGGGTTCACCGATCCGTCTTGGAGGTCGAGGAGGTGGAGCACACCTTCACCCTCTGTGCGGGCCAGCGCGTAGCGCCCGTCCGGCGTGATCGTGACGTCCAGGTTCTTCTGATCGACGTCGCCGCGGAACGTCAGGAGCTTGGCGATGCCGGAGCCGCTTTTCTCCACGGCCGCGAAGTCGAGCACGGACACGCCGTCTTCGTTCACGACGTACGCTCGCGAGCTGTCGGCCGCGAAGAACACGTCGCGCGGTCGGAAGCCCACCGTCATGCTGGTGGCTTTGTCCGCGCTGGCGTCCGCGCCGAGGCTCAGCACCGCGACGTCCTGGTAGGAACCAGGGCCGCTCTGCGCGCTGCCGAAGCTCGAGTTGAAGTACACGACCGCGTGCCGCCCATCCGGCGCCACGGCGATGGCGTTGGCGCCCGCAGTGACCGGCAAGTCAGACTTCTTGGGCTCGTCGTCGCGCATGCGAATGACGGAGGCCTTGTTCGAGCCGAGGTTCAGCACGATGGCGTCGTCAGTTCCGGTGAGCGTGCGCAGATACGTCGGACGCGTGCCGGTCTTGACGGTGCGGATCACCTGCGTGCGCGCGTCGATGATCGCGACCGTGCCGGCGTCCGGGTTGACCGTGTACACGTAGTTCTCCGAGGCTTGCGGCAGCTGGAGGTCGACGGTCGTCTCGACCTCGGGTGGCAAATCGACCACCGGAGCGGCCGCCCTTCCTCCGGCACCCGCCGTGGCCGATGCTCCCGGAGTCGCGGGGGTTGCGCCCGGCGCGCCCGTTATCGTTCCCACCGGCGAGGCAGCGCTACCGCCATTGGCGGCGTCGAACCCACCTCGCGACGGTGCTGACGACGCGTCGTCAGACGAGCCGCCACACGCGCTGGCTAGCAGCCAGCCTCCCATTACAACCCAGTGCTTTGCCGTAGTTCGCATCACATGAGCACCCAAAGCACGAAGCGTTCCACGCGCGCGTCTCGCCAAATGCGTGAGCAATCGCCGCCGCCATCAGCAGCAGGCACAAGCTTACCCGCGACAACTCTGTCAGGTGCAGTGTGGCCGTGGCACGAGTCGGCACGCAGCGGCACGAGTGGGCAAAACCGCCACCGATGACAAAGCAATCCGCGCATTGGTACGCTGGCTGAGTGCTGCCGCAGCCGTGTCTCGTGACGCGTCGGAGTTTCGAGTTGCCGTTCACGACGTGTGCTGACGGGTCGCGGCTCAGCGTGGGTGGCTCAACATGACGGCGTCTTCCGAAATCCTTCGCGTGCTCCTCGCTTCAGGGCGGAAGGATACGCGAGCGCAGGCGCAGTGTTTTTTGGAGACGGCCGACTACGAGGTGGAGCTCGTCGAGCTCGAGTCCGCCGCCGACAGCTGCAACGACGGGGACTTCGGGCTGCTGATCTTGGACGTGCCGGGCTCGCTCGAGCAGGCGGCGCGGTTCGTGCAGCGCGTGCGCGAGCAGCCGGCCGGTCGTGCGCTGCCGCTCATGGTGGCGCTGGACGAGGTCACGGCGGACGGCGAGCGCCGCGCGCAGGCGGCGGGCGCGGATGACTGCGTGCCGTGGTCGCTGTCGCGCAGCGAATTTCTGTGGCGCGTGCGCTCCTTGCTGCGCCAGCGCCGCGAGGGCGGCGCAGCGGATCCTGAGGGGCTCTTGCGCATCCAGCGCGAGGAACTGCTCGCCCTGTCGCGCCGCCGCGAAGAGACGCAGTCGCTGCTCGTGCACGACATGAAAAACCCGCTGGCGGGTGCAATCAGCAACGCCGAGTACCTGACCACGAGCCCGGGCCTCGACGACGACCAGGTGGGGTGCGCGCAGGACATCCTGCAAGCCTCGCGCAGGTTGCACCGCATGGTGCTCAGCCTGCTCGACGTCACGCAGAGCGAAGACGGGCGACTGCGCCCGCTGTGGCAGCCGCTCCTGGTGCGCGACCTCATCGACGAGACCCACTCTGCCTGCAGCGCACGGCTGCGGGACAAACACCTGGGCTTCGAAGTCGTGTGTCCCGACGCGCGGCTCAGCGTGCCCGGCGACCATGACATGCTGCTGCGCCTCCTCGCCAACTTGCTCGACAACGCCATCGTTGCCGCTCCTAGCGGCACGAGCGTGGAGCTCTCCGCGCTGCAGCTGGGCGCTGCGCTCGAGCTGCGTTTCAGCGACCAAGGCCCGAGTGTGCCCGTGGCCGAACGCGCACAGCTGCTATCAGAGGTGCCGCCCGCGCGAGGCACGCCCGAAGCGCAGCGACCGCGCCGCCGCGGCTTCGGGCTGCGCGCGTGCCGCGTGATCACCGAGGCGCACGGCGGAAAGATTTGGATCGAGGACAGGCAACCGCGGGGGGTTACGGTCGCGCTGCGCTTGCCACTCACGCGTCAGTAAAGGGCGAAACCCCGTGCCCGCTGTCGTGCGTACGAGAGCGGGCACGGGCGCTGTCGCGGCGTGGGTTTCCTCGGCGCGCGAGGGCCCGCGGTGCGCGCTCAGCGCTCGACGCACATGGCGATGCCCATGCCGCCGCCGATGCACAGGGTAGCGAGACCGCGCTTCTTGTTGCCGCGCTTCATCTCGAACAGCAGCGTGTTCAGGATGCGCGCGCCCGAGGCGCCGATGGGGTGACCGATGGCGATGGCGCCGCCGTTCACGTTCACCTTGGCCGTGTCCCAGCCCATGCCCTTGTTCACCGCACAGGCCTGCGCGGCGAACGCTTCATTGGCCTCGATGAGGTCGAGGTCGCTCGGCTTCCAGCCGGCCTTCTCCAGCGCGCGCTTGCTGGAGGGGATGGGGCCCGTGCCCATGATCGCGGGATCGACGCCGGCCTGGGCCCAGCTCACGATGCGCGCGAGCGGCTCGACGCCGCGGCGCTTGGCCTCATCGGCGGTCATCAACACGACCGCAGCCGCGCCGTCATTGATGCCCGACGCGTTGCCCGCGGTCACGGAGCCGCCGTCGCGCTGAAAGGCCGCGCCGAGCTTCGCGAGCTTGTCGAGCGCGGTGTCCGCGCGGATGAACTCGTCCTTGTCGAACGTGATGTCGCCCTTCTTGTTCTTGATCACGTACGGGACGATCTCGTCCTTGAACTTGCCGTCGGCCTGCGCCTTGGCGGCCTTCTGCTGCGAGGCGAGCGCGAACTCGTCCTGCTGCGAGCGCGAGATCTCGAACTGCTTGGCCACGTTCTCTGCCGTGTTGCCCATGTGGTAGCCGTTGAAAGCGTCCCACAGGCCGTCCTTGATCATCGTGTCCACGAACTCGCTCGCGCCCATCTTCACGCCGCCGCGGAGGTACGCAGCGTGCGGCGCCTGGCTCATGCTCTCCTGGCCGCCCGCGATCACGATGCTGCTGTCGCCGTTCAGGATCGCCTGGTAACCGAGCGCCACCGCGCGCAGCCCCGAGCCGCACAGCATGTTGACGCTCCACGCGGGCGTCGCCGCGGGGATCCCGGCCTTGATCGACGCCTGGCGCGCGGGACCTTGACCCTGAGCGGCCTGCAGCACCTGTCCGAGGATGACCTCCGAAACTTCCTGCGCCTCGATCTTGCCGCGCTTCAGGAGCTCCTTGATGACCGTGGCGCTCAGATCGTGGGCGGGCACGCTGGCCAGGGTACCGTTGAAAGAACCGACTGCGGTGCGTGCTGCGGCGGCGATGACGATATCGGGCATGATGAAAACGCTCCTTGTGATGGCTGAGACCTCGGCACCTCGGAGCGCGTCTGTTGCGCGCGTCTCCGTGTGCGGCGCGAGACGGAAGCGTCACTCACCTGGGCGACCGTTCTCGTCCGGTGCCTGTAGCATACGTTGCCGCTACCGGAAACCAGGCCGTGCGGCCGTCCGGATATGCCGGCTGGACCCCTCTGCTTCCCCTTTCCTTTTTCCGCGCGACTTGGGATTGTCGAGGTGTCATCGGAGCTTGCGTCGGGCTGCTGCCCGACTCGGAACACACGTCCTCACACCGAGCGCGTGCCTGTGCTAGCCTTGTACAAACGTCGCAGTGGTCGTGGGGGAAGCGGCCCCAGTTCCCAGATTCAAGTTGAATAGATAGTCAGGGAGGGCCCGCCACGCCGCATCAGGAGCCGGGATGGACCACAACGATAAGCGCAACACCAGCGTTCCGCTCGGGACGTTCGAGCCGACTGAGAATCCGCACGAGCAACAGGCGGAGCACGTCGAAACGGCAGACGCGTCTCCGCACGAGGGGCGCGAGGACACTTGGCCCAACTTCACCGTGGGTTCGGACCGGCCGCGGCGCCGTACGCGCACCTTGATGGGCGTGCCGGGCCTCGCGAGCGCGAGCCTCATCGACGGGGATGAGCGGGACAGCCAGCCGAGCGACTCCGCCGAGCGTCCGACGGTCCCGTATCCGACGGTCCCGTATCCGACTGTCCCGTATCCGACTGTCATGGAGAACATCTCGCAGGCCATTGCGGAGGAGCTCGCGGGCCAGGATTCGCGCGCAGCCGCTCCTAACGCCGCGCAACCGCTGCAGGTCTCGCGCGTCGACCCCGAGTTCGATCCCGACGCGCAGGAAGTCACCACCCTGTACGAGTCGGAGATCGTGGCGCTCGCGGACTCGACCCCGCCGCCCGCCCGGAACGCTGACTCTCGCCAGGTCCTTGAAGCTGATGGCGGCGAGCCGCCCGAGGCCGTGCGCCCGAGCTTGATCGAGGTGGCACCGCCGGAGAGCCCGGAGCTCGGGGAGGTCCCCGACTTCAACAAGACGCTCCAGGAGCTGCCCCCCGACCTCGCCGGTGGCGTTCCGCTGCTCACCGACCACGTGCGACCCAGCGCGCTGAAGGACCGCTCGTCGGAGCCCGCGACCCGCTCGGAGCTCGCAGACCTCAGCAGCATCGCGTCGAGCCACGCGGCCGTGCCCTCTGCACCGCCGATGGCGAACACGGCTGGCTTCACGAGCCTCGCGCCGCGCGAGGTGACGCGGCAAGCGCCTGCACGCGCAACGCAGCGCGACACGACGTCGCGCAACGGCGCGCTGCTCGTGGCTGCAGTCATGTTGCTCGCGACCGGCGGCTGGTTCCTGACCGCAGGCACGTTCCGGCGCGCCACGATCAGCGAAGCGCCCGCTGCCGCACCTGCCACCACCACCGCAGCGGTGGCGCAGCCCGCGATGAACAAGCCGGCCGAGCCGCAAGTCGCCCAGCCCGCTGCCACCAGCGAGACCGCGACGGCCGCGGCCACCGCCGCACCCCAGGAGGCAGTCGCCGCGAATGCGACGTCAGCACGACATGGTGCACCCGGCACGCCGCCATCAGCTTCAGCGGTTTCCGGCGCGCCGAAGACCGGCAAGGCGCTCACCGCCACGAGCCGCAGCCTGCGCGTGAAGCAGGCCCCGCAGCCCAAGCCTGCGCTCGTGCCGCCTGGCAACGACATGCCGGAGCAGCCCTCGCGCACGCAGGTGCTGGAGCGGCTCGAGTCCGTGCGTTCCTCGGTGCGCGCCTGCGCCGCGGGCCGCTCCGGCGTCGCGGACCTCGACATCACCATCGCCAAGACCGGCACGGTCATGCACGTGCTCGTGGGCGGGGACTTCGCGGGCACGACCGAAGGCTCGTGCATCGCGCGCGCGGTGCGCACGGCACGCTTCCCGAGCTTCAAGCAAGAGCGCTTCCGCCTGCTATTCCCGTACGCAATCTGAGGGGAGCCGCGGAGCTTGCGTAGCGGGTCCCGCGACCGCCGCAGTAATCAACGCGGCAAGAGCACGAACTCCACGCGCCGATTGAGAGCCCGGCCCTCCGGGCTGTCGTTCGGCCCGAGGGGATCGGCCGCGCCTTTGCCGACGTATTCGAGGCGCGCCTCGTCTATGCCCTGTTGCTTCAGGAACTCGACGACGGCGCGCGCGCGCCTGTACGAGAGATCGAGGTTCAGCTGCGGATCACCGGAGTCGTCACTGTAGCCTTCGACGCGCAGGCGCGGGCGGCCAGGCAGACCCTTGAATGTGCTCGCGAGCGCGGTGAGCAGGGGCGTGCTGACCGCACGCAACGTGTCGGACTGATCCTCGAAGTACACGCGGTCCGACATCAAGAGCCGCGAGCCGGAACGAGTGACGAGTGGATGCTCTGGCCCGGGCTCCGGGCAGCCGTCTTCGTCTTCGACGCTGTCGCGGTCCTCGGGATCGAGGCGACAGCGGTCGGCGCCGTCCGCGACGCTGTCGAGGTCGTTGTCTGGCTCGGGGCAGCCGTCGCGGTCCTGGAAGCCATCGGCGTCTTCGCTGTGCTCCGGGCAGAGATCTTGCGCGTCGGCGAGGCCGTCGGCGTCGTTGTCGCGATCGGGGCAGCCATCCGCGTCATCGAAACCATCGCGGTCCTCCGCGTCGTTCGGGCAGGCGTCCGCGCCGTCCGGGATGGCGTCGCGATCGTTGTCCGGGTCGAGGCATTGATCGTGATCGTCGAAGCCGTCGTGATCCTCGGGGCCGCCCTGACACGTGCTGCCAAAGAGCGCGCGGCGCACGCTCAGGAAGGCGCGCACGCCGGGCGCGCCGAGGCCGCGCTCACCGGGCCAGGCTGCCGTGCCCACGCCAACGTCGAGCTCACCAAAGTCCAGGTGCCCCACGCGCAGCCCGACGTCGATCTCGGCAGGCGACTCGGCGCGCGTCAGGCTGCGGCCGCCCACTCCGATGTAGGCGCGCAGCTCGGCGAGCACGGCGAGCGACGGCAAGAGCGAGTAGCGTGCGCCGAGCTTCGCGATCAGCTCGTCATCGCGCTCGATGCCGTAGCTCAGCTGGCGCTTGCGCAAGTGGTAGCCGAGCTGCAGAGCCATGGTTACCCGCTCGAGCTGCTGGCTGATCACCACGTACGGCGTGAGCGTGACCTGATCTTCGCCCGCGAACGTGCCGGCGGTCGCCGTGGGCAGGCTCGCGCTCAGCTGCCAGCCCACCCTTGTGCTCGTGGTCTTGATCAGACCACCGGCGAGGTGCAGTCCGAGATCGCCGCGGCCACTCTGCGTGCGCGCACCGTCGGTCAGCTCGCTGCGGGTGATCGCCAGCGGCACGCTGAGCCCCAGCGCGAGGTAGTCGTAGAGCGTCACGCCGAGGAGCAGCGCGCCGCGCCCGCTGATCGGCACGCGCGCGCGAGCCTCCGTTCCCGGCTGCGAATTCGTGCAGGCGCCGTCTGTGGGCAAGGAGCCAGCGCAGCTCACGCTTGCATCCATGAGCTGCGTCGCCACGTCGGCTGCCACGCCCAGCACGAAGCGAGCGTGGCCCGCTGGCACAGCCTCGGGGATCGTCAAGCTGAGCGCGGGCTGTGTCGGTGGCGCGAACAGGCTCAGGTCCAGCGCGCGGACGCTCTGGCAGGGCGTGAGCACGAGTAGCGCGAGCAGCAGGCGCGGACCGGGTGCGCGGCGTCCGCCGCCATTGGCTGCGAGCGCAGGGGGCGCGGGCGCGCGGGAGCGCACGCTGATGAGAGGGCTGGCCGTCACGGCCGCGAAGCCTACAACGGGCGGTCCGCACTTCGGTTAGCTACTCGCGTCGAACCGGCGGGCGCGGCAGCGACGCCGGCCCTGGCTGCGCCCTCTCGCGGAATTGGGGGTGCAGCCGACAAACGATCTATAATCGAGCGACCCATGATCTCGATCGCGTGCTCTGGTTTCCCGGTCCCCGTCAGCCGCTACTTCCAGGAGTTCAAGGCGGTGGAGGTGTCCGACACCGAGCTCGGGATCCCCGGTGTGGGCACGTTGCGTCGCTGGCTGCGAGAGGCCGCACCCGGCTTCGTGTTCACGGTGCTCGCGCCGAAGCAGATCGCCGTGGCTGGGTTCGCGCTGGATCCGAGCGTGGAGCAAGCGCTCGATGCGGTGGCTGGCTTCGCCAAGCAGCTGAAGAGCCAGGCGGTGGTGTTCGCAGCGTCCGAGGACTACGTCTCCAACCGCAAGACGAAGCCGCAGCTCAAGGACTTCGTCAAACACATCGCCAAGCGCGTTCCGCGTCCCGTGCTGGACTTGCCGGGCTGGTCCAACAAGGAGCTGCGAACCCTGGTCGGCACTGCGCCCGTGCACATCGCGGTCGATCCGCTCGAGGAAGAGCCGGACGATAAGGCGCTCGCCTACCTGCGGTTGCCGGGGCCGTCCGGCTACCGCTCGCGCTACGACGCGGTCGCGCTCGATCGCGTGGTGGAGGTGTGTGAGGCCTCGCGTGCCAAGCACACGTTCGTGGCGTTCCGAAACATCGACCGCTACGAGAACGCGCGCTACGTGATGGGCAAGCTCCGCGGCGCGGGTTGAGTCAGCGCTCCCAGGGCAACGCGAGCTCGAGGCCGAGGCTGCCGAGGACCAGGAGGCGGCCCCAGGTGGCCACGGTCTCGCTGCCGAAATTGACGTGAAGGTCGGGCACGGCGATGCCTGCCATCACGCGCGCAGTCAGGCGCAGGTCGCGCGTCAAGCTCAAGTTCAGCCCGACGCGGCCGAGAAAGATCGGGATGCGCTGCGGATCATTATTGCCAGTGAGGTTCGGTCGATTGGGCGCGTCGTTCACATCGCCGTTCACCGAGATGAGCAACCCCGCGGCGCCCAGCCCTGCGCTCAGCTCGAGCGTCGGCCACGGGATGTGAAAGTCGGCGAAACCGCCGATCGCCCAGGCCTGCACGTCCGCGTGACCGATTTCGCGCTCGAGCGGCATCTGCCATAGCGGGATGAAGCCGAAGAGCGAGATGGACGACGAGGAGTAGGGCTGCAGGCGCACCTGCACGAGCGCGTCGATCGCGGGGCCCAGGCTGTTCTTCGTGGCGCTCACGATGCCGAGCGGCGCGGCCTCCACGAACAGCAGCGGCTTGCGCGCTCGCTCCTCGCGGCTGACGGCGGCGGAGGTTGCGGCGTCGTCCTGCTCCTCTTCTTCTGGTGATGGCGTCTCGGCGACGACGTCTTCACTGCCGGCAGCAGGGGCAGGCGGCGCTCCTGCGCTCGTATCCGGCCGTGCGGGCTCGGCTGGCGTGGAGGTGGCTGTGCCAGCGCGTGAGCTCGCGGCCGGGCCTGTGCCGCTCGTCGCAGGAGAGCTCTGCGGGGCTGGCGCGCTCGCGCCCGGAATCACCGGCGTGCTGCTGCCGCTCACGAGGGCGGAGCCTGGGGTGGCGGGGCTCGCGCTGGTCGGCGCCGGGAACGAGCCGGGCGCGGGGGATGAGCCTGCCGGGGACGAGCCGGGGGCCGGGGACGAGCCGGGCGTCGGCGACGAGCTTGCCGTAGATGAGCCTGCCGGGGACGAGCCTGCGGGTAGGCCGGGGGCCGGGGACGAGCCGGGTCGCGTCACCCCTGGTGCCGCGTTGGGGCCCACTGCGCCGCCGCCAGGCGCGGCCGTCCTCGGTGACCCGGCGGCGAGATTCGGCCCCGCCTCGTTGGCAGTGTCCGCAGTCGGCCGCCGTGTTGCAGCTGACGGCGGCGGAAGCTGGAGCCCGCGCGCGCGCATCGCCTCGGTCACCCGCAGCGCGAGCACGTCCGGGTTGCGGCCCGGCCCGGCGCTCACGAGCTCCTCACTGTCGCTCGCGTCCGGGTCAGCGCGCTGCACCCACAGCTCGACGGCCATGTTCTCCGGCCGCGCTCTGAGCGCAGCCTGTGCAGCGCGCGCGGTGGCCAGGTCGGCGAGCGACTCACCGCGGCGTCCGGGCTTGTCCGGGAGCTCCAGCACACGAAAGCGGTAGCCGGCGAGCTCGGCCCGCAGCGGCACGTAGATGCGCTCGTCTCCCGGCACGCGCACGATGAGCGCGGTTCCAGGCGGGGTCGCTTGAGCCCACCCGGTGTTCGCCCAACACAGCGCGCCCCAGATCCAGGCGCTACACGCGACGGCCGCGAGTGCGCGAGCCCAGCCGCGGGCCTTGCGACGACCGAGGATCACGCCGAGCACGGCTCGAGAATGTCGTGCGCAACTCGCGAGCGGCACTCCGCGCGCGCCGCCAGCTCGATCGCGGCCCACGCTCGGCCCGAAGTGTCGTGCGCAACTCGCGAACGGCACGCCGCGCGCGCAGGCGGACTGGTCGCGGCCGACACTCGGCCCGCGCGCGTGTTGCGCGTAGCTCGCGAGCGGCATACCGCGCGCGCGGCCGGGCAGGTCGCGGCCGACGCTCGGCACTCTCAGGGACGTGACAGCAAGCTCTTGGCGAGCGCCGCGTGCGGGCCCTGCGGGTAGTCCTGCAGGTAGCGCTGCGCGAGGTCTTGAGCCGTGGCGTGGTCGCCGGTGCGCTCGACGGCTTCGAGCAGCCGGCCCTCGGCTTCGCGGGACAGCTCGCCTCGCGGCTGTTCCTTCAAGTAGGTCCGGAACCACTCGGCTGCCTCTGCGTACGCACCATGGTTGTCGAACTCGAGTCTGCCCAGTGCAAAGGCCGCCGCCGCAGCCCGCTGGGTGCCGCGAAAGCGCTCGCGAAGCAAGCGCAGTGCGAGCCCTTCCGCCTCGGTATCCTGCCCGTAGCGCGCCAGCTTGGCGAGTAAGCTGAGCTCCTCCGCGCTGCCGTGCTCGCACTCGCGCTCGAAGCCGAGCGCGCGCACCGCCCGCAGCGCCTGCGCATATTGGCCAGCGCGCGCCAGGTTCTGCCAATCCGCGGCTGCGTGCTGCGTGCGACCGCCGCGCACCGAGCCGGTGTTTCTGTTCGCGCCGCGCGGCTGCGGGCGCGTGACTGCCGCGGCGAGCTCCGACCGCGCCGGCGCCGCAGGCTGCGCAGCCTCGGCCGCGAGGGGCACTTCCGGTTGGGCCGTGGGAGCGGGTTGAGCGCTCGCGGCCTCGGCCGGCTTCTGCAAGAAGCTCTCGACGCTGCCGCTACCGGCTGCAGCCCCGGACTGCCCGGTGCCGATGGCACGCGTGTCGTAGCGGTCGTCCTTGCACGACGCGCGCACCGTTTGGCCCGCGAGCATGCGATAGCCGCCGCCGAACACGCAGCCCGAGATCTCCACCTGACCTTCGTGCAGGCTGAGCTCGAAGCTGTCGTCCTCGGGCTTCCAGCGCACGTCGAAGCGCGTGCCGATGACGTGGACCCCGAACGGACCTGCGCCGATGTGCCACGACGTATCGTCGCGGTGCTGCACCGCGACGTGCATCGAGCCGCTCTCGAGCGACACGTCCGCGCCGGTGTGACGCAGGCCCATCAGCCGCGCACGGCTGCGGCGTGTCACCTGGATCTCGCTGCCGTCCGAGAAACGCAGCGCCATCTCGCGCTCCTGAGGCGCTTGCACGAACTGACCGACCTGCAAGTCGGTCTGCTCGTCCGCCAGACGCACGGCGATCGGCTGCGGCGCGGGGGTCTTCAGCAGCACCAGCAGCACTGCCGCGGCCGCCAGTGCAACGCCCGAGGCGCCCGCCCACAGCATGCGTTTGCCCGGCGTCAGCGGAGCCTTGCGACGCAGACTCGCCGCGTCCAACTCCGCCAGTCGGCTCCGCACTTCGGCCTGCGCGTTGTGCTTGTCGAGCAGCGCGTCCTGCTCGCGCGCGATCTCCTCGAACAATCGCTCGAAGTGGTTCATCGGCCGAGCTCCCCGCGCTCCAGCCACTCGGCGAGCACGGCGTGCTCCGCGGCCATCGAGACGAAAGTGGCTTGCGCGCGCGAGAGGCGGCGCTTGATCGTAGCGAGCGACACGCCGCAGGCAGCGGCGACTGCGGTCAGCTCCATGCCGTCGATGTGGCGCAGCGCGAACGCCAGACGCTCATCCGCGGGCAGCTTGCCGAGCAGCTCATACGTGCAGCGCAGCGCTTCGCTGACTTCCGTCGGCGTGGTGCGCGCCTCGCCCTCGGGCATGTCCATGGGCGAAAAGAACTGGATGATGCGCCAGCGCCGCCGCTTCACGATGCACTTGCGCGCCTTGCGCACGGCGATGCCAGTCAACCAACCGCGCAGCGCGTTGGGGTCGCGGACCTGATCGATGGACGTGAGCGCCGCGACGAACACGTCGTGCAGCAAATCGGCCAGCTCCACGTCGGGACCGAGCACACGGAACAGCACACGCTCTACGTCCTTGCCGTAGCGCTTGAACAGCGTCTTGCCGGCGTCCGCGCGATTGGCGCGAAGCGCTGCCACCAAAGCCGCGTCGGTGTCCGGGATGGGTAGAGGAACCACCCGATTTTCCGGATTCGAGGCTGGCTGGGCGCCGCGCGTTTTCGAAGCCATGTGCATTCCGTGGATAGAGTTCCCCTGCCACCGGGGGACAGCTCACGCTTGGCAGGGTTTCCGCATGTCGTCAACGGTCGCTCACGATCACTATGACCCAACAGTCCCGCACATGTCCCACCCCGGCGGTCCTATAAAGCGCGCCGCGTTGAGCGGCCTCACAGACGTCGGCTCGGCGGTCCGGAGGGCCACTCGAGCCCAGAAGCGCATTTTTCGCGTCCACCACGTTGCCCGGTTGCTTCGCAAACCACAGAAAATCTAGCTCGCGACCCGGCGATGACCATCCAGGTCCGAGCGGCCGGAACCGCCCACGGTCAGAACACTGTTCTCGCGCGACATCCCGAGTGAAACAGCGCCAGCCCGGGTCCATGGTGAGCCGCCGCGTGATCGCAGGGCAAAATGTCATGTTCTCGATTGCGACGTTGAGCGCGTCTAGAAGCTCGGTCTCGCTCGTGGCGATGACAGGGTCGGTCGGCTCCGCGCATTCGAAGTCCATGCGGTCACCTCCGCTCCCGGCCTGCAGCTGTGAGCGGCCTCCCGCACCAGCCGCCGCACCTCCGCTGCCACCGCGCACGTAAGCGCCGCCGACACCGCCCGCGCCGCCGCGTCCCGCGCTGACGCCTCCCATGCCCCCTGCGCCTGCGGGCCCAAGCGTCGCCATCTCCTTGATCGGCGTGGCGACGCCGGTCGTGCAGCCGCCCACTGGGCCGGCCAGCAAGAACAGCCCAAGCAGTATGGGTGGTGTGTTCATGAGCGCGCGCAGCATAGCCCCGAAAAGAAGGTCCACGCAGGCCGTCGCGACGGCTCAGAGCTCGTCGTCCGCCGCGACGGCGCTCACCGCGCGGTACACCTGATTGCCCACGCTCTCATACGCCGCGCACAGCTCACTCGACCACAAGCGCAGGGACAGCTCCTCCCCGCTGCTCTGGCTCGCAAACAGCCGCCGCCGGATCTCGGCCTCGGCGGCGTTGATCTCGATCTCCCGTGCCTGCGCGTCTGGCAAGCTCGGCGCACGCCCGGCCTGCAGCTGCTCACACAACGCGCTGAGCGCGCCGTCGATGAGCGCGTGCAGCTGCTCGAGCCCCTGCGCGACCTCGCCGCTCGGTGTCAGCCCGAGCTCCGGCGCTTTCTCCGCGATGCGCAGCGCCGACAACAGCGCGTCCGTCAGGTGCAGCGCCGCGACGCTCGCCCCGCGTATGCCGCTCTGTGTGAGCATGCTCGGGCTCCGCAGCAGCGCGCGCAGGCCGCTCTGAGCGGCATCGATCGCGCGCTCGGCCTGCGGTGCGCTGCTGCGGTCGCCGCTCGCGATGATCTCGCGCACGCTGCCGAGGCCCTGCCGGCACAGGCTGAGCGCAGCGAGCAGCGCCTTCGTGGACTCGCGCTCGCTCGGCGCGTCGGGCGCGAGGCTGTCGCGTAGCGAGCGCAGCCCGCGCAGGCGCGTGAGCGGCGGAAGAAGCGCACACGCGACCGCGCTGCTGCACAGCGACATGGCCAGAAAGCCGAGGCCGAGCTCGGCGGACGCGCTGTTGAAGCAAGCCCAGCGCGCCGCGAACCACGCCGAGCTGCGCTCCCACAGCCACAAGCCGACCACGGCCACGCCAGTCATCGCAGGCGCGATGGCCAGCTCCACGCGCAGCATGCGTCGCGCCTCGCTCCCAAACGCCCAGGTCGCCGACCACGTGTTCACGAACGCACCGAGGCTGACGCCGGACAGGATGGCCAGCGCTTCGCGCATGCCGAGCACGTCCTGCTGCAACAAGCTCACGGTCAGCGCGAACACCAGCGACGGCCCCTGCAAGAGCGCGCTCGCAACTGCGCCCGCCGCCACGCACGCGAGCACACCCGTGAGCCCGCCGGCCTGCAGGTACCAGAGGTAAGGCACCACCTGCGGATCGCTGAGCAGCGGGGCGCAGCCATCCTGCAACAGCCCAAGCCCGTGGAAAATCAGCCCTGCGCCGATCACGATCGAGCCGAGCGCGCGATCCAGTCGGTCCTCCGAGAGCAGCACCCACAGCGAGCCGATCACGACGACCCACAGCGCGTCCCGCGTCGCAAACGATGGCAGGAGCACCGCGGACGCTGCAGCTCCCAGCTGCGCACCGATCAGGAGCAGGCTCGCAGCCATCGGCGGCAACATGCGCGCGCCGAGCAAGCCGGAGAACAGCGCCGCCGCGGCGGTGGTGGCCTGCGTAGCCATGCCCGTCAGCACACCGAGGCTGACCGCACGCACTGGCTCGCGCGTGACGCGCGCGACCAGCCCGCGCACGCGCCGCCCCGCGTAGGCGCGCAGCGCGCGGCCCATCGTGCGCAGCCCGAGCACGAACAGCGCCAGACCCCCGAGCACGTTGCGCAGCATGCTGTGCCGCGGCAGCGGCTTGATCGTCAATAGCCACGGCTTACTGCGTCGATCGCCCTGCAACACCCGCAGCTTCACCTGCCCGAGCGCCTGGCTCGGGGACACGCGCAACACCAGCTGCTCGGCGCTGCGGCGCAGGACCTCGACGGGCTGTTTGGCCAGCTCGGCGCTGAGCTCCGCGCGCCGCGCCACATCGACGCCAGCCAGTTGCACGAACACCGCAGAGCCGGGGGCGGGCGCATTGGGGTGCACCGCTACGATGCGCAGGCGATCGGCGTCGCCCTCCGTATCCGCCTCGGCTGCGAGCGGCGCATCGACCTCTGGATCGCCGAGGAACTCGTCGTAGAGCGCGTACGCCATCACGCCCAGGGTCGCGACCCACAGGAGCGCAGTACGGGGACGAAGGTGGAGGCCGGCGAACATGGGGCGAGGTGCGCCCGAAGACAGGCGGAAACCCTACGTTACACCGGAAACACGCTGCGACGCGGCTATCTCGCCGCTGCGAGGCCGCGCAGCGTCGCCGGGTAGACGGCCTCCGAGGCGGTCACGAACTTGCTGTAAGCGAAGCGCTCGGCGCGCGCGGTCTGTAGCATCTCTTCGAGCCAGGCCGGCGTGGCGCCCGTGAGCTTCACCTCCAGCACGATCGCGCTCTCCTCGTAGCAAGCGCTGCCCAGGTTCTCGCGCAAGAGCGGCAGAGGACGCTGCAGTAAGTCGGCCGGGGGCGCGTAGCAGGCGAGGCGCTGATCGAGCGTGATCCGCACTGACCCCTCGGGATTTTGGAACGCGGTGCGCCGGTAATTCACGAGGCAGCTCGGTCGCAGCGGCTCGGCGTAGCGCGAGCGCAGCTCGAGCAGCTCGTCGATCACCTCTTCCGCATGCTTCGCGCCGTGCTCCGCTTGCAGCTCGCGCATGGCCACGCTCACCGTGCCCCGCTCGAAGAACGCTCCCACGTCCGGCTTCGGGATGCCGACGCGCCGCTTGTACGTGCGACCCTGGTGTTTGCCCTTCACCTCGACCCACAGGACGGGGCTGTACCGCACCACCTGCGCCTGGCTCGTGGCAAGCTCCAGCAGCTCGGGGTGAACGTCGTAGTACTCGCGCGCACGCACCTTCAGGTTGTCTTCGCTCGCGCGCACGGCCCGGTACAGGTCCAGGCTCGGCGTGTCGAAATACACCGTGGTCACGTAGTGGCGCGCGCGCGGCAGGCGATTGGCACCCTTGCCCTCGAAGCGGTGCTCCGCGACGTGACTGGCCAGCGCGCGCATGAACGTGGCTGCATGACTGGGGCTCACCTTGTACTTGAGCTCGACACGATCGTGCGTAATGGACGGCTGTGACACTGCGGCTCTCGCGTGCGTTTCAGTAGGTGCCTGGCTCCAGCTGCGTATTGGCGCGCGGCGCGCGGCTCCAGGCGGGAGCCAGTGCCTGCTCTTCCAAGAGTCGTAGCCTACGCTGCACGTGCAGGTCGCGCTCGCCGAGGGCACGGCAGCGCTCCAGAATGCTGCGGGCTCGCGCGCTGTCAGGCACGCCGAGCAGACTGTGCGCCACGGTGGACGCCCAGCGCGGCAAGGCCCGCTCGCGCAATGCGAACGCGCGCTCATCGTCGAGCCTGCGCACGGTGTCGATCACTTCACGACCGGTCTGAACAGCTCCTCGCGCAGCTGGTATGCGAGCTCGTCGCTGCGGCCGGCGAGCGCGCCGAGCACGGGCTTCGGCGCGTCCTGCGCCATGCGCTGCAGCCACACGTCTCCCAGCTCGGTGCGCGTGCCGCGCAGGCTCGAGAGGCCGAGCAGCGGGTTCTTGTCGAAGAGCGCACCCCGCAGCTCATGGCTGCGGGGGCTCACCGTACCGATCAGGCTCATCGCGCGCGCGTCGTCTTCGGCTTCTTGCCAGGCGCGCTCGCGCAGCTCCCAGGCGGTCGCGTCGTCCCGGCCGGCGAGGCTGAACAGCACGGCGTCGGGCTGACTGTCGAGGTAGCGCTCGCGCAACGCGTCGCTCTGCGCGCAGTGCAGGCCGCGCAGCGCGCGCAGGCATGCGGCCGGCGCGCGCCCTGCGAAGCGCAGCCGCAGATCGTCCGGCCCCGTCAGCGGCCGGCCGAGATAGCCCTGCAGCGCATATTCGGGCTCGAGCAGGGCGCATTCCTCGCGCAGCGGATCCTCCGCGTCCAGAGTGAAGGCGGTCAGCGCCGGCTCCTCCGCAAGGGCGCGCGCCCGCAGCTCGCGCGCGCTGACGAGGCCGTCCGCAAAGAACAGAGCTTCGGCCAGCGGCAGCGCGGACAGCGCTTCGTGGAAGCTCGTGCCAGGAGGCGACAGCCAGCGCGGCTCGGCGTCGAGCGGGCTCTCGTCGGTGCCGGCGCTCGGACCGTGCTGAACTACGCGCACCACGCGCTCCGCGAGCTGCGCCGGTGAGGCGCGCTCCACGTGAAATAGCGGGTAACCACGCTCCTGCGCGATGCGCGCATAGCTGTCGCGCACGCGCTCCTTGAAGCCACTGCCGGCCAGACCTTTGCGCCCGCCTTCGCCGAGCGAGTGTGTGCGCACGCGCTCGATGCGCTTTCGCAGCCGGCTCGTGCGCGGGTGCACGTCGAACACGAGCGTCAAGTCGGGCTCCAGGTTCGAGCTCGCGAGCCGCGCCGCGGTCTCGCACTCCGACTGAGTGAGGCCCCGCGCCATGCCGAGCACGATGGGCGTGAGAAACGAGCGATCGACCAGCACCGTCTCGCCGCGAGCCAGCGCGGGGCGCACGAGCTCGCTCATGACCTGCGCCTCGCGTGCGCAGTACAGCAGCAGCTCGGCCTGCGGGCTCAGCATGTAGTTGCGCGGGTCGCGCGTCAGCTGGCGGATCATGCGGGTAGGGCGCGAGACATGCTCTTTGCCCTCGCGCGGTAGGTAGACCCGCACACCCTGGGCGCGCAGGCGCTCCGCCACGCGCAGGAGCGCGGTGCTCTTGCCCGCTCCATCCACGCCCTCGAACGCTATCAGCCGAGCACTGCTCATCTTCTTCACCCCGCCCTCACCGGAGAGCTCATCCGATCGACCGTACACTCCGGGACCCCTGATTGGCCAGCGTGGGGACTTTGCACGCGGACCGCTGTGCGCAGCGCAAGCTCGGCCGCGATTGGCTGCGCTGAGCGCGACGGAGGCTGGTAGGTTGCGCCCACATGAAGACCGAACGTTCTGCAGCTCCCGCATTCAGAGCGCCCGCAAGCACGGGCAAGACGCTCAGCCTCTCCGACTACGTGGGGCGGGGCCGCTACCTGGTGCTCTACTTCTACCCGGCTGCGTTCACGTTCGGCTGCACGCGCGAGACCGTGTGCTTTCGCGATGCCCAGTCTCAGCTCGACGCGCTCGGAGCGGACCTCGTGGGCATCAGCCCGGATGGCGTGGACACGCAGCTCGAGTTTGCGCGCCATTATCAGGTCCGCTTTCCCATCCTCGCTGACCCGGATCGGGCGATCGCCCGCGCGTACGGCGCTCTGTTTCCGGTTGTTTCGCGCGTTCAACGTCTGACCTTCGTCATCGATCCCGAGGGCTACATCGTCGCCCGCTTTCACCACGAGCTCCGCTTCGAGCGGCACGTAGACGATGCAGTCACCTTCATGAAGAAGGTACGCGGGGCCGCGTGACACAGCTCATGGCAATGCTCGCGGTGCGTCGGGAGTGTCCCCGCGCGCGCACTGCCAGCTGAGGCTTGCTGGCATGCCGTTGGCTCATGCTCCCTCCTAAGGGAGGGTGGTCGCAGCGGTGGCTGTACCGCACTGCAGCACGCGCAAGGTGCTCATGGCTCGCGAACAGCCGCTGAGACGTAATCCAACTGCCGATGTGCGGTCACCGCCCGCGCCGCTGCCGCGCGCTGAACAAGATCGCCGATAGGGCAGTGACGAAGAGGTGCGCTGCACGGCATATCGGGCTCGCAGGCGGCCTGGCGCAAGCCAAATGGACGGGCGTTGGGTGAGCGTCGAAGCGAAGTACGCGCCTGTTCTCCCGAGAAGCCGAGCGGCGGCGAGGATTTGGAGCACTTCTGGACTCCGTGCTCGCTGGGGCGAGCCTGCGCTCGCCGGCCGCGGGGAGAGAGAATTTGCGCCGAGCGCGCGGGGTGTCTGCCTGGAGGGGCAGGCACAGGCGACGCCGGGCCCCGGGCATGGAGCGGAACGGTCGAGCTGCTCGGCGCGAGCCGCACCGCGCGACAAAGATCGAGCAACGCGACAGCTGATTCACGCACGCCGT
>Ga0190269_10000014_pt1 | contig 72829 bp, 55 predicted proteins | sample Popmic249IS_FD_133749 | JGI IMG/M metagenome (GOLD analysis project Ga0190269, IMG submission 133749) | Populus adjacent soil microbial communities from riparian zone of Blue River, Arizona, USA - 249 IS | ecosystem: Environmental > Terrestrial > Soil > Riparian zone | place: USA: Arizona... | reverse complement strand
GCGGCAGGTCGAGCAACGGGCCGAGCTCGAGCGCCACACGCCCCAGCCGCGCCCGCTCATCCCCGCCCGAGCGCAGTGCGAGCAGCGCGCGAGCGAGCGGCGGCGAGATGTCGCGCCGGTGCCTGAGGCGAAGCGGTCCGTCCGAGTCAGCCATTTTCAGCGCTTCCTCGAGCTGTGAGGGACGGACATGGTGCGCACGCGCCGCGCGTGTGTAAGTCGAGTACACTCAGGCGCGCGCCCGCTCACGGTCTTACTTGCTTGCATGCGCTCGCCCTGCACGAGGCACCTCTCGATGGACATCGAGCCATGCAGGCAGAGCGCTTCAAATTATGAGACCGAATGCGAGGAATACTCCGAACGCGGGCATGCGATACAGGAGCACGCGCGCACCGTCGTCCTGAACGGCATACAAGCTCGTACGGTTGAGCAGGATGAGCGGACCGAGCGAGAGCTCCAGGGTCAGCGGCCTCAGGCGCAACGCCCCACGCAGCTCGACCTGCGCATGCGCCAAAAGGCGCGCTTGCGAGCCTGAGACATCGGGCCGCGTCTGTGACAGGAGCCAGATCCCGAGCTGCGCGCCCGCACACAGCCGTAAGCCGAACAAGCTTTGCTCGTCGCCTGCGATCCGCGGACACAGCCGCGGCGCGAGGCTCACCCCCTGCAGCACGGCACGCTTGCCGCCGTCGGTATGGAGCTCGACGGGCAGCCAATACGCCGCGTCGACGCGCAGCTCGGGGAAGTCGTTCAGACGCAGCGCGACAGACGGTCCGACGCCGAACACCGCGCGCGGCAAGACCATGCTGAGCGCACCCACCCACAAGCCGGGCTGCAGCTCGGGCAGAGGGTCAGCGAGCTGCTCGCGATGCTCCACCAACAAGGTCAGCACGAGCCCGATGCTGTTGCGCAGCGACACGCAGTCGTCGGCTCGCAGCTCGCGCGTGCCGAGCAACTGGCCCTCAGCGCTGCGCGCATCCAGCCGCAACACGATGCCGCCGTCGCGCGCCTGCGCGAGGCCGCGCACGGTGAGCGGCGCATCTCGACGCGGCGTGAACACGCGTCTGCCCAGCGCCTGCTCGACGTCGCGCTCCACGACGCGCCGGGGCGGGCAGCCGTGCGCACGCGGCGACTGCCAGTCGAGATACACCGAGTCCCCATCGGCACTCGCTACTGCGTGCGAGCACAGCCACAGCGCCGCCGTCGTGAGCAACGATACCCCGCGGCGCGCTGAGCGCGGACGTTGTTGCGATGCGGACGCTACTGCACTGCGAACGATGAGCCGACCCGTCAAGCCATCCCCTCAAGGGCATTGGTCCACCGGCACGAGGTGGTCCACTACCAGATACTCGGGGGCCAAGGTCGTCACATCTGTATTGGAGCGCAGCGTGAGCTGATTCATGTAATCGACCGGCTTCAACCGGACACAATACCGAGTCCACGTCGAAGCCAAGGCCGGTGACGCCCACAGCAGCTGCCGCTGTGAACAGTCTGCCGCGATCCCGCCCCAAAGCTCGAGAAAGACCTTCGTCGGATCGCCGGGCGCGATGTCCACGCGCATCACGTCCAGCTGCAGGTTGAGCATCGCGCCGCCTGGCACGTCCTCACACAGGGGCTGTGACACTTGCTCGCCCTGACCGAGCGCGACGTACGAGGCGCCGTCCTGCACCTTCGGCGCGTTGCCGAAGATCACGGACACATCACTGCCGATGTCCGGCGTGTTGCTGGTCGAAGAGTCGTTGTTGCAGGTGCTCCAGGGCATGGCGTCGAAGTTCTGTCCCACGTTGATGGCTGGCGTACCTTCGAAGGACGGATTCATCAGACACAAGCGGCGCGTGGGAGCTTCGGGCGGACATGCGGCATCGGCGTCCTCCGCGGCGAGCACCGTGATGCTCGGAGGCGAGCGCACAGCCTCCGCGTCTTGCACGATGACTGAGACCGAGACATCGCGCCGCTGCGCTTCCACGCACACGCGACGCGACTGATTGCGGGTTCCGTCGTCCCACTGATACTGGTAGGGCGGCGTGCCGCCGGTCGCATCCGCCATCAGGTCGAAGCAGCGCCCGCAGTCCACTGGCATCACGGACAAGAGCGCCCGCGGCATGCTCCCGCCCCTGCCCTGTGGCGCCGCCGCGTTGCCCCCTGCCGCCGCGGCCGCTGGTCCGGCGTCGGGGAGGCCCACCACCACCGTGGTCGCCGCGTCCTGCTGCGTGCGCGGCTCCGCGCTGCTCCCTGCGGGCGGCGCATCGCCCACGAGGAGCACCGGACCGCAAGCCGCGAGCAGCAAGCAGGCACAGGCGAGCTTCAACCGCATCCCGTGCTTCTAGCGCATCGCGCGGGCCGGTGAAACACGACGCATCCCGGCGAGCACAGCGCCGCACCACGAGTTGACCGCTTATGCAAAGTCCAGGCCCTCCGCGGCTGCCAAGCCTCACGCGGAACCTCGGCCGAGCCCTCGCCACCTTGGCTTGCGTCGACCCGAGGTCCAGCGGCTGGTTGCTCCAAAAGCTACGCGCACTTGCCTTGCCGCCATCAGCGGCAAACGGCAGCGTCCGCCGCCGGTAGCTGCTGGCCCACGCGCTCCCGCTCACGTGCCAGCGTCGTCGACGCCCGCGTCGGCATGCGCGGCCCCCCACGGATCGCATACTCGCGGCTCCGGTACGGAGACACCGAGGAACCGCATCGAGCTGACGAGCTGCGCTGCGCTCTCCAGGTCGGTGCAGCCGGGCATGCCGTACATCGCGCCGTCGAGCCCGCAGGCGCCCTTTTGCGTGCAGCAGCTCGGCACGCTCACGATGCCGCGAAAGTTGAGCGCCGGGCAGCGCGGGTCGCCCGCGGGCGGTTTCATGCAAGCGCCATTCGGGGTAGTCGTCCCGCACGTGCTCGTGCCTTCGTCGGCGCAGCACGCGGTGATGAAGCCGAAGCCAGCCACTGGCGACACGCACAGCGCCGTGCCGCAAGGGACCGTGATCAGCTGCGGCAGGGCTGGAAACGTGCCCTGCGTCGAGCCAGCGCCGCCACGGGCGGCAGGTCCCGAGCGACCGCCGTGCCCGCCGTGACCGCCCTGGCCGCCATTGGCTGCAGCACCGGCCTGCGTCGCGCCGGCATCGGGCGTATTGTCCAGCTCGTGCGTGGACACGTCGTCACCACAATGCGAGAGCAGCGCGAGCAACAGCGCGCCCGCGTTCCGTGCAGCCCACCGCGGCGTCGGCAGCGTACCCTGAAGAAGGAGCAGACCACGCAGCTTAGCTGCGGAGCCCAAAAAGCGCTCTCGCATCATCCGTCTCCTCATCAGGGAACGTCTCGATGCGAGGCCATGCCACGACAGCCCGGGAATTATCAAGCCCGGCCGGCCAACGTTAGGCTCGAGGCGCACCAAGGGAGCGCAACCCCGCGCGGCGACTCGAGACTTCCCTGCGCGCCTGCCGAGCAGCGCACGAAGCGTTGGCGCTGCGGGTTCCGAAACTACCCGGGTTGCGTCGTAATCGGTCAGCGGCCCGGGCGCCGCGCGCCGAGGCTCGGCTCAGTGGGCGAGCGCGGCCGGCTGCGGCTCGAGCTCGCCGCTGTGGTCCTGCTCGGCGTGGGCGCGGCGGAACTCTGCCGGGGTGACGCCGGTCCAACGCTTGAACGCGCGATGGAATGCCGTCTTGTCCGTGAAGCCCAGCTCGTACGCGGTCTCCTGGATCGTGCGTTGCTCGTCGCACAAGCAGCGCTTGGCGGCGATGGAGAGCGCCGTGCTCACGACCTCTGCGAACGTATTGCCTTCGCTCTCGAGACGCCTGCGCAAGGTCCGCTCGCTCAGGCCGAGAGCGCGCGCGATCTCCGGCATGCTCACGCGCCGCGGAGCGCCGTGCCGCACGAGCAAGTCTCGCACACGCACGGTGTAAGACATGCCTTCGGTGAGGCTCGCGATGCGCTGCTCCACGAACGCGCGCAGCGAGTCGTGCAGCTCCGCATCACGCACCGCGGACTGCGCCGACAGCAGCTCGCGGTCCAGCGCGATGCCGGTGAAGGGCTCGCTGAAGTGCGCGCGTTCGCCGAACACGCGCGTGTACTCAGCGCTGTACTCGGGCGCAGCGTACTCGAAGCTCACGCGCTGCGGCAGCGCGCCGCTGCGGAAGGTGCGAATGAGGGTCAGGAAGCGGACCGTCGTCGCCTCCGCCATGAAACGCTGCACGCGCTCCGAGGCACCCTCCAGGGTGACACAATGCAGCAGCAGCTCGTCCTTCTGCTCGGAGAGGCGATAACCGAGGTCGTCGCACAACAGCCGATGATACTGGGCCAGTGTGCCGAGCGCCTGGCCGAGGGTCGCGGCGTGCGCCACGAGCGAAGCGATGGGGTCGAGCGCGCTCGACGCCAGCTGCTCCGCCCAATGCAGGCCGAACGCTGGATCCGCCGTGAGATCCAACGCCGCCTCGCATAGCCGATAGAAATCGGAGCGCGGCAGCCGCGCATCGAGGTTGTCGGCTGCGTCTGGCGCGAGCCGCGCGGCCTGGAGGATCTTCCAGCGCGGCACGCCTGCTCGCTCAATCGCATGAACGAGCGCGCGCACCACGCGCATGGAGATGGTGCTCTCACAACTAATCAACCAGCGATCGGAGCTGAGCTGTGCCATATGACCTGCTGCATCCGACTATGTGCGATAAGCCTTCGACTCACGACTCTGGCGTGCATCGAGCGCCCGTCGCGATGTCGATATCCAGCCACCACGCCGTGCCAGCAGAATCCGCTGCCGCCGCGGGCCGGAACCGCACGTAACGAAGCTCACCCAACTGCTGCTAGCAAAGCCGCACGCGCGGGCTAACCACCTGATGTTTAGGTCATGCACGCGCAGTGTCACCTCGACGCCACTGATGCGAGCGACCGCGAGCGTTCACCGTGCATGTGCTCGGGTGCAAGCGCGCGCGGACGGGCGCCTGAAGATCAGCGCGCGGCGTTCATCGCGCACGAGCTCACCTGCAAGCATCACCCTCGCGCTCGCCGGCGTTCTGCCGCTCGCGCGCGCTGCGAGCATCGCCCTCGGGCTCACCCGCAAGCATCGCGCTCCTGCTTGCGTCATCGCGTACGAGCATCGCGCACGCGAGGGGTTACAAACATCGTGCGCGTACTCGACTGCGCTCCTCGTGCCGTGCATTCGAGCGTTGAGCAGGCAGTACTCTCCTGCGAGCGCGCTGTCGACTGAAGAGCAGCGTGCACGTGTTCGCCTCACGCTCTGCGCACGTGCACGATTGCGACCGCGCGAGCGCGACTGCGCGGCAACCGCGGCCGGGCCGCAGGCGCCGCCCTCAGCCGCATGGGAGCGCAAAGGTTGGCGGCCCCAACTTTGCGACTGTGAACGTTGCGTCGCGTTGCTTCGCTGCGTGAGAGCTCGTCATTGCTTGCGCCGCCCCAGTGTGGTGAGGCTCGCGCAAAAAGAGCATTCGCCCGCTCCTTCTTGACCCCTCGTCGGCCTGCTCGGTCACTGCTCTCTCGTCACCGCGTTTCGGCGATCACCACGACACGGACAAAGCCTTCATGCATGTGAATCATCACGCTCTGCGATACGCACTCACCGGACTGCTCGCCCTGACAGCCTGCGCGACCGAGGAGGAGCTGGCACCAGAGCCCGGCCTGATCTCCGAGCCGGTGGTCGGCGGGAAAGCCACGGACGCCTGCGACTGGCCTAGCACCGTGGATGTCAATGGCTGTACGGGCACCTTGATTCATCATCGCGTGGTGACGACCGCGGCGCATTGCCTCAGCGGCGCGAACGGCAAGGTCACTTTCACCGCCGGCAAGGGCACGAGCGGGGCCTTCACCATCATGGGCACGTGCAAGGCCGGGGCGCGCGGCTCGAGCGGCGGCGGCACGAGCCGCGACTGGGCTTACTGCGTGATCCCCGAGGACGAGCGCGTGAAGAAGTTCCAGATCACGCCTCCGCTCGTGGGCTGCGAAGCCGAAAAATTCTTGAAGGTGGGCGCAAGCGGCTGGGTCGTCGGCTTCGGCACCACCGGGCCGCAGGGCGACGGCTACGGCATCAAGCGCGCGGTCGAGGTGAAGATCAACAAGATCGGCAACGGCACCATCGACATCGGAGACAAGAACGTCGGCGCCTGTCACGGCGACTCGGGGGGCCCGATCTACATGAAGCTGGGCGACGCCACGCACGACTGGGGCTACCGCGTGTTCGGCTCGACGTCGAGCGCGGGCGGCAACTGCGACTGCACCTGCAGCACCTTGTTCGTGAACATCTCGATGCACGTGAAGGCCATCGAGGAGAACGAGAAGATCGACGTCACGCCGTGCACGGATGCGAGCGGCGCGTGGGCGCCAGGCCCGGAGTGCCGGGGCTTCCAGAGCAAGCCGCAAGACGGCACCGGCACCTACCCCACGTGCAGCGTCGCGCCGACCCTGGATCCCATCGAGACCTGTGGACCCACGACCGTGATGCCAGCAGCTGGTGGCGGCGCGCCTCCGCTTGCAGGGGCGGGTGCGCCAGCCGCTGCGGGCGGCGCAGCTCCCGGTAGCGCGGGCCGCAGCGCGGTGCCCGGCGCCGGCAGCGGTGCGCTGCCCGTCGCCGGAGCTCCGGCTGCTGCAGCTGCTGGCGGCGGAGCAGTCATCGGCGCGGGCCGGGGAACCGTGGGCGCTGCGGCCGGCCGTCCTGCGCTCGGCGGTGCACCTGCGCCAGCCGGAGCCCCCGGCGCTGCGGTCGGCGCTCCGATCGGCACGGCGGGCCGCAACACCGGCACGATCGTGGGCGCAGTCGGCGTCGGTGGCGCACCTGCCGCAGGCGCAGCGGCGACCTTGCCCGGAATCGTCGCGACCCAGCCCCCCGCACCCCCACCGGCGAAGAGCGGCGGCTGCCAGGTCCTCGCAAGCAGCGCGCGAGACGACGGCGCAGCAATCGCATGGCTCGCGGTGTTCGGTCTCGCAGGCGTATGCATACGCCGCGCGCGTCCGCGGCGCGCCTAACACGCGCGCGCATGAAGCTGGGTTTCGCGTGGCTGCCGCTGAACCACCGGCAACGAGGACGCGCACGCGCACGGCAACGAGGACGAGGACGAGGACGTTTCACGAGTACGAACATGGCCGCCACGCAGCCCGACAATCAGCGAGACACACCCTACTGCTGCGTCTTGAGCAGCGTGATGTACCTGCCGCATGCGCGAGCCCGCAGAGCACGATCGTTGGCAGTGCTCACGCGCGGCTTTGCAGCGCGGGACGTGCTGCAGCTCATGGCTGCGGATTAAGCGACCTACGCCGCTACGCGATCGTTTGGGGGGGGCGACTGCGTAGCGGCGTCTAGGCCAGAGGCATGGTCTGCATGTGAGCGGTGAGGGGATGCAGCAGCGCGAGCGTTGGTTGAGAGAGGTCCTTTGGATCGCCAAAGCTCGCGCAGCTGCGCCGCCCCCATGAGACAGGCCATGCCGTCATCCACGAACCCGTCAACGGCGGCGATGTGGCCGAACGCCGCGTGCGCAGCTCCACCACGTGCGCCGCGCGGGCATGTACGTAGCGAGCTGGTGCGCGCGTCATCCTGACGACCTCCGAGCCGAACGGAGCTCAATAGTTAGCCACGTCGACCATCAAGAGCAAGCGACGCCAGCCAATACTTTTAGCATTTGGATCATAATGCTTCGCAGCGTGCGCGCTTTGTTAGTCTCGAATGCGCCGATTGGTGCTGTTCGCGCCGAGCAAGCGCAGTTTGGGTGCCGTACGCAAGGTGTGACGCGCGCTGCTACCTGACGTCAGCCGCTGACAGCGGCAATGCAACAGCGTCGCAAAAGTCGACGAAGACCCTACGCAGAGCGAGCGCGCAGCCGTGTTGCCCAATCGGACAAGCCGTGGTCGTTCAGGCAAGTACGCGCGTGAACGCGCAGGATCAAACTGCCGCGCAGGGCGGCATGGCCGTCCTGCTCTTCTTTGGCCGCGACTGTCAGCTGACTTCCAGGCGGTAACTTGCGACAGGGGATTTGCACACGGCTGTGTCACCGCTAGGCTGCGCATTTGCTGAACCACTGCCACCGTTCAGCATCCCCGATGTGGAGGAACGCGCTCATGAACCGCAATCGCATGGTTGTGCTCGCGTGCGCAGCACTCATGGTCGGCTGTGAGAACCCGGCTCCCAGCTGGTACGGCAGCGCAGGCGCGCCGGCGCGCGCGGCCACTGGCGGCGCTGGCAGCGGACAGAGCGCGACGACCAGCATGAGCAGCACGGTCGAGCCCGCCGCCGCTAGCAGCAGTCCGCCGCCCGCCTCCGCCGAGCCACCCCCAGCCTCCGCAACGCCGCCGACCTCCGGTGGCGCAGGCGCAGCCGCACCGCCAGCCGCCAACGGCGGCAATGCAGGCTCGGCCGGAGCAACGGGCGGCTCCAGCGGCCGCAGCGATCCGGTGAGCGCGGGCCGAGCCGGCACGAGCGCCGGCGCAGGCTCTGAAGCTACGAGCGGCGGCACCCAGAGCCCACCACCCGGACGCACGGCCGAAGGTTTCGTGAACCTCGCCCCCGCCCTCGGCTCCCCACTCGACGGCAAGGGCAAGCCGCTCAGCCCGCCCGCACCGGATGGCTGGACCTGGTACGAGATCGAGGGCGCGGTCTGCCGCGACGGCTCACCCACCGGCTTTTACGTTCACGAAGGCAGCGCGAACAAGCTGCTCATCTATCTCGAGGGTGGCGGCATGTGCAGCAACGCCTCGTTCTGCAGCTTCAATCCGGCGAGCGTGAACCAGGTGCTCTCCGGTGACGGGCAGACGGTGATCGGCACCGCGTTCGGCGCGATCGAAGGTCGGCAGCAGCCCGGCGTGTACACGCAAGCGGATCACGCCGGCAAGCCCCGCGGCATCTTCGACTTCGGCGAGTCACGCAATCCCGTCCGTGACTGGAGCCAGATTTACGTGCCTTACTGCACGGGCGATGTGCACTTCGGCACGCGCAAAAACGGGTCGGTGCCGGGGCTGTCGAACCAACAGTTCGTGGGCTACCTGAACATGAAGCTGTTCATCTCGCGCATCGTGCCGACCTTCAAGGACAGAGTCAGCTACGTGCTGCTCACCGGCGCAAACGCGGGCGGTTTCGGTGCAGCGCTCAACGTGAGCATGGTGCAAGACGCGTTTGGCGACATCCCGGTCGACGCGCTCTCCGACTCGGGCGCGCCCATGGACGACAAGTTCATGCCGGTCTGCATGCAGAAGCGCTGGCGCGAGGCATGGGGCTTCGACGGCTCACTGCCCCCGGACTGTGAGACGTGCAAACAGCCGGACGGCGGCGGGCTCTTGAAGCTCGCCGAGTACCTGATCGACAAGCACCCGCGCCTGCGCATCGGCATGATCTCGAGCGTCGAGGACGAAGTGATCCGGCTGGCGTATTCGGTCGGCGCGAACGACTGCGCGAACTCGGATACCGCGAATCCCATCGCGCTCAGCGTCGCGCAGCTGATCGATCCGAAGATCCTGATGCCCGCGTCGGAGTTCACGGGTGGCCTCACCGCGCTGCGTGACAGCTACGCTGACACCGGGCGCCTGGCCACGTATTTTCGGGGCGGTCCCACGCCCAACTTCACGCAGTTCGTGTTCCGTCCCAACTTCACCGAGACCGTCAACGGCACGACGGTCGCGCAGTTCATGGCCGATTTCATCGCGGGCCAGGTGCAGCAGGTCGGGCCGTAAAGCGCGCGCGCACGTCCGAACGACACATTGCGGGTTTGCGCGCGTCCTGGCGGGCGCGGTCGCGCAGATTTCGGCCGCGCACGCGCAACTCTCGCGGCGCTCGGGCCGAAGACCTGCACATGGTTTGCTCGGACTCTCAGGAGGGGAAGATGTACGCACGAACAGCATGGGCGCTAGGGCTGCTGCTTGTGACCTGGAACACGACGCAGCACGCGCGCGCCTACGAGATCGATCGCAAACAGAACCGGGTGGTGCTCTCGTCCATCGCGGACTTCAGCCGCTGTCAGGATCAAGCAGGCTTCTCGGATCTGTGCCTCGAGGGCCTGAAGGACTACGTGAAAACGCATCCGAGCGAGCGCCTCGCGGCGGGTAAAGCCGTGCGCCTGCGCTTCAATCACTGGGTCGCCCTGCACTTCTTCGCCGGCGCCCTGGACAAAGCCAGCCCGGAGCAGTGCGCGGACGAAGACGTGAGCATGGCCGTCGTCTCCGGCCTGGCGCTCCCCTCGGACCATCCCAACCTCACCCTGGCCCAGAAGATCGTGGATGGCCGCTGCGGCGCGGCGTTGCAGGCCCCCGTGAAGCAGGCGCTGAAAGACGGCGGCGGCCACTACCAGGATCACGCCTGTCCGTGGCTCAAGAAGCAGAACGTCGACGCCCCGGAGTGCGCGCCGCAACCGCAGGTCAAAGCCACGCCCACGCCGCCGCGCGCCGCCAAGCTCGGATCGCTCAACGCGCACGCATTGCCCACGGATCCACAAAGCGCGCTGGCGTTCCGCGGTGAAGAGAACGAGCAGCTACTTTTGGTGCGCGCCCGCGCTCCGCATGACGACGTGGTGCTGCTCAAGTGGAAGGGCCTGCGCGGTCCGTGGAACAACCAGATCATCGCGGCGGTCGAGGTCGTGCACGGCCGCGACAAGGAATATGTCGCGAGCGTGGATGGCAAAGACTACGTGGTCATGACCCTCGACGGGGGCAGCTACGAGGCCTATCCGAAGGGCTACCAGGCCAGCTTGCGGCTCTACCGTCAGGTGCTGGCGAGCCAGGCACGCGCGCCGGAGGCGAGCGAGATCGCCAAGGAGCTCGCACCTCCACCGCCACCAGCGGCAGCCAAGAAGTAAGCGCACGAGCGAGGGACGGCGTGCGCTGAGCGCGGCACACGCCTCCCACCCTGCGACACGCGTACTGCTCATGGGCTAGCCCGGATCCCTTACGCCCCACGCCCCGCGACGCACGCGCACACACACGACCGCCGCTGTGAGCAGCAGGCGATTCACCACACAGCTCGCACGCACACAACCTCGGGGGTTAGGATCGACGCTGTGCGAGCGCGGCCCGCTTCCAGGATGCAGAGCCAAACCCTTCCAACTTGCAGCGTCACTCGGAGCATGCCCGCATGCTGAGTGACGTCTCCGCACTGCGCCGCTTCCACGTAGAGACGGAGCTGGCGCGCGGCGGCATGGGCGCCGTGTATTGCGTCGTCGACCAGGCGAGCGGTCGGCGTATGGCGCTCAAGCGTCTGTCTCCAGCCGCGCCCGCGCGCGCCGCTGCCTTGTTCGAGCACGAGTTTTACGTGCTGTCCTCGCTCAAGCACCCACGCATCATCGAGGTGTACGAGTACGGCATCGATGGCGATGGGCCGTACTACACGATGGAGCTCCTCGAGGGCTCGGACCTGCGCGAGCTCTCGCCCATGGACGCCCACAAGGCCTGCCGTTACCTGCGGGACGTCGCGTCATCGCTCGCGCTCTTGCACGCGCGCCGCCTGCTGCACCGTGACGTGTCGCCACGCAATGTGCGCACCTCGACCGATGGCAGCTGCAAGCTCATCGACTTCGGCGCACTGGCATCATTCGGCACGAGCGACGACATCGTGGGCACGCCGCCCTCGATCGCGCCCGAGGCGCTCGCCGGGCAGACGCTCGATCAGCGCACCGATCTGTACGCGCTCGGCTCGCTCGCCTACTTCCTGCTCACGGGCCGGCATGCGTACGCCGCTCGCAGCGTCAGCGCCCTGCCGGACGCCTGGGCCACCCAGCTCGCGCCCCCGTCGCAGCTCGTGCCCGGCATCCCGAAGGAGCTGGACGCGCTGGTCCTCTCGCTGCTCAGCCTGGAGATGCTCGGGCGGCCCAGCGGCGCGGCCGAGGTGATCGACCGCCTCAACGCCATCGCGGGGCTCGCACCCGAGCACGACGAGCAAGTCGCGCGCTCGTATTTCGTCGGTACGCAGCTCGTGGAGCGCGAGTACGAGCTCGAGCGCGCGCGCCGCCGCCTGTCGCGCGCGCGCAAAGGTCGCGGCTCGGTGGTGCTGATCGAGGGCGCAGCGGGCGTGGGAAAGACGCGCCTGCTCACGGACATCACGTTGCGCGCGCAGCTCTCGGGCCTCACCACCTTTCGCGTGGACGCCGCGCTGCACGGCGAGCCGCTCGAGGTGGCGCGCGCGCTGGTGCAGCAGGCGCTGCGGCTGTTGCCGCGCACCACGCGCGCGGTGTTGACACCCATCGAGACGGCGCTCATGCGTGCCTGGCCGATCGAGCTGCCCGAGCTCGAAGCCGCCCCTGAGCCGTGCACGGAAGAGGTACGCAAGCAGGCCGCGGGCGCGCTGCCGGGCCTGCTCGAGCCGTGCTTCGTGGAGCTCTCCCGCCGCCATCCGCTGCTGATTGCGGTGGACAACGTGGAGGACGCGGACCCGCCCAGCGCGTCGCTCCTCTTGTCTCTGTCGCGGCACTGCCGCCGCGAGCACATGCTGCTCGTGCTGAGCGCCGAGCTGTCGCAGCGCGCTCGCTCCGCCGCCGTGCGCGGCATGGCCGAGGGCGCCACCCGCATCGGGCTGAGCGCGCTCAGCGAGCGCGGCACCTTGGAGCTCGTGCGCGCGGCATTCGGCGACGTCCCGCACGTCAAGCGCACCGCCAAGCGCCTGTACGACGCGACGGACGGGCACCCGCAGCACTGCATGCAGCTGCTCACGCAGTGGGTGTCGGACGGGTTGATCCGCTACGTGAGCGGCAGCTTCAGCCTGCCCATGGAGATCCCGCAGTCGCAGCTGGTCCCGTTCGAGCGAGTGGCACAAGAGCGCCTGTCGCACTGCGCGCCGCAGGCGCTGTGGCTGGCCCACGCCCTGTCGCTCATGAGTGAGCCAGTGGCGTTCGAGACCTGCGTCGCGTTCGCGCAGAGCCACTTGCCCGAGCGACAGGTCTACGGCGCGATCGACGAGCTGCTGCGCGCGGAGATCCTGACGCAGGGTGCACACGGCTTGCGCTTCGGCTCGACCTTGCTGCGCAACGCGGCGCAGGCCAGCCTGCAGGGCGACGAGCGCAAAGCGATGTCGCTGCGCATCGGCGAGTACCTGCTCGCGCGCAGCGATGGCTCGTTCGTGCAGCACGCCACGGCCGCTCATCACATCTTGCACGGCGGTGAGGAGCTGCGCGGCGCGGATATGATCGCGAAGGCCGCGCGCGCGGAGCTGGCGCTGGAGGAGCCCGCTCCGAGGCTCGCGCTCGCGTACACCGCCGTCGAGGCCGCGCTGCTCGCGTACCGCGCGCACGGGCGCGGTCGCCTCGAGCAGCTGCCTCTGCTGATGACGCTGGTCCTCGGCGGCAGCGAGATCTCGTACGCGTGCGGCATGCGCTACGCGGACGTGACAGCGGCGGCGCTGGAAGGCGCGCTCGGCCTACGCGCGCTGCGTGAGCACAGCGCCACGCCCGATCTCACTGCGGTGCTGACTGCGCTCGGCGCAGCGCCGGTGCTCGAGCCGGGAGAGCAAAAGTCGGAGAGCACACCGGACGTGGTCACGCTGATCGGCTGGCTGGTGCGCGCAGTGCTGACCACGTGCAACCTGGTGTCGGTCGCGATCGATCACGAAGCCGAGGCGCGCTGCGTCCAGCCACTGCGCCCGTTCGTGGTCTTCGGGCCCACGCATCCGGTCGCGCTCTTATATGACTACTGCAATCTGATGATCGGCATGACGCAAGATCGCTTCAGCGTCGTGCACGCGGGCTGGAGCGCCATGGTTGCGCGGCTCGATCAGGACGCCACGCTGCCAGCCGGCGTGCGGCTGACGTTGCGTATGGGCGCGTTGTATTCGATGGGCATCCTCGAGTGCCAGCGCGACGACAAGCGGGCGCTCCTGCGCTTCGATGAGCTGGAGCGCGGGGGCCAGGACCTCGCGCGAACGCGCGGCCTCGACCCCAGCTACGGGCACTTCATGCTCGATCAGCTCCGCGTGCTCTACCACGGGTTCCGCGGCGAGATCGCGGAGGCCGAGCGCTACCGCGACGCGGTCGAGGCGTACGCCGTGCAGCAGGGCGCGACGTGGAAAGCCGAGGTCTGGTCGACGTGCACGATGAGCGCGGTTTACGGCAACACGCGTGACAGCGAGGGCAATAAGCGCGTGGTCGAGCACCTCGAGCGCTTGCAGCGCGAGATGCCCTCGCTCACGGAATATTACGAGCGCTCTCTCGGTACCCAGGCCATGGTGAATGGCGCAGCCGCGCGCGCCGCCGCGCTCTACGAGCAGACGCTCGCGCGCTCCGGTCCGCGTGAACGAGTGGGCTGGGCGCAAGTGCGGGGCGGCCTGGCGTTCGCCTACAACGAGCTTGGGGAGCACGCGCGCGCGCAGCAGCTGTGTGAAGAGACGCTGGCAGCTTCTGCGGACGATCACGAATACGCCGCCAAGCTGCTCACCGTGGAGATTCAGCTCTGCAAAGCACGCGCCGCGCAGGGGCAGTGGGCCGCCGCGCAGGCCGAGCTCGACGCCCTGTTCTCACGCTACCGCGAGAGCGACAACGCGGTCACGCAGGGTGCGCTGCATCGCACGGCGGCAGAGCTCGCGCAGCTGAAGGGCGACGTTTTGGCGTTCGAGCATCACCTGAGCGAGATGCAGCGCTGGCACGGGCCGACCAAGAACCCCGCGCTGATCGCGCAGTACGAGCGCATCCGCAACGAGGCGGCAGGCGCCGCACCGGGCGCCGCCGTGAGCGGCGACATCCAGTCGACGTTCACCACCGCCGAGGCCCCGGGCGCGACCTTTCTGACGACCCTGCGCACCGCAGCCGAGCGCCGGCAACGCGCGCTCGAGCTGGTCGCCGCGCAGTCCGCGGCACGCGAAGCCTACCTCTTCACCCGGGGCACCGATGACGAGCCGGTGCTGCTGTGTCAGCTCGGCGCCGGTCAGACGCCGGAGGCGAGCCTGCTCGACGCCGTGCGGGGCATGTTCGAAGACATCCCGGACGACAGCGAAGACACTGCAGACATCCCGCTCTCGGACATCACTGCCGCCACGCAGTCCGTGCAACGTCACCGCCTGCTGCCGCTCACGGTCGAACATGAACAGAAGCGCATGCTCATCGGTGCGATCGCCGTCGCGGGTGGCTCCGCGAATCGCCCGGTGAGCCACGCCCTGCTCCACGATCTGGCCGTGGCCCTGTTTCGCTCGGGCGACATGATCAGCGCGCGCACCCTGGGTTAGTACTAAAGGTGGCGTACGATCGTGAGCGCCATGTGCTCGAGACGGGCTTGCTCGCGCGACAGGCCGGCTTCTTTCACCACGGCTGGCATGCCGTAGACGACGCATGAGGCTTCGGCTTCGGTGAGGATGCTACCGCCGCTGGCATGGATGGCCGAAGCGCCGCGGAGGCCGTCGCTACCCATGCCGGTCAACACGACTCCGAGCACGCCTGCGCCTAGGCGCTCGGCCGCCGTCTCGAACAGCACGTCGACCGATGGCGCGTGCAGCTCGCCGGCCTTGTATGCATCCACTTTCACGTACAAACCGGAGCGCACCGGCGAGATCCGCAGATGTTTGCCGCCCTGAGCCAGCACAGCCAGGCCGGGGCGGAGCTGCAGGCCATCCGTGGCTTCGACCACGTCGATCGCGCTGCTGTGATCGAGCCGCTTCGCGAGCTCCTCGGTGTAGCCAGGTGGGATGTGCAGGGCGATCGCGAGCGGCAGCGGAAAATCTTTCGGCAGGTCCGCGAGCAGCCGTGTGAGCGCTTGAGGACCTCCCGTCGACGTACCGATCACGACGAGCTTGTGAATGACGCGGGTTTCGTCGAGCGGAACGGGCATCGCGAGTGAGCGCCCGAGCGCGACGTGTCGCGCCAGCGCCGCCTCTTTGATCGCGCCCACGAGCTCATCACCGAGCTCGTAAAGCTGATCTGTCGCGAGCGAAGTGGGCTTCTGCACGATCCGCACGGCGCCCGCCTGCAGCGCCTGCACCCCGAGCTGACTCTCCTCGTTCGAGATGCTGACCACGACCACGCGCGGCGCGTCCAGCGGCGGCAGCGCCTGCAACACTCCGATCCCGTCGAGGTTGGGCATCACCAGGTCCAGGGTGATGACGTCCGGCTTGAGAGCCGCGATCTGCTCGAGCGCCTCCAGCCCATCCCGTGCGATTCCCACCACCTGGAACTCGGGCCGCTGGAGAGTCTCGCGCAGCACCTTCCGCGCGAACGCCGAGTCGTCCACGATGAGCACGCGAATGGGCTTCACGGCTGACCCTTTCGGTAGATGAACACGCCGGCGTGCTCCTCACACCTTGCGACGGTACCGAAGCGCAAGAGTGACTCGGAGACGCCCACCAACATCACGCCGTCCGGCTTGAGCCGGTCCATCAGCTGCGACACCACGCGACGCGTGACGTCTTCACGAAAGTAGATCAAGAGGTTGCGGCACAGCACGAGGTCCAGCTCTCCCAGGCTGCGCACAGTGGCTGCATCCAAGAGGTTCAGCTTGCGCCATTGGATCGCATCGCGGATGCGGGCCTCGATCACCAGGCGGCCCCCGTCTTCGGAGATCCAGCGCGCCGGCTCGATCCCCGGCGGGACGCTGCGCAACGAGCGCAGCCGATAAATGCCTGCCTTCGCGATGGCAAGCGCCGCTGCGCTGACGTCGGATGCGATGATCTCGACGCGCGACAGGAGCCCGCGCTGCTCGAGCCACATCGCGACCGTGGCAGGCTCTTCGCCGGTCGAGCACGCGGCGCACCAGATGCGCGGCCGCGCACCAGCTTCGATCAACGGCACGATGAACTTCGTCAATACCGCATGTAGCTGATCGAACTCGCGAAAGAAGAACGTCTCGTTGACGACCAAGCTCGCCGTCAGCTGCTCGAACTCCAGCTGGTCCGCGTCGTCGTAACGCAGGTAGTAGTAGTAGTCGAGCAACGAGTCGAACCCGAGGTCGAGCGCGCGCGCCGACAGCTTGCTCTCGAGGAGCGACTTGTCCTGCAGCGCATACCACAGCCCCAGGCGCTCCTCGATCAGGCCGTTCAGGATGGCGAACACTTGAGGCGTCATGGTGAGGTCTGCCATGACACATCACTGCGAGACGAGCAGCGCGCAAACGCGGCGCACTTCGTCCGATGGATCTTCGATCGCGTGCCGCGCCACGGCCTCCAGGCCGGCGCGGCTGCCTTTGGCTGCGAGCAGCGCGGCTGCGGCCTTGCGCGCCGCAGGATTGGGCAGCTGCAGCACGGCCAACATGGCCCCGCCCGCCGGCTCGGAATCGAGGCGCCCCAGCGCCGCGGTGAGCGACGGCGCCAGCTCGTCATCGGCCGTCTCGAGCGTCGCGAGCAAGCCCTCGATCCGGCCGGCGGCCGGGGTCTCCAGGGCCTGCGAGAGCGCGCGATGGGAAGGTGCTTGGCGAATCTCATCCACCAACAGGCGGGTCGCCTGCTCGCCGGGCCAGCGAGCCAACACGCCGATCGCGGCCGCACGCACACTCTCGTCTTCGTCACGCATCGCAGCGGCGACGACCTGCAAAGTCTCGGGCGTGGTGAACGCGCTGAGCGCAGACAGCGCGACCACCCGCGTGGCCACATCCGGCGCTGCGCAAGCGGCGATGAGCACGGGCACGCCTTGCGGGCTCTGCAACATGCCGAGGCCGATCAACGCCGCGCGTTGCAGATCGGGCTCATCCGAGAGCGCTGCGCCGCGTATGGCGGCGAGCGCCAGGTCGCTCTTCAGGTGCGAGAGCGCCTCGATCGCGGCCACCCGCACCTGACCGGCAGCGTCTACGAGCATGTCTGCGACGTCATGGGCCAGCGCATGGATCCGCAGCTTGCCGATGGCTTGGCACGCGTAGTAGCGAACCCAGGCATCCGGATCCTTAAGCCCCCGTTGCAGCGCAGCGCTGATCTCGGCGTCGAGCACGCACAGTCCGAGGCCGCGCATGGCGGCGGCGCGCGCGCTCTCGGACGCAGCCTCTGCCGCCGTCAGCAGCAAGACGCGCGCGCGTGGATGTTCGATGTACGGCAGACCGGTGATGGCCACCTCTCGCACCCGTGCGTCCGGGTCGAGCAGTGCTTCGCTGAAGACATCGATCGCGTTGGCGTAACCGAAGTACGAGAGGATGCGCAACGCGGCGCGGCGTGCAGCGGGCGAAGGCATGCGCGCGGCTGCGATGGCGCGCGCTTCCGTCTCCTTGGAGCCGAGCGATTGGATCGCCCCGATGGCCGCTTGCACCACGCGGCCATGGCTCTCCTGCAGACACGCAAACAGCTGCGGCAGCACCGTCCGATCGCCGATGCGAGCCAGCGCATCGCAGGCGAGCGCGCGCACCGTGGCGTCCGGATCCTCGAGGCACAGCGCCACCTCGAGCGCGCCGCCCGACTTGGGCAAGAGCGGCAGAAGGACCCGACGCCGTGCGCTGTCCCCCTCTCGCAGCGCGCTGCGCAGCAGCTGCTCCGAGCCGCCGCCCAGCTGTTTCAGGGCCGCCGCCGCGGCACTGGCCACGGCATCCGGCCCGTCCAACATTCGCAGCAGCGCCGGCGAGGCGGCCTCGCTCTGCAGGCCACCCAGCACCGCGCACAGCGCGACCTGCTCTGCCGCGTCGGCGCCCGACAGCGCCCGCGACACTCGCAGCGCGGCGGCCTCGGCCTCCTGCGCCAGCACGCTGTCACGCAGCACGATGCGACTCGCGTAGAGCTCGCGATGGCGCGCCATCAGTTCGAACAGCGCGCTCGCCGCCACGCGCACGTGTGCGTCGGCGGCCGAGACCAACAGGCCACACAGCGGTCCCACCGCGCCGCGGTGCGCGGTGCGACCGAGCGCCCGGGCCGCCTCGAGCGTGTACTGTGGCTTGGCGAGGAGCCGGCACAACGGTCCCACGGCCCGCGGATCGCCGCTGCGTCCCAACACGTCGATCGCGGGATACGTGCGGAAGAAGTAATCACGTTCGACCACGTCGACCAGTGCGTCCACCGCGGCACGACCGCCGACGCGCCCCAGGGCCTCGATCGCGGCCAAGGCCACGTTGTCATCCGGATGACCCACGAAGCCGATCAACGCGGGCACCGCAGCCGGAGCGCGCCGTCGGCCCAGGATCTGCGCGATGTCCGCGCACACGGCTGGGTTTTCGTGATCAGTCAGGCCGAACAGCACGCCCTCTACGTCGCTGGTACTCGCGACGAGGCAATCGACTGTGGCCGCGATGCGATTTTCGCTGCCGCGCTCGCGCTGCAAGGAGTCGCAAAGCGGCCGAAGGGCGATGTCGCCGAGGGCTGCCAACGTCGCGATCACCTGACGCCGCACGGTCCAGCGCGGCTCATCCAGCAGTCCCAACAGCTCTCGCAACGCCTCGCCGCTCACGGCGGCGGAACGAGCGAGCTCATCCAGCCGGCTCTGCTCGAGCACGCTGTCGGCAGTCGCGCCTGCGGCGGGCGAGCTCATGCCCGCTCTTGCGCTCCGGCTTCCACGGCCTGCGGGGGTCTGGCCTCGTGAATACGCAGTAGCACGGCGAACACGTCCGAGAGCGCGTCGATCTGCGCGCTGCCGTCGAGCCGTAACTTGGACACGTGTGCGGCGATCTCGCGTACGTCCGCGGCGACGTCCGTGGCCGATTTGCTCTGGTTCGCGATCACGCCGGTCAACTCTCGCGCGCGCGCGCGAATGTCGCTCACGGCCTGCGCGATTTGTTGGCTGCTCGCGGCTTGTTCCGCGGTCGCCGAGGAGATCTTGCGCATGGTCGCGGTGTGCCGCGTCGCAGCGTTGCTGAGCGCAGACAGCGCGTCTGCCTGCTCGCTGCGTGCGCGCGCGGCTTGTTTCGCGATGCGGCGCACCTCGTCACCCTCCTGCGCGAGCGAGTCGATGGCCTGTGATTGCTCGGTGGTGGCCTTCGTGATGCTCGACGCGAGCTTCGCCACTTCGCTGGCCGCGCTCTGCGTCTCGCGGGCCGCGCGCGCTTGCTCGCTCACGGCCTTGGCCACTTGCGCGCTCTGCCGGCGCACATCTTCCATGGCGCGCGCGACCTCCGACGAGCCGCTCGACTGCTCGGCCAAGCCGAGCACCGCGCGCTGCGTGACACTCGCCACGTCTGCCGCCGAGGTCGACAGCGCGCCGAGCGAGCGGCTCTGTTCGTTCATGGCGTCGGCCGTCTGTTTGGTGAGCGCCCGCATGCGCTGCGAGGCCTTGCCGATTTGCCCAGCCGCGGCCGCTTGCTCAGCCATGGCCCGCGACACGTTTTGAGCGTTGCTGTTCACCTCGCCGTTGGCCTTGACCAGATGGCGCAGCGCCTTGGCCTGCTCCGAGGTCGCGTCGCGGGTCTGTTTGGACAGCTTGCGCATCTCGACCGCGCTGTGCGTGAGCGCCTGGCCCGCCTTGGTCTGCTCGGCTGCCGCGCGCCCCAACACGCGACCCTCCTCGCTCACGCGCTGCGTGCTTTGCGCGAGCGATTGAATCGCGTGAGCTTGCTCGGCGCTCGCGCGCTCGACGTCCCGCACCGAGCTTGCCATGCCCTCGACGCCCTGCAGGATCACGGACAAGCCGCGCTCGGCGTCGACCGCCAAGCGCGCACCTTCGTCTGCTACCTTGGTGCCTTCCGTGGTCGCCGTCACCGCTTCGCGCGCAGCGCCTTGCAGCGCGCGAACGATCTTGGCGATGTCCGAGCTGGCGAGCGCAGCCTTGTCCGCGAGCGCGCGGATCTCCTCGGCTACGACCGCGAAGCCGCGCCCGTGCTCGCCCGCGCGCGCCGCTTCGATGCTGGCGTTCAGCGACAACAAGTTCGTACGATCCGCGATCACGTTGATCGTTTGCACGATGTCGCCGATGTCCTCGGCCTTCTTGCCCATGTCCTTGATCACCACCGCAGAGTCGACCATCGCCTGCCGGATGTTCGTGAAGCCCGCGATCGATCGCGCCACCGTCGCGCCGCCTTCGCGCGCGGCGCTGCCCACGTGATCTGCCGTCTGGCGCGCGCCGTCGATCACCGAGCCGATGCGGCGGGTCGACGACTCGAGCTGGGCGGCGGCGCTCGCCGTCGAGCTGGAGAGCTGAATGATCTGGTCTGCGCCTTGCGAAGTGGCCTGCGCCGAGCGCGCGACCTGCTCGATGGCCGCGGCCGTGTCGTCGATGACGCTGGCGTTCCTCTCGGCGTCGGCGGCCACGGCTTCCACCGAGGCCGCGATCTGCACGACCGCGCTCGCCGCTGCGCCGGCGGATTGCTCGAGTCCGCGCGCGTGCTCGGCGACGGCCCGGATCGACCGCGCCAACTCCTCCGCGCTGACCGAGGTCTGTTCGACCGAAGCGGCCATCTCGTTGGCGTCGCGCGCCACCTCGCCCGCGCTGCTGGTCGCCGCGCCGAGCGACGCGTTCATGCTCGCGACTTGCGTGCCCACGCCGTGTGCATCGCTCGCGAGCCGCGACAGACCTTTCGACATCTCCTCGATCGTCGCGGCCACCTCCTGCACGGAGGCCGCGTTGGCGTCGCTGCGCAGGGCGACGTCTGCCACGCTCGCGCTGGTTTGCGTAGCCGTGCTCGCCAGCTCGACGCTGCTGGCGGCGAGGTCATTTGCGCTCGAGGCGACGATCTTCACCGAGCGCGCGAGCTCTTCGAGCGTAGCCGAGGTCGACTCGGTGGTCTTCGCAAGGTTCTCGGCGTTCGACTTGACGCCGCCGAGAGAGGCGCTCAGCTCTTGCAGACCACTCGCCGTATCTTCGAGGCCGTGCAGAGCGTCACCCGCCGCCGCGCTCACCTCTTGCTGCGAGCGCGCGAGCGCCATCACCGAGCGGCCGGTCGCTTCGATGTCGTTCGCGACGGAGTCCACAGCCGCGCGCATCTGCTCGCTCGCACTGGCTTCGGTGTCACCGCGCGCCGCGAGCTGCGCGGCGTTGTTGGCCAGCGACTCGTACTGCACGAGCATGCCACGCAGGGCCACCGTCACCTCTTCGGTGCGCTTGAGCGTGGCCTCCACATCGATTGCTCCGTTATTCGTCGCCATTGCGCCTCTCCTCGCCCATCGGCGCTCGACCGATGATCTTCTGCAGGTCGACCAACATGACCAGGCGTTCGCCCGTCCGAGCCAGCGATACTACGAAGCCGTGGGCGCGCTCCGACACGACGCTCGGCGGCGCCTCGAAAGCATCCGCCGCGATTCGCACCACCTCGCGCGCGCTGTCGACCAAGAGCCCGACGGCCCGCGCTTCGCTCTCTACCACCACCACGCGCGTGTCGAGCGTAGTGGCTGTGTCCGGCAGACCGAAGCGCCGGCGCAAATCGATGATGGGCACCACGCGCTGCCGGATCTGCATCACGCCGACGACGTGACTCTCGGTGCCAGGCACCTTCGTCGCGCCCGTAAACGACTCCATGTGGAGAACGTCCTCGGCCGACACCACATAGTCGGCGTCGGCCACCTTGAACAGCACGTGCAGTCCTGTGCTCATGCGCTGGCCCTCGTCTCGCCGGAGACACGCGCTGCGAGCACGCTGAGGCCGATGAGGTCGAGCACCAAGGTCGGTCGGCCGTCGCCCAAATCCGTGGTCCCGGCCACGCCGGCCACCTTGACGAGCGGGTCCTCGAGGGGTCGCACCACGATCTCCTGCTGTCCGAGCATGCGATCGACGGCGAACGCGAAGGCTTGACCTCGGGGCCGCACGATCAGCGCCTTTTCGCCCTCATCGCGCGACGTCACGAGCGAAAGCAGCGTCGCCAAGCTGAACAGCGGGATGGCCTCGCTCCGGCGCTGCAGCAGGCGCAACGCCGCGAGCTTGCCGCGCTGCGGCTCGGGCGTGCGCACGATCCGCGAAGACTCGAGGTCCACGATCTCGTCGACGACCGAGATCGGGACCGCGAACGTCTGATCCGCGCACACGAACGAGAACGAATCGAGGATCGAAATCGACATCGGCAAGCGCATCGTGAACGTGCTGCCTCGACCGGGCGTGGTGCGCAGCGAAAGCTCACCGCCCAACAGATCGACGGCGATGCGGCGCACGATGTCCATGCCCATGCCGCGACCGCTGTTGCTCGTCGCGGCCTGCAGCGTGGACAAGCCAGGCAACGTGATGAGCTCGAGCAGCTCGCGCTCGTCTTGCGGAACGCGGCGCCCCGCCCGCTGCGCGACCGCAGCGGCGTCGATGCCTCGACCATCATCGCTCACGCTGATTTCGAGCAACGTGTCGGAATGCTCGAAGCACGATACGCTGATCGTGCCCTCTGCGGGCTTGCCCGACTTCTGACGCTCGCTCGGCGACTCGATCGCATGATCCACGGCGTTGCGGACGAGATGAACGAGCGCAGGAAATACCCGCTCGGCGACAGCCTTGTCCAGCTCGGCCCGACCCGCGTCTACCTGCAGCCGCACGTGTTTGCCGGTCGAGCGCTGCATGCCGCGCACGATCAGCGGAACGCGCTCCAGCAACTCGCTTACCGAGACCATCCGCGCGCGCGTGATCGCGCCGCGCAGGTCGCGCAGCTGCCGGTGGTTTTCGTGCAGGATCGAGCTGAGCTCGCGCACGTCCACGCCGCGATCACGCAGCGCGTTCAGCGCGTGGACCAGCTTGAAGCGCGTCACGACGAGGCTGGATAGCTTCTCGAGCGCGTCGTCCAGCCGGCTGACCTCCACGCGGATGAAGCTCTTGCCCGCCTGCACGGTGTCGTCCGGGAGCTCGTCGTCCTCCGGCCCGAGCTCCGCTGCGGCGCGTGGCTGCAGCTCGATGGGCATGAAGCTACCGGCGTCCGTGCACGCAGCACTCGCCAGCGCTTCGTCGCTCGCCTCCGTCAAGACCAACAGCGCAAACAGGAGCCCTGCGGGCGCGTCGCCGCTCTTCGGCACCGCGCGCGGGACCACCTTCACGATCTCCGCGAGCGCGCCGATGCGCTCGCGCACGCTCGTGATCGAGACGCCTGCAGCCGAGCGCTCCGGTGATGGAACGAAGTCGATGCGCAGCGCGCGGCGACCCGCCGCAATGCCGCTCGCGAGCTGCTCGCGCTCCGCCGCGGCCAACTTGGCGCTCAGCTCGGCATCGAGCGACAACGTGTCCGTGACCTTGGGCTCGACGAGCTGCGCATCCGCCTGAAACGCGATCAGCGCGTCCAGAAGCTTGCGTGGAGCGGGCGCCACCCGCTGTTTGTTCGCGAACGCCGTGATGCGCTCTTCGATCGTCCTCACACCGCGCAGTAGCAACTCGACGGCTTCGGCTGAGAGCTTGCCTGCGTGCCTGTCGGCATTGCGCAAGATCGCCTCCATCTCGTGCGCCAGATCCACGATGGGCTCGACCCCCACCATCGCAGACAAGCCCTTCAACGTGTGGAGCGACCGAAACAGCTCGCGCACGCTGCGGTGCTGCGGTGCGCCACTCGCGAGCGCAGCCTCCACCGCGAGCAGGTTCGAGATGGCCGAGCGCAAGTGCTCGTCCGCTTCGATGAGATAGCCGGCGGTGAACTCGTCACGGTTCAGAACGCTGCTCATCCGCGGCCTTGCTCGCCCAAGCGATCCGACAGCAGCGAGCGCAGCTGCTGCACGACCTCTTCGGGTTGGAACGGCTTGGTCATGTAACGCGACGCGCCGAGCTCGAGCGCACGCGCGCGCGTGGCCTCCTCACCGCGCGTGGTCACGATCACGATCGGCAGAGCTTTGAGCGTGTCCTGCGAGCGCACGAACTCCACCACCTCGAAGCCGCCGATGTCCGGCATGTTCAAGTCGAGAAACATCAGGTCGAACGAACCGAGAGAAAGACGCTCGATCGCCTCGAGACCGCTCGCTGCCTGCGTAAAATCCAGCGCCGGGACGCCGCGCAGACATGCCACGATCATCTCGCGCATCACTTTGCTGTCGTCGACGACCAGGATGTTCAACACGTGCTATGCCTCGGTGACTGCGCGGATCGCATGCGCAGCCACCCAAAGACTTAGCGGCGGGACTGTCGCGCGCGGACTCGTCTTGCAGCTATCGAATGGGCCGCGCTTGGCGTATGGAGGGTCTGGGGACTATGTTCTATACCCCTTCGCGCGAAAAGCCCACCGCTGTGACCAAGAGACTCGTTTGGGTCGTCGATGATAGCCCTCTGGATGCCGAACGTACGGCACGCGTGCTCGGCACCGAATGTCATGTGGAAGTCTTCCGAGACGGCTCAGCAGCGTTGGAGCGTCTCGCTACGGCTACCGCCACGCCGGACGTGCTCGTCTTGGATTGGGTCATGCCAGGAGTTTCGGGTGTCGACGTCTGTCGCTTCTTGCGTTCCAGCCCCGGTGCGCATGCCAGCGTGGGGATTTTGCTGCTGACCACGCATCGGCACACTGAACAGATCGTCGAGGGCTTGTCTGCGGGCGCGAACGATTACCTCGCCAAGCCATACGCAGATGCCGAGCTGCTCGCACGTGTGCGTGCCCTGCTCCGAAGTCGACAGCTGCTGGAGCGCGCGGAAGAGGCCGAAGCGCTCAGCTTCAAGCTGCTGCAGATGGCGCCGGACCCTCTGATCGCGCTCGACGAGCAGCGACACATCAAATTCGTCAACGAAAGCGCGCGAGCCGCGCTGCAGCAGCTCGGTCCGCTTCAGCTCGGCAGGCCACTCGCCGAGCTGTTGCCCGACCTCGATCAGGCGCTGAGCGCGAGGTCTGCGCGAGACACGCTGCTGTTGCCGGATACCCGGGTCGGAGACCGGCTCTTTTCTGCGACGTTGCGTCAACTGCCCGCGAGCAACCTGTTTCGAACCATTCTGTCCTTGCGCGACGTGACCGAGAGCCGCCGCCTGGACGCTCGCAGGCTGGACCTGTACTCGATCATCGCGCACGACCTGCGCTCACCACTCAGCTCGATCGGCCTGCGCACTCAGCTCATCTTGGAGGGCAGACACGGGAGCCTACCCGGCACGCTCGAGCAAGACATGCAGAAGATCGACGATCACCTCAAGGGGCTGGTCGGCATGATCAACGACTTTCTCGAGCTCGCGAGCCTCGACAGCGTCCGCTACGAGCTGAAGCGTGACAAGGTCGATGTGGCCGCGCTGATCACAGAGACCGTCGACGATCTGCGGCCGCTGCTGGAGGCGCGTTCGCTCCAGTACGTTGCGCAGATCGAAACCTCGACCAAAGTGCTGGGGGACGTTCGTCGTCTGCAACAGGTGCTGACGAACTTGATTGGCAACGCGGTCAAGTTCACGGGCGCGCGAGGCAAGATCACGACACGCGTTCGGCACGACGCTGGAGAAGTCGAGATCTCGATCTACGATACGGGTCGAGGCATTCCTGCGGAGAGCCTGCCCACGATCTTCGAGCGCTACACGCGGGCCGTGGAGACGCATGACAGAACACCAGGTACTGGGCTCGGATTGATGATCGTGCGCGAAATCGTGGAGGCGCACGGCGGACGTGTGGGCGTCGAGAGCACGTTGGGAACGGGCAGCCGCTTCTGGTTTCGACTGCCGGCCGCGCCGCTCTGAAGTCAACGCGCTCAGCGCTCGTTGTCGTGGAGCTGCACCTTCCCCGGCAGCGGCCCGCGGTGCATGGTGACCACGTACAGGCGCAAGAGGTTCTCGGCGACGCCGTTGGGGCCAGCCGTTCGTAAGCCCACTTCGGCCTGAAAACCGGCGCGGTCGCGATGCGCGACGAGCGCATCCACCACGGGATTGAACGACATGAGCCAGGGGTCGCTGCCTTCGCGCATGGCCGCGAGCTGCTCGTCGTCGAAGCGGCCGCTGCGATCGAGGTAGCCGATGGCGCGCTCGCGCAGCGTGGCGTATTCGGCGTCGCCCACCTCGAGCTGCAGGTCGTGCGACTTGTCTTCAGTGGGCACGCCGTACGCTTGCCCGAGCGTCTGGCCGTAGCTCGGGTGCACCGCATCGAGCAGCAGGCCGCTCTGGACAGTTGTCTCGCGACCATCCGGCGCCGCTTGCGCACGCTGCCCGTCTCCGACACGCCGAGCGCATCTGTGAGCGGCACCTGCCCGCTCTGCACGAAGGACTCGAACGCCGCTTGACCTTCGCTGCGCGAGATGTCCGCGTAGCTCAGTTCGTAGAAGCGTAGACTCTTGCTGCGCTCGAGCGCGGCTCGGCGTCGAGCTGCAGATCGCCGAGCTTGCCGGAGCCACCGGCGCCGAACACGGTGAGCTGTGTCACGGTGTCGGTGGGCCCCGCGATCACGCGCACCTCGTCGCCGCGCACCTCGAGCGCCACCGAGCCTTCGCCGTGGAACCGCTCGAGCTTCACGGACCAGCCTGGCTTACCTTCGCCGCCCTCGCCGCGCGGCTCGACCTTGAAGGTCAGCTGCTCGGTGCGAGAGACCTCCAGCGTGACCATGTTCGGCGATGCCGCCGAGCGCGATGATCGCGAGCACCAGCAGCACTTCCACGAGCTCGGCGCCGCGCTCGTCGCGGATCAGAAGGCATGCTGCGCGCCACAGCAAGCGCCGTTCCGCAGCGCAGAGCCGCAGGCTGCGGACTAGCTCCGGCTGATCAGCCACTGCCGGTTCGTGGCAACCGCGGGTTGCATGCGTTAGTTGACGCTCGTGGCGCTCGGATGCGCAAAAGCCCAGAGCCGTTGCCAGCGCTGCTTGAGCCCACGCCAGCAGTCGAGCAGCCACAGCAGCAGCTTGGCGCTCGGCTCTCGCAAGATCGCGACGTCCTGCGCGAGGATCAATAGGCCGAGCGGCAAGAGCTCCAATCCGAGCACGGGCAAGAAGGCAAGGGAGCCGCCCGCGAGAAACACGAGGCCCGTGGTGATCCGCACCCACTTCATCTCCGGCGCGCGCAGCCGGACCAACCAACGCCCGAGTGTTTCGGGCAGCTCTGCGATGAGCCGTGCGTAAGCCGTTTCGAAAAGCTCACCGTCTGTACGCGTCTGCATCGTGTTTCCATCCCGGCGACGCCTGGCTGAAAGGGGCGCGCCAGCCTCCCCACTCGTGCTCGACTTCCACGGCAACACCAGCAGCGCGGCGCAGGAGCAATCCGGCAGCGGCTGGCAGCAGAAGGCCGACGCGGAGCGCTTTCTCGTCCTGTTTCCCGATGGCGTCGGCAACGCGTGGAACGTCGGCAACTGCTGCGGTCAGGCGCTCAACGACAAGGTCGACGATATCGGCTTCGCGCGTGCGCTCGTGAAGGAGGTCAGCGCCTCGGCGTGTGTCGATCCCAAGCGCGTGTACGCCACGGGCATCTCCAATGGCGCGGGTCTCGCGCACCGGCTCGCGTGCGAAGCGGCCGATGTGTTCGCAGCCATCGCCGCGGCGTCCGCCGACCTCGTGACCGATCCCTGTACGCCCGCGCGGCCCATCTCCGAGCTATCGGTGCGCGGCGAGAGCGACACGCTCGTGGCCTACGCGGGCGGCAACACCGGCTCGACCGGCTGGTACTCCCCTGGCGCGAAGGGCACGCTCGAGCTCTGGAAGAAGATCGACGGCTGCACGGGTCCACTGCAGAAGTCGCTCGAATATTGCGAGACCTACACGGGGTGCACGGCCGGCGTGGAGGTCACGCTCTGCTCGCTGCCCGAAGTGGGCCACATCCTGTACGACAACGCGCTCGACTTCGACGTCCCGAAGCAGGCCTGGGAGATGTTCAAACGCCAGCCGCTGCCTTGATCGCGCGCCCTTTTTGCCGTGCGCCACGCGGCCCTCTACGCTGCGCCGCATGAGCGAGCTGCAGGAGATCCAGGGTGGCGTGTTCAGCACCCAGCTCAGCACCGGCCGCGCGGGCGCGACCCTGCGCGTGAACGCGGACGGGGTGCACGCAATCACGGCCGAGGGCCAGCAGTTCCAGCTCACATGGGGCGACTGCCAGCTGGAGGTCGGCGGCGCGAGCGGGCGCATGTGGTTCTGCAGCGACGCCGCGCGCAGCCTGACCTTGTTCAGCGAAAGCCCGCAGCTACCAGCGGCCATTCGCGCCGCCGCACCGCCGCCTGTCCTCGCCCGCGTGCAGCAGCTCGAAGCGGAGCTGCAGCGCAAGGCGCGGCGGGCGAGGCTGGGCTGGGCGGTGTTCCTCGGCGTGTGTCTGCTCGTCATCTTGGGCGGGTACGCAGGTCTGCGCCATGCGGCCCGCGCCAGCGTGAGCCTCGTGCCGCACAGCCTGGACGAGAAGCTCGGTCGGCTCGCGCTCGACAGCATGGATCTCGGGGGCAAGCGCCTGGACGACAAGCAGCTGCTCGATGGCCTGCGCGCGATCGGCGAGCGGCTGCGCGCGGCGGACGCCGGTCGCGGCTTCACCCCCAAGCTGCACGTCGTGGACGCGGACATCGTGAATGCCTTCGCGTTGCCGGGCGGCGAGGTCGTCGTGTACACGGGCCTGATCCGCGCGGCCGATCGTCCGGAGCAGCTCGCGGCCGTGCTCGCGCACGAGCTGTCGCACGTCGCTCGTCGACACGGCATGCACCGCATCGCGCAGACCGTCGGCGTGGTGGGCACGGTGCAGCTACTGTTCGGCGACGTGAGCGGGCTGAGCGCCGCCGCGCTCGCCCTGCTGCGCGAGGGCGCGATCAACGCCTACAGCCGCGATCAGGAGCGCGAGGCGGACAGCGATGCGGTGGCCAGCCTGTCGCGTGCCAAGATCGATCCGCGCGCGCTCGCGGACTTCTTCGCGCTCTTGCAGCGCCGCGACAAGGGCTTGCCCTCGGCGCTGCGCTGGCTCGGCACGCACCCTGACCTCGGCGAGCGCATCGCGGCGGTGCAGCGCGCAGCCGCGGCCCTGCCCCCCCACACGCCCGTCGCGCTGGAGCTCGACTGGAAGGCGCTTCAGGCGCGCGCCGGGGGACGAACCGCACCCGCGATCGACCCCTGATGCATCAGGTGTTTGGTAACTCGACCGGCTTTCCCGCACAATGCGGACTTCGCGACGAGGGGAGCCGATGGAGTACGAGATCCGCAACCGACCGGCCTTTGCCAATCTGCTGTTGCGCCTGACCCGCGGTGAGCGCGTGCTCGCCGAATCCGGCGCCATGGCCAGCATGTCCAGCTCGATCCAGGTGCGCTCGCGCTTCAGCGGCGGCTTTTTCATGGCGCTCCTGCGCAAGCTGTTCGGCGGGGAATCGCTGTTCATGAACGAGCTGTCGACGGACAGCGGCGGCGAGCTGGTGCTCACCCAGCCCACGCCCGGCGACATGGAGTGCATGGAGCTGAAAGGACAGGCGCTCTTTCTGCAAGCAGGCGCGTTCATCGCGTGTGACACGTCGGTCTCGCTCAGCCTCGGCTGGGCTGGCATCCGCAGCTGGCTCGCTCGCGAAGGTCTGTTCCGGCTCAAGGTCAGCGGCACCGGCCGCGTCTGGTTCGGAGGCTACGGCGGCATTCTGACGAAAGAGATCCAGAGCGAATACGTGGTGGACAGCAGCCACCTCGTCGCGTACGAGCCGAGCATCAGCCTCAAGGTCGGCCTCTCGGGCGGCGTCGCCACGAGCTTGTTCAGTGGCGAAGGGCTCGTGATGCGCTTGCGCGGTCCAGGTCGCGTCTATCTGCAATCGCGCTCGATCGATGCGCTTGCCGCCTGGGTCAACAGCCACATCTACTGAGGAGCGGCGATGCAAACCGAGATCCTGGCCAGACCTTCCGCCGCCGTCGCGCGCCTCACGTTGCGCGCGGGCGAGACGATCACCTGTGAGGTCGGCGCCATGGTGGCCATGTCCACGGGCTTTCAGGTCGAGACCACCACCCGTCAGCGCGGCAGCGGTGGGCTGTGGGCGGGCGTGAAGCGCATGGTGTCAGGCGAGAACTTCTTCTTGAACAAGTTCACGGCGCGCGCGGACGGTGAGCACCTGATCATCGGTCCGACGCTCGTCGGCGACGTGATCCACCACGAGCTGGTCGGGGCAGGCACGTTGATCGTGCAGGGCTCGAGCTGGCTCGCGAGCGGCCCGGGCGTGGAGATCGACACGAGCTTCCAGGGCATCGGCAAGGCGCTCTTCAGCGGCGAGAGCGTGTTCTGGATCAAGTGCAGCGGCCGCGGCGATCTGCTGCTGAACAGCTTCGGCTCGATCTACGAGGTGGACGTGCAAGACAGCTACGTGGTGGACACAGGCCACATCGTGGCGTTCCAGGACACTTTACAGTTTACAGTCGGCAAGCTCGGCGACTCCTGGCTGCACACCATGTTGAGTGGTGAGGGCCTCGTGTGTCACTTCAGCGGCCGCGGCAAGCTTTACTGTCAGACTCACAGTCCACCGGGCTTCGGTCACGAGCTCGGTCCCATGCTGCGTCCGCGCTGAGCGCGTCGGGAAAAGGATACGTCGATGTCCATACTTGCTCATGACATCCTGGAAGGTCCGGAGTTCGCGCTGCTACGCGTGCAGCTGCAGAACGGACAACGCATGTTCGCCGAGCCCGCAGCCATGGCCGGCATGGATACGAGCATCGAGCTGAAGGCCGGCCTGAAGGGCGGGCTGCTCGGCAGCGTGGGTCGCATGTTCGCGGGCGAGAGCGTGATCGTGAACACGTATCGTGCCGCGCAGGGCGGCGGGGAGGTGCAGCTCGCGCCTGCCGCTCCGGGCGACATCGTGCATTACGGTCTGAGCGGCGGACGCCTGCTGGTGCAGCGCGGCGCGTACCTCGCGAACAGCGAGGGCGTGGAGCTGTCGGCTTCCTGGGCGGGCGCGCGCGGCTTCTTCTCCGGCCAGGGCCTGATCTTGCTGCAGGCACAGGGCAGCGGCGACATCTTCTTCAACGCCTACGGCGCGGTGTTACAGATCGACGTCACGCACGAGTACATGGTCGATACCGGCTACGTGGTCGCGTTCGAAGACACGTTGCAATATCAGGTCACCACCTTGCCCGGCCTCGGTGTCGCGCGCACCGCGAAGTCCTTCTTCTTCGGCGGCGAGGGTCTCGTGGTCCGCTTCTCTGGCCAGGGCAAAGTCTGGATCCAGACGCGTACGGTGAATCCTTTCCTGACTTGGATCTACCCTTACAGACCCGTGAAGAAGCGCGAGTGACGGACGCGCAGCAGCTTGCACACGCATCTCCAACTACATCAACGTCCCGCTTGGAGGCGCGCTGGCGATCGGTGACGGACGACGCGCGCCTCGAGGCGGGACAGGGTCCAGACTGAGCGCACTCCCAATTGGCGCATGACAGCGGCGTGTGGCGTGCGGTATGTGCCTGGCATGCGCGTCTCGAGCGCAGAGCCTGCGCGAGCTGACCGGCAGCGCGCGAGCCGCAGCGCGCTGCTGTGTCTCGCGCTCGTCGCGTGTGGCGCCGACGCGTCCAGCCCGCAACAGGTCGCGCAGCGCGCCGAGGCTGCCGGCGCCGCTGCGAGCAGCAGCGTCGAGCCCCCAGCCCCTGCACGAGCGGAGGCGCGCGAGCCGAGCGCTCCGACGTCTGCCGCGGCGAGCGGCATGAGCGGCGCGAGCAGCACGAGCGGCGTGAGCGGCGCGAGCGGCGTGAGCGGCACGAGCGGCGTGAGCGGCGTGAGCGGCGTGAGCGGCGCGAGCGGCGTGAGCGGCGCGAGCGGCGTGAGCGGCCAGCCCCGCGCGGGCGTGGCCGGCAGCGCCACGCCGCCTGTCAGCACAGCTGCGCCCGCGAGCGACCCGCGCGTGCCCCCCGAGGTCACCGAGCACGCGCGCGACTGGCCGCTGCCGAACCACGACTACGACAACACGCGCAACGCCGACACGCGCATCGACAGCCACAACATCGCGCAGCTGCGTGAGGCGTGGCGCCTGCCGCTCGAGACCGGCACGACGTTCGGCTACATGACGTCGAACCCATTGATCGTCGGCGACGTGGTGTATCTGCAGGACATGCTCAGCAACGTGTACGCGCTGCGGCGCGACAGCGGCGAGCTGCTGTGGCAGCGCCGCTTCCAGCAGCCGTCGTTCGGCCCGAACGGCGTCGCGATCGGCTGGGGCAAGCTGTTTGCGACCGCAAATGACAGCACGCTCGTCGCGCTCGATCTGCAGACCGGGGCCGACGTGTGGAAGCTCACGCCCGAGCTGGGGCAGAGCGAGGGCATCGACATCCAGCCGCTCGTGTACGATGGGCAGCTGTTCGCAGCCAGCGTGCCGGTCAGCCAGACGCGCGGAGTGTACGAGGGCGGGACGCACGGCATGTTGTACGCGATCGCCGCCGACACCGGAGCTCAGCGCTGGGCGTTCGACACCATCGACTCCCCTGATGCCTGGGGCGATGCTGCAGCTAACGGCGGCGGAGGCGCCTGGTACCCACCGCTGATCGTGCCGGAGCTCGGGCTGTCGTTCTGGGGCACCGGCAATCCTGTGCCGTGGCCCGGCACGCTCGCGCAGCCGAACGGCGCGTCGCGGCCCGGCCCGAACCTGTACACCAGCTCCGTCGTCGCGCTGCAGCTGAGCGACGGCACCCTCGCCTGGCACTACCAGGATCGCCCGCACGACCTGTTCGACTGGGACTTTCAAAGCACACCTCTGCGCATTCGCGCTGCAGCCCTGAGCGGCGGCGACCGACTGATCGGCACGGGCAAAACCGGCGCAGTGGTCGCGCTCGACGCCGGGACCGGCAAGCTGCTGTGGCGCACGAAGGTCGGCAAGCACATGAACGACGAGCTCACGGAGTTCCCGCAGCAGTCGCTCACCATCTACCCGGGCGTGCTCGGTGGCGTGATGAGCGCTCCCGCCTACGCGGACGGCGTGTTGTACGTGCCGAGCGTCGATCTGAGCATGAGCTACGACGGCAACCTGCTCCTGCCGAACATCAGCGGTGGCAGCGGCACGCTCACGGCGATCGACGTGGCAGACGGAACGATCCGCTGGACCGCCCCGCTGGCCGGCGCATGTTACGGCGCAGCCACGCTCGCGAACGACCTCGTGCTCACCTCGGACGAGCACGGCCGCGTGTACGCGCTCGACAAGCTAAGTGGCAAGGAGGTCTGGCACTATGACGCTCCAGGCGGCATCAACGCGCCGCTCGTCGCAGCCGGAGACGAGCTGCTCGTCAGCGTCGGCATCGGCAAGGGCATCGTGATCGGCCTCAGCTTGCGCGCGACTGGATCCGGGTCGTCCCCGCCGACTGCCGGCGCCGCCGGGGCTGCAGGCAGCGCTCCCGCGAGCGAGCCCACATTCACCGCCGTCTACCGCGACATCCTGCAGGGCGGTGGCTGCAACGGCGGACCGACATGTCACGCCGGCAGCCTTGCAGGGCAACTCGAGCTGTCTACACCTGCAACGGCGTACGCCGCGCTCGTGGCCATCCGCGCGCAGGGCTCGGGCGGCGGCGCCATGAGCTGCAACGGCACAGGCCTGCTACGCGTCGCACCAGGCGACCCGGACGCGAGCTTGCTCGTGCAAAAGCTCGAAGCAGACCCACCCGTCTGCGGCCAACACATGCCGCCCGGTCGCACGCTCGCACCCGAGCAGCTCGCGCAGCTGCGCGCGTGGATCGGGGCGGGCGCCGCAAACGACTAGCGCTGCGGCGCCAGCGTGAGCGCATAGCTGGCCGAAGCCCCGCAGTCGCGCTTGTAGACCGTCGTGTCCCCGCACCGCGCACGCCCTACATCGGGCCCGCGCAACGACACCGAAGCCCCCTAATTCGCGCTGTATTACGGGGATCCCTTGAATCGATGCCACGAGTACAACGAGGATTGTTGGGTGCACGAGGCCGCCGCGCCGCCGTACGCCTGGGAGTGCGACGCATAGCCGAACCATGTGGATGACGAGCAACGCCGCGAGCGGGGCAGAACCAAAGCGAGGCACGCGCAGTATCAGCGAATCTCGGGCTCGGATCCGTCGCGGCCACAGACACCTGGCAGCGCACGCGATCTTGCTGGCTGTCGCCTGTCTCGTGCAGCTCACGGCGCGCGCACAGGGTGAAGTCCCGGCGCACAGCGTCGCAGGCACGGACCAAAACGCGCTGCCAGGCGTGCACGAGGTGCCGCTCGCCGCGGCGCTTCCCGAAGCGATCGCGGCGCGCATCGGCCTCGGCTACGGCTGGACCGAGTCCGTGCTGAGCACGAACGACCGGCACCATCGCCTGCAGCTCGACGCCGCTGCCAGCTTCAGCCCGTCGCGGAACTTTGGCGGGTCGCTCCGCGTGCTCGGTCGCTACGACGCACACCGCGGCGAGCCGAGCGGCGCGGACTCCGGCATCGTCACGGAGACGCACCTCGCCGCACGCGCAGCGTTCCCCTTGAGCGAGCAGCTGCACGCAGGCGCGGAGCTCGGGCTCTGGCTGCCGGCGGGCGACAGCGTGGGCGACGCACTGAGCGCGCTGAGCGGCGATCTCTCGCTGCTCGCGGCTTACACTCCGTTGCCCGAGCTCACGCTTGGGCTGTCGCTCGGCATGCGCATGGATCGCTCGCGCCACGCAGGCGGCGATCCGCTGCGCTACAGCGCCGCCGATCGCTTCGCGCTCGGCGTGAGCGATGCGATGTGGGCGGCGCGCCCGGGGCTCGCGGTCTCGTATCGCATCGGGGCGCTGGAGTGCGTCCTCGAGTGGGCGTACCGCATGTACTTCGCTCATCCTGCAGAGTCGCCGCACTGGATCCGCGCCGGCGCACGCTACCGCCCGAGGGGGCCGCTGCAGCTCGAGCTGCTCGTCGGCGTCAGCCCGAGCGCGCGCCCCTCGCTCGCGGAGCGGGCCCCGCTCGCAGTCGTCGAGCCACGCCTGTCTGTGGGCTTGTCGGCCACTTACGCCTGGTCGCTCGCCGCAGCGCCGCCGCCCTTGAAGCTTGCGCGGACCGCGCCCGTCGCGCCCGCGGCGCCGCTACTAGCGGCAGTGCGCGGCCAGGTCCTCGCGAAGAGCGGCGCACCGCTTGCCGCTGCGAGCGTCAACCTGGTCCAGGGCGAGGCGCGCAGCAGCACTGTCACCGACGAGCAGGGCGCGTTTGCGCTCCGCGAGCTGCCGGCCGGCAGCTACGAGCTCGAGGTGAGCGCGGAAGGCTTCACGGCGCGCCGGCAGTCGCTCAGCTTGCAAGCCGGCGCCACGGAAGAGCTGCGTCTGGAGCTGGAGCCGGAGCTGCCCATCGGGCAAATCCGCGGCAGCGTGCGGCGCTTCGATGGCCGTCCGATCGCGGCGAACATCGCGCTGCGCGAGCTGAACCTGACCCAGCGCTGCCGCGAAGACGGCACGTTCGAGCTGGACGTGCCGCCGGGCGAGTACACGGTAGTGGTGACGGCCAAGGGCTTCGCGCAGCAGAAACGCAAAGCAAAGGTCGAGCTGCGCGGCGTGGCCATCTTGATCGTCGAGCTCGAGCCGGGGCGATGACCAGGCCAAGGCCAGGCACTGGACTCGCGCTCGCGCTGTGGGTCTGCGCCGCTCTCAGCGGCGCCTGCCGCAAGGAATTCGCGGCCGAGCTGCTGGAGAAGAAGCAGCTCGTGGAGCGCGACTTCGCCGCGGCGCAGAACACCTGGAGTGGTACGCAGACCGGCGACCGCCTGCACATGGGCGATGGGCTACGCACCGGCAGCCAGTCGGAAGCGGTGCTGGCGTTGCCGGGTAGCGGCAAGCTGCTCGTGAGGAGCGACACGATCGTGCGCTTTGTGCGGAGCCTGGACCAGGCGGCGCCACCCGAGCAGCTCGAGGTGCTGCAAGGCGAGCTGACCGTGGAGACGGGCACGGGCGAGCTGGGCGTGAAGACGGCGCGCGGTGTGGTGCGCGTGCAGCGCGACAGCAGCATCCGCGTGTCGGCCGACGCTCAAAAGCTGCAGTTCGACGTGCGCATCGGGCGCGTGGACTACAGCGTGGACGGCGCGTTGAAGAGCGCGAACGCGGGCAGCAGCTTCGAGCTGAGCGTGTTGCCTGTGAGCGTGGAGCGAGATTCGCCGCCGCCAACAGCAGCAGCAGCAGTAGCGCGCCCGGAGGCTGCGGCCGCCGCCGTCAGCCGCACACCGGACGCGGGACGCGTCGCGGCGCAGGCGGAGCCTCCGAGCGCTCGCGAGGTGAGCGACGCGCTGCAGGAGCCGCCGCCGAGCGCCGTGCTCACGTTCAGCGCCGGCGAATCCGTGACGATCCACGATCCCGCCCCTCCGAGCGACGTGCGCGTGAGCTTCGCGACGTGTCGCGAGCCCGCGGTTCTGGAGCTGGATCGCGGCAGCCGTCGCTTCGACGCGCTGCGCGTGCGCGCGACGGCCGATGGGGAGCTGCGCGCGCGTGTGCCGCGGGGCAGCTATCGCTACCGCGTGCGCTGCGCGGGCAGCGCGTCGGGCAGCGGTCAGCTTACGGTGCTGTCGGACGCGGCGACGCGCCCGCTACCGCTCGCGCCCGTGACGATCACAGCCGACGCAGACGGGCGCCGCTACAGCGTGAGCTATCAAAACCGTTTGCCGACGGTGACCCTGCGCTGGCCGTACGCGCCGCCCTCCGAGACGTACAAGCTGTTCGTGCAGCCCGCAGCGGCAGAGCCATTCCAGGTGGACGCGCGCCAGACCAGCGTGACCTTGCCGCCCGGCCGCCTCGGGGAGGGCGCACACCGCTTCTGGTTCGAGACCGCGGCGCACAAGCGCTCCGAGACGGGGATGCTGCAGGTCTCGTTCGACTACGCGGCGCGCACCGCCTACTTGACCAGCCCGCGCGAGCGCGAGGCGCTGCAAGGTGGGCCGGCGCGCTTCGCGGGCGGCACGCTGCTCGGCTCGAGCGTGCATTTGCAAGGTGCGCCTCTCAAGCTCGACGCACACGGTCGATTCGCGGGCAGCGCGACGTTGTCATCGGACGCGCCGGGCGCCGCCGTGCGCGTCATGCATCCCTCCACCGGCATCCACTACTATGTGCGACACCTGACGCCCTGAAAACGTGCGCATCCTACCCGCCTGTCTCGGTTAGAATTCGTTCACGCGGTGAACAGCGGCGACCTCATCGGACACAGATACCGCCTGGATCGGAAGATCGGCCAGGGCGGCACCGGACGTATCTGGCTGGCGCAAGACACCCGGCTGGATCGCTCGGTCGCGATCAAATTCTTGTGGGCGCGCGACCCCGACAAACGTGCGCGGCTGACACGGCGCGTCGCGTTCGAGGCGAAGATCGCGGCCTCGATCCAGCACCCGAGCGTCGTGCAGATCTTCGACTTCGGCGCGCACGAGGACACGCCCTACATCGTGATGGAGGCGCTGTCGGGCTACACGCTAGGAGAGGCCTTCGATGCCGCCCAGAGCTTCAGCCTCGACAGCTTGATCCATATCCTGTCCGAGGTGCTGCGCGGGCTGTCCGCGGTGCACGATGCCGGCATCGTCCACCGCGACCTCAAACCCGACAACATCTTCCTGGTGAAGGAGTCGCGCGGCAAGCTGACACCCAAGCTGCTCGACTTCGGCATCTCGCGCAGCCTCGACGAGACGCGGCACTCGGCCGTGACCACGACCGAGGGCTTGATCGTGGGCACGCCCCAGTACATGTCGCCCGAGCAAGCGCGCGGCGTGGGAGACATCGACAAGCGCACCGACATCTACAGCCTCGGCACGATCATGTTCGAGGCACTGGCGGGTGTCGTGCCTTTCCCTGCGCGCAACATCTCGGAGCTGCTGCTGGCCGTGATCACGCACGAGCCGCAGCCGCTGTACGAGCGCGTGCCGCAGATCGGCGAAGCGCTGTGCGGCGTGGTCGACAAGGCCCTGTGCAAGGACCGCGATCAGCGCTACGCGCACGCCGCCGAGATGCACGAAGCGCTGCTCAACGCGGTGCGCCACGTGCCAGCGACGCTCGATCGCACGCGCCCGCTCTTTCCGCCCGAAGCCATCAAGCTGCGCGCGAGCGGCAAGGCACCGCATAGGCCGGAGACACCCTCCGAGCCCGTCGTGTTTTCGGAGGAGCCTGCGCCGCTGGCCAACGAGCCCGAGGAGACGTGGCACTCGCCGGCGGCGCGCCGCAAGCACAAGCAGGAGCCAGCACCGCTGCACGACGCGCTCAGCCTGCACAGCGACGAGCCGCATGCAGCGCTGCCTGCTTCGATCGACAGCGCCGTGACGCGCGCGCACACGCGCAACGCGCCCACGGCGCTGCGTGTGGGCCTCATCCTGGGTGCGCTGGCGGTGCTCGGTGTCTCGGCTGCGGTGGTGGCCGTGATCCTGAACGACCGCAGCTCCGCGGCGGCGGGTACGGGGATGATCGTGGTGCAGGCGCCGCCATCAGCGGCAAGACCCGCGCCGGCGCCAGCTCCCCAAGGCGAGCCGCCTGCGACGAGCGACTCACCGAAGCTCATAGCGGCGGAGCCCAGACCGAGCCCCGGACCAGCCCGGAAGCCGAGCGCCGCGAAGAAGCCCGCGACGAGCGAGGACCCCATGCAGCGGGTAGCCGCGGACGTGGCCGACGCCTTCTCGAAGCAGAAGGCTCGCGTCATCGACTGCCTGAACCAACACCCGGACGACATCGCCGGCTCGCCGCAGCTCACCGTGCGCGTGTCGCTCGACGCGGCCGGCCACGTCACCGGCGCCGACGTCTTGCCCGAGGCGGTCGCGAACAAGCCGGTGGTGACGTGCGTGCGCGCCGTGGTGAGGACGATGAGCTTTCCGAGGCCGGGGCAGCCCGCGACCTTCCGCGTGCCGCTCTTGTGGCGGCGCAAGTAGAGCCCGCGATGAGGCCCATGGCACTGACACGTTGCACGTTCTGGCTCAGCTGTGTGCTGTCGATCGTGCCGCTCGCGGCGTCAGGCTGTTTGCGCCTGGGCTACCGCGAGGTGGCCGGCGGTGGTGGTGGGGGTGGCTCGGTCGGGGGCCGCGATGCGAGCGGTGACGCGGGCCTGCCGCAGATGGATGCTGCCGCTGTGAGCAGCGGACGTGCGGGGTCGATGCCAGCGGACATGGGCGGCACACTCGCAGCCGGGGGCGGCGGCGCTGCAGGCGGCGCTGCAGGGGACAAGGCGGGCAAGGCGGGCGGCGGCGCCTCGGCGGCGGCAGGCGGCGCGGGCAGCGGCGGCAAAGCAGGCGAATCGAGCGCAGGCGCGGGAGCGGGCGGCCAGGTGGGCAACATGGACGCGGGCAGCGAGCCGGTCGACGCCGGCAGCGACGCGAGCACACCGGACAGCGGCGCCGCTGGTGGCTGCGAAGCGCACCCCGAGGCGCTCTTCTGCGACGGTTTCGAAGATCCCGAGCTGAATGCGTGGAGCTACAACATCGCGACGAGTGGTGCGGCCGAACGCACCACCGCGCGTCGCTACGCCGGGGACGCCTCGCTGCACGCGACGACCACCGCGTCATCTTCCAGCCAGGCCCGTTATGCGATCGAGGCGTACGACGGCAAGACCACGGGCGACATCTGGCTGCGCTACTACAACTACCTGCCGAGCTCGACCACGATCACGACTCACTTCTCCTCGGGGGTGATCAGCTCACTCGCGAACGGCTACGAGGGCTTCTGGCTGATGGTGTACGCGGATCACGTCGAGATCGGCACGTCGAACGGCTATTTCGCGGGCACGGGCAAGTACCCGCGCGACAAATGGGTCTGCGTCGAGCTGCACGTGTCGATCGCGCAGAGCGGAGGCGTATTCGAGGCCTTTCTGGATGGGGTGCCGGCAGCCAACTCGGGTGACACGAACACGCTCGCTGCGGGTGGGTACACGGTGGCGGAGGTTGGGATTCACTACGCGGAGCAGAACCAAGGGGCTGTCGAGTTGTACGTGGACGATGTGGTGGTATCGGACGTGCGCGTGGCGTGCGACTAGGGGTGGGGGTTTGAGGAGATTGTGACCTGCGTGCGACGTGGCGATGTCCGCAGGCAAGGTGTGGCCTCACGAGCATTGAGTGATTGCCGGTCCGGTGAAGATGCCGGCGTGGTCACGCGACGAGGGGCGGGGGCCGGGTCGGATCCGGCTGGCGTCGGGGCGCCGTCGAGCTTGTTGCGCGAAGTGAGCCACTGCACGAACCAAGAACTACCCGCCAAGTTGCAGCGGTTGGTTCGTGCCGATCGAGCGCTCAGCGTGCAACTCCTCGTGCATTTGGGCGAGGTGGACGCGCGCGGCTTGTACCTCGAGCAGGCGTACACATCGATGTTCGACTACGCCACGCGGGCGCTGTGCATGTCAGAAGCCGAGGCATATCTGCGCATTCAAACGGCGCGTCTGGGAAGGGAGGTCCCGCGCGTGCTGGAGCTCCTCGGAAGCGGAGCCTTGCACCTGACCGCCATCAAGCTACTCGCCGCGCATTTAACGCCGGACAACCACGTGCAGCTGCTCGAGCGCGCGCGGGGCAAGAGCAAGCGCGAGGTAGAGCGGCTGGTAGCCGAGATAGCACCCAAGCCAGACGTGCCAGACCAGCTGCGCAAGCTGCCACAGCCTCTCGGTACACGCACTGCCCGATGGCAGCTGCCGCAGTCGCTTGACACACGCACTCGCGAACCGGAGCTGCCGCAGTCGCTTGACACACGCGTCGCCCCACCGCTGCTGCCGGGCTCGCTGCAAGCCGCCGACGTGATGGCATGCACGGCATCGAGCGTACAGCGCGACGACGCCGGGGCGCCGAGGGACGCATCGCCGGATCGCAGTGTGGCCGCCGCGGCGTCGTCATTGCCCATCGTGGCGGACGCCGCGCCTGCTACTGCCGCCCTGCATGCGCAGTCCGGTCTCGCGACCTCTGCCGCCGCAGCTAGTAGCGTCAAACCCACTCATGAGCCGAGCGCCGAGCAGCAGGCCCCGCAGGCGCCGTGTGTCTGGCAGTCGCGGGGGAGCGTGGGGCAGGAGGTGCACGACAAGCTGGAGCAGCTGCAAGAGCTGTTGCGGCATCGCGTGCCGGATGGCGACTTGGCGAGCTCGTCGCGCTTGCAGTGGACGGGCTGCTCGACAAGACGCTGAAATAGCGCTTCGCTCAAAGCGCTGTTGCAAACAAGGAGTCTCCTGCTCGGAGCGCTCGTTTGGACAAGCCGCGCGCGGACCAGCACGCAGCGCGGAAGCATGCTGAAAAGGCAGTCGATGCAGAGGTCCATGTTGACCATGTTGTGGGCCAAGAGAATCACGTCGATCAACCGAGCGCTGCGGACACGCGTGTTGACCACTCACGCGCTGCGGACAGGCGTGTTGGCGAGGTCGCTCGGCAGGGGCTGCGCGCGCGCAGGTCGCGCCACGTTCCTCGGGCGGTGCTGCGCGCGGTGTCTCCCGTGATGGCGGGCAGTGCACGTTTGTTAGTGCGGACGGGCAGCGCTGCGCGGCGCGTGGATTGATCGAGGTTCATCATCACGACACACCTTGCGCGCTTGGTGGCGCGGCCAGCGTGGACAATCTGCGTCTCAAATCAGGCCATCCCCCTTCACGGGCGCGCTGGAGCCCGCATCAGATCCTGAACGCAGCCCCCGTCAGCACCGGCTCATCGCCCTCGCCGCTCGGAGCTGCGGCCGGCTCCGTGCTACCAGGTTGCGTCACTGGATTTGTCACGTCGCTCGCCGCCGGAGCCACCGCACCATCCCGGCGCTCCTCCTTCCGAGGCGCTGGGCTGAGCAGCTGCGCTCGCGGAGACAGGCGCTCGCCGTCTACCACCAGGTCGGCCCACGCGCTTCGGCCTCGCCCAAATGCGTACGCACAGTCGCCGGACAGCGCCAGGCTGAACTGCCCGTGCTCCACCGCGATCGATTGCGGGCTGACGCTGCACAGGCGCTCGCCCGCGTGCGCCGCATCCCACAGCTCCACCCCAATCACGTGGGCTCCCATGATCGGCTGACCGTCGGCCGCGCGCAGTACGCCGCGGTACTGCAGCGCTTCTTGCGCGCGCTCTGCGTCGCCCCCATCCAGGTCGAGCGCGAAGAGCGCCGCGAGGCTGAGCGCGGCGATCAGGCCCGGACTGCACTTCGCGATCCAGCGCGCCATCGCTCAGCGCCCCGCCGCGAGCATGGTGCCATCCGCCTGCGCGACGCTCTGCTCGACCAGCCGGAAGCTGCGACTCGCGGTCACGCGTGCACGCGAGCGCCGCGCACTGTTCGCCTCCCCGAAGCGCGGGGTCGGAGCGTCAGCCGCGCGCGAGGTGCGATAGCAGAATGCGCGCGCGTCGCCCGGGCGCTGCTCACAGACGGGAACATGGCGCGGACACGTGGCGGCGGCCGTCTCACCGGCGCAGGCCAGCTCACCATCCGGCAGCTGAGAGGCGCAGCTGAAGCTCAGACCGAAGGCCGGAAGCAGCGCTGCTGCGATCCAAAACTGCCGAGACGGTTCGACCATCACCACTCCTTCCAGTCCAGAGAGGGGGCCTGCTACGTGCGCCGAGCTGTCGTGCTCAACCTGCCCATCGTGCGCTGGAAACGCGCCCGCAGCAATCGTTCCGACGCCCGGAAAGCGCGAGAGAGCGACCGCTCACGCATGAAGCGCAGCGCGCGGAGTCGCCATTCGGTGTCAGCTCACGGCTTGCGGAAGGCCTGGAGGTTCGAGTCGGGATCCCCGCCCCACATCATCACCAGACGATCCGGATTTTCGATGGAGAACGCCATGTAGAAGTGATGCGGAAAGAACACGTGCTTGAACGGCGACGCGAGCCGCATGTCCACGACCGCGAGCGGCTCCGCCACCTTCAGCCGCGCCTTTGGCACGCGGTAGCCCTCGGCAAAGCGCGTGAGATCGCGCGTGCGCGTGATCTCCGAGCGCACACCGTGCGTGTCGCCGCCCGGCACCAGCAGATCGAAGTCGAAGCGATCGATGCCGCGCGCGACCGCGACCGACAGGTACAAGCCGATGACCTCGAGCGGCGCGCTCGTCACTGGATAGTCGTAGCGGTCTTCCTTGATCACCTTGCCGCGCTGGATCTCCTGCCGCTGCAGGCGGCGACCCTGATCGACGGCGCGCACGAGCGTCCGGTCTTTCTCGAACAACCAGCTGTGTTTGTCGCTCAGCTTGCCCCCGGGGAACACGCCGTCGCCGCTCGGCTTGAAGTCGTAGCGGGTGTCGGAACGGACCAGCCGCAGGTTGGGCTCGATCAGCACGCTGGAGCTCGCCGACCACGGCTCGGGGAGCTTCGCCACGGCCTTGGTCTCGGTGTTCCGCACCGCGGTGTACTTGCGCTTGCGCTCGATGGAGAGCCGCCCGTCCGGCAAGCGGCGGATGCGCTCGCTGCCCTCGCCGATCAAAAAGCCGTCCTGCACCTCCGCGTGCGCCTCGGACTCGGTGAACAAAGCAGCGAGGCTGGGGTCGAGCCGAATGCGCACGAACAGCGATTCGAAGGCGTGCGCGAGCGGCGGCAGTGCAAACAGCGCCAGCGCCAGGCCGAAGCTGGCCACGATCCGGAAGCCGCGGGAGGTCCGTGACATGCCCGCAATTTCGCGCGAAACGCGCCGCCTCGCCATGCGCCGGGCCTCAACACCGCACCGCGAGTGCTTTTGCGGCCAGAGCGCGACAAAAGCCGCTCAAAGCCGCAATCTCCATGCCTTGCGGCAGCTGGTACAGCCGTGGCATATCGCTACCGTGCAGCGCGGGGGCTATACTACTGCCGCCGCGCCGCTCGGACCGGTCCACGCGCGGCCCACCACGCCTCCATCGTAGTCGTGCTTGGTGGCGCTCGCGGGGATGCGGCCTGCGCGCTCGGCGTCAGTGCGCGCGAGCACATGCCACGGATTCTGCGGCCAGAGGAGACTGAGACACACCATGCAGAAAGCTGTTGAGACGGTTAGCACTGTCGCCATTCGCTTCGCGGGCGATTCGGGCGACGGCATGCAGGTCACGGGCTCACAATTCACGGATACCACCGCGTTGGCCGGCAACGACCTGGCGACGTTTCCGGACTTCCCGGCCGAAATCCGTGCGCCCGCGGGCTCACTCGCCGGTGTCTCGGGGTTCCAGATCAAGTTCTCGAGCGAGACCGTGTTCACGCCCGGAGATGCGCCGGACGTGCTGGTGGCCATGAATCCCGCGGCGCTCAAGGTGAACCTGCGCGACCTGAAGCAGGGCGGCATGCTCATCCTGAATTCGGAGGCGTTCAACGCCAAGAACATCGAGCGCGCCGGCTACGCCAAGAGCCCCCTCGAAGACGGCTCGCTCGCCAACTACAAGGTATTCTCGGCCGACATCACCGGCATGACCTTGCGCGCGATCGAGTCGTTGCAGTTGAACAATCGCGCCGCCGTCCGCTGCAAGAACTTCTTCGCGCTCGGCCTCGTGTACTGGCTCTACAACCGCGACCCGCAGCACACGGTCGTGTACATCGAGGAGAAGTTCAAGGACCCGACCCTGCGCGAGGCCAACCTGCGCGCGCTCAAGGCCGGCTACAACTTCGGCGAGACCGCCGAGCTGTTCGACCGCAGCTACGAGGTGCGGCAGGCGCAAATCCCGAAGGGCAACTACCGCAACATCTCCGGCAACGAGGCGCTCAGCCTCGGCTTTCTCGCCGCGTCGGAGCTGTCCGGGCTGTCGCTGTTTTTGGGCTCGTACCCGATCACGCCCGCCTCGGACATCCTGCACGCGCTCGCGAGCTTCAAGCACCTCGGCGTGCGCACGTTCCAGGCCGAAGACGAGATCGCGGCCATCTGCTCGGCCATCGGCGCCGCGTATTCGGGCGCGCTGGCCCTGACCACGACCAGCGGCCCGGGCCTCGCGCTCAAGGGTGAGGCCATGGGCCTCGCGCTGATGCTGGAGCTGCCGCTGGTGATCGTGGATGTGCAGCGCGCCGGGCCAAGCACCGGCATGCCGACCAAGACGGAGCAGGCGGACCTGATGCAGGCCATGTACGGCCGTAACGGCGAAGCGCCGCTGCCCATCATCGCAGCGTCGAGCCCGGGCGACTGCTTCCACACCGCGATCGAGGCCTGCCGCATGGCGATCACGCACATGATCCCCGTCGTACTGCTGTCGGACGGCTACATCGCGAACAGCGCGGAGCCCTGGCCGGTGCCGGATCTCTCGGCCCTGCCCCGCATCCCGGTCAAGTTCCACACGCAGACGGACGCCTTCGCGCCCTACGCGCGCGACGAGCGTCTGGCCCGCCCCTGGGCGCTGCCGGGCACCCCCGGGCTCGAGCACCGCATCGGCGGCATCGAGAAGCAACACCTCACGGGCAACATCAGCTACGACGCGCAGAACCACGAGTTCATGTGCAAGATGCGCCAGGACCGCGTGCAAAAGATCGCGGACAGCCTGCCGCCCACCGAGATCTACGGCGATCCCGAAGGCGACCTGCTGGTGCTCGGCTGGGGCAACACCACGGGCGCGCTGCGCTCCGGTGTGGAGCGGGTGCGTGCGAGCAGCGGCAAGAAAATCGGTCACGTCCAGTTGCGTTGGATCAACCCGTTCCCCAACGATCTGGGCGACATCCTGAAGCGCTACAAGCGCGTGCTGGTGCCGGAGCTCAACCTGGGCCAGCTCGTGAAGCTCGTGCGTGCGCGCTACCTCGTGGATGCGCGCTCCTACACCAAGATCCAAGGCCAGCCGTTCAAGGAAAGCGAGATCGTGCAGGCCATCCAATCGAACGTGGGCCTCGCTCCAGAGGCCGCCACGCAGCAGCAGCTGGAGGCGAACTGACATGCCGCACTCATTGAGTATCTACCCCGAAGTCACGCATACCGATCCCAGCCTCCTGACGCGCAAGGACTTCGTCACCGATCAGGACGTGCGCTGGTGCCCCGGCTGCGGTGACTATTCGATCCTAGCCCAGATGCAGCGCGTGATGCCGGGCCTCGGCATCCCGCGCGAGCAGATCGTGTTCGTGAGCGGCATCGGCTGCTCCAGCCGCTTCCCGTACTACATGGAGACGTACGGCATCCACAGCATCCACGGGCGTGCGCCCGCGGTGGCGACGGGCATCAAGACCGTGCGCCCGGAGCTCTCGGTGTGGGTGATCACGGGCGACGGCGACGCGCTGTCCATCGGTGGCAATCACTTCATCCACGTCATGCGCCGCAACGTGGACTTGAAGCTGCTGCTGTTCAACAATCAGATCTACGGTCTGACGAAAGGTCAGTACAGCCCCACGTCGCCGGTCGGCAAGAAGGCGAAGTCCACGCCGCTCGGCTCTGTGGACTACCCGCTCGATCCCGTGAGCGTGGCCCTCGGCGCGAACGCCACGTTCGTGGCGCGCAGCCTGGACGTGCACGCGAACCACCTGCAGACCGTGCTCAAGCGCGCCGCAGAGCACAAGGGCACGGCGTTCGTCGAGATCTACCAGAACTGCAACATCTTCAACGACGGCGCCTTCAGCCTGCTGTCGGAGAAGGACACCCGCCCGCAGCACGTGCTCGAGCTGGCGCACGGCAAGCCCATGCGTTTCGGCAAGAACAACGAGCGCGGCATCGTGCTCGGCAGCGACCTGCGCCCCAGGGCGGTGGACGTGACCCCCGACAACGAGAGCCAACTCCTGGTCCACGACGAGACGAGTGAGCTGCACGGCCTGCTCCTGAGCCGCTTCAGCGGTCCGGACCTGCCCGTGCCCATCGGCGTGTTCCGCGCCGAGAGCCGCCCCACCTACGACACGCTCGTCAACGAGCAAGTGGAAAAGGCACGTGCCGCGAAGCATAGGACGGTGCAAGATCTGCTGAACGAAGGGCAGTGGACGGTGAAGTAAGCTGCTGTGCGTGCCCCGCTCTTCGTGATCGGCGTCATGGCACTCGTGTCGCTGCGGCGAGAACAGGATAGGAGTCAGGGCATGAAGAGCACATCCACCAAGCTCACCGCGGTCGGGCTGCTATGCGGGGCCGCGGTCGGCTTCTCGGGCTGTATCCTGGGAGAGGACAGCGACCCGCCGGTGCTCTCCGTCGATTTGTACTGGGAGGACGCGACGCGCTACTCGGACGACACCTGCGACTCCGCGGACGTCGCGTCCATGGACTGGCAGCTGACGGACGACGCGGGCGAAGTCGTCGAGGAGCGCGAGGGCGAGTGCGAGGACGGCTTCAACTTCCTCGGCGTGGAGCCCGGCAACTACACGCTGAAAGTCAACGGCTACGACGCGGATAAGAACAAACAGTGGGAGGGCACGTGCCGGCTGCTCCTGGACCGCTTCGACCGCGTGTACCCCTGCGACGTCGGCCGGCTGTCGTCCGGCACGGAGCCTGCCTCTGAGTCCTGAACGCGCCTGCGCCGCCCACAACCCGGGCGCGACCGTGCGCGGTATGCTTGCGCCCACCGTGCCTGCCTGCTTAGATCCTGCGTAACGTGTTCTCAGCCCCGCCGCTTACCCCGGTCGTCAAAAAGCTCATCATCACGCTGTTCTCGGCGTTCGTGCTCGAGCTGCTGCTGCAGAACTTCGCGCAGGTGCCAGTCATCGAGCTGTTGTCGCTCGACCCCGCGAACCTCGGTCCCGGCTCGCTCGTGCAGATCTTCAGCTACGTGCTGATCGAAGATCCGCGCGCGGTGCTGTCGATGCTGATCGGCCTGCTCTTCATGTGGCTGATCATGTCGCCCTTCGAGTCCGCGTTCGGCCGGCGCCACACGCTCGAGCTGATCGCGGTGGGCACCCTGGGTGGAGGCTTGGCGGCGATCGCGATCGCCCAGATCCTGCCCATCCCCGGCTGGCGCCTCCTCGGCTCTCACACCATCGCTTACGCGGGCATGGCCGCGATGACGCAGGTGATGGGCGGGCGCAGCATGTTGTTCTTCGGCGTCGTACCCATGACCTCGCGCCAACTCCTGCTCGTGCTCGTCGGCTTGTCGCTGGTGCAGTACCTCGCGAGCAAGGATCACCTGATGTTGGTGAGCTCGCTCGGCGCCATGCTAGCAGGCGGCGGGTACGTGAAATACATGGCACGCGCACCGCGACCGCAGCCTCCCAAGCGCCCTGGAGCCACCCGCTTTCGCGTGGTCCGCGGCGGCGGAGGCAGCAGCGGAGGCCGCGGGAGCGGCGGCGGCGATAGCGATCGCCCCAAGTGGCTGAACTGATGAATCTTCTCAAAGCTCGCCGCAGCTTGCTGTGCCTGTGCTGGGTATGGCTGAGCGCCTGTCGAGCCTGCGACGCCAAAACGACCGTGCCCTTCAAGCGCGCCGGAGCCGACGCCGCGGTCGCGCCCGACGCTGCGAAGGCGGCCGCGCCGGCGGTGGATCCGGCTCAGGCCTACCCTGAAGGCACGCGCGAGATCACGTGGGGCGAGACGCGCATCGAGCGCAGCGGCGCCGACATTCGCGCGTCGCTGCACGTCGACGCCGACGGTGACAAGCGCGACGACGTGGTGCTCGTCACGAGCGATGACGCGGGGCAGCCGCAGCTCGAGCTGATCACGGCCGGCAACTCGCAAGCGAGCGCGCTCGCGCCGCTGTCGGCGCGGCCGATCGCGGACAGCTGCCGCACGCTGTCGGCGAGTCTGCGCCTGCTCGGCCCCGAGCTTGGCCTCGCGAGCGTGGACTTCATGTGCGACGCCCAAAGCGGCGCGCCTGCCGCTGCCAGCGGCCTGCAGCCAGCAGCGGCAGAGCCCGCGGCGCCGAGCCCGGAGCCCACGGCGTCGGATCTGCCTCCGCCCGAGCCGCGGGACGCCGCCGCGCACACGCAGCACTACGTGTTCAGCGTCGGCGCGGCACCGCGCGTGCTGCTGCGCGTGGCTGCAGACTGGCAGGAAGACGCCGGGCCCGTGAGCCCCGTGCTCACGATCACCGGCGCGGACAGCGACAACGATCAGCTGAGCGACGTCCAGGTCAGCTTGAGCATGAAGGACGGGAGCGCCAGCACCCCGCCGCTCGGCCTGGTGTGGCTGAACCGCCCGACCGGGCTCGCGCGCGAGCGTCAGGAGCCCGAGGCCAGCCTCGCCGCGCAGGCGGACGCCGAGCAGAAGCTGCTCGACAAGAAGCCGCAGGAAGCGCTGGCACGCGCGACGCAAACCCTCGCGCTGCACGCCCTGCTCTGCAAGGAAGCCGGCAACGCGCGGCTGTGGATCGACAACAGCCGCGGCCTCGCGTGCGGCAGCTCGGCGGGCGCGGGCAAGGCGCTCGCGGTCACGGCCATCGCGCACGCGCGGCTCTCTGCGCTCTTGCCAGCGCTCGAGGCGCGCCACATGTTGGAGCGGCCGGGCTACGCGCTCGACGCGCGCCTGCGCGAGCAGGTGACGAAAGCCATCGGCACGATCCGCGGCGACACCAGCTACGTGTGGACCGCGGGTCCCAACCTGCGCCCGGGCGGCGCACCCAGCCTGCGCCTGCCCGCGCTCGGATTCATCGACGAAAACAGCCTCTTGCTGCGCGGGCCCATCCCCCAGAGCTACGACCTCACGACGCGCCTCAGCACGCCCACGGGCATGGCCGGCAGCTTGCTGGCGAGCGACGGCGCGCAGCGCTACGTGCTCACCGACATCGTACGCGGCTGCGCGGGGCTGCACGTGCGCATCGTGCCGTTCGGGCGCGTGATCGGGGGCGTCGTGACGGGCGCGCCGTCGAGCGAGCCGCTGCTCGCGGCCGAGCCTGCCGCGCCGGACTTTCCCGCGTGCCAGGATCCCAAGCGCGCGCGCAGTGAGCGCGCCGGCTTTCAACTCATCGGCTTGAACGTGCAGGGCGCAGTGCTCGCGCGCGGCAAGCAACTGTGGCTCTTGCCACTCGACGCTCAGGGCAATGCTGCCTCGGTGGCGCGCGTGGTCGGCAAGAGCGAAACCCTAACCCCTCTTCTAACCCCATCGGCGCTCGATCGGAGCGCTCGTCATTTGGCCCTGGCCACCAGCGAAGGCGTGGCTGTCATCGACCGTGCGGCAGAGACCGCACGCCTCATCCGTTCCCCTGCATCCTGTGCGGGCGGTACGGTGAGCGATGCAGTGATCTCGCCGAGCGCGAGAAAAGTCGCGATGCTGTGTGCGGGGCGTGTCTACGTCGCCGAGCCTGCCGCTGATAGCGGCGCAACGCCTCGGCCTACTTCGGAAACTCCGTGAACAACTCAGACAATCAATCTTCCGAGCCCCAAGAGCTCACCGAACGCATCTTGGGCCTCCTGCGCTCCCAATCGCGCTCCATGCACACCGGGGAGCTGCGCAAGCTGCTCCTGCTCGACAAAGACGCGCACGGCGAGCTCGTCGATCAGCTGGCGCAGATGGCCGAAGCAGGCCTCGTGACCGAGCTGCCCGGCGGCAGATATCGCATGCCGAAGGGGCCGAGGCGCGCACCCGCGCCCGAGCCCGGCGCCGGGTCGAGCTCGCGCCGGCGCAGCGACAAACAACAGCGCAAGCGCGGAGGCCAGCTCGACCTCGACGTGGTCGGCGACGACACGTCTCTGCAGCCGAACGCGGCAGACGTCGACGATGAGGCTGGGTTCGACGAGGACGACGAACCCGCGGAGGAAGACGCGTTCCTCGACGGGGAGGCCACCCTCGAAGTGGCCGCCGAGCCCGCAAGCGCAGACGATGGCGACGGCGACGCGTCCTTTGCTGCGAGCTTCGAGCGCCAACCGGTGCCCGAGCGCGTGCGCGAGCGCGAAAACCGGGAGCGATCGCTGCATCGCGAGCAGCGGCGCAAGGCGCGACGCGAGCGCGAGCAGGAGCCGACCGACCGCTACGCGCGAGCTCGCAACCGCGGCGCGAAGACGCTCACCGGCCGGCTCACGGTGAACCCGCGCGGCTTCGGCTTCGTGACCACCGAGGAGACCGGTCCGGACGTGTTCATCCCGCCCCCCGCGCTCGGCAGCGCGCTGCACGGGGACAAGGTGCGCGTGCGCGTGTTCCCGAGTCCGAAGGGCTTCGACGGACAGGTGCTCGAGGTGCTCGAGCGCGCCACGCACTACATCGGCGGCCAGCTGCAGATCCTGCCGCACGTCACGTTCATCGAGCCGGACGACGAGCGGCTCAAGACGCGCGTGCGCGTGGTCGGCAAGCTGCCGGCCGGCGCGAGCGCGGGTCAAGGCGTGATCGCGAAGGTGGTCGGTTATCCGGAGCAACCCGGTGAGCCGCTGCTCGCGACCGTAATCGAGGCGTTCGACGCGGCCGAGTTCGCGGAGTTCGAGATCAAGCGCATCCTGCTGTCGCAAGGCGTGCAGGAGGCGTTCGAGGACGACGTGCAAGCGGAGGCGCGCGCTTACGGCGATCACGTCACCGAGGCGGACACCGTCGGCCGAGAGGATTTCCGCGAGCTCGAGCTGCTCACGATCGATCCGGACGACGCTCGCGATCACGACGACGCGGTCTACGCCGAGCGCATCCGCGGAGGCTTCCGCGTCATCGTGGCGATCGCGGACGTGTCGCACTACGTGAAGCCGGGCACCGCGCTCGACCGCGAGGCGCTGGCGCGCGGCTGCACGATCTACCTTCCGCCGCGCGCGATCCCCATGTTGCCGCGCGAGCTGTCGAGTCACCTGGCGTCGCTGTTGCCGGAGGTCGATCGCCTGGCGCTCGCCGTGGATCTGGAGCTGGACGCGCAGGGTCACGTGCGCACGCACAAGTTCGTGGAGTGCGTCATGCGCTCGGCGGCACGCCTGTCGTACGGCGGCGTGGCGCGCGCGCTCGGGCTCACGGACAAGCCGCCGCGCCAGCCCGCCGCCGAGAGCCACAAGCCTCAGCTGCTGGTGTTGCAGGAGGTCGCGAAGCTGCTCGGCGCGCAGCGTAAGAGCCGCGGCTCACTCGACTTCGATCTGCCGGAGGCCAAGGTCAAGCTCGATCCCGAGACTGGCGAGCCGATCGACATCGAGCGCTCGCGCACCGACCCTGGCGTTCGCGTGGCGTACAACATGATCGAGGAGCTCATGTTGCTGGCGAACGAAGTGGTGGCGCGCGATCTGAGCAAGCGCAAGGTCGCGGCGATCTATCGCGTGCACGGCGCGCCGAACGAAGAGAAAGTAATGGCGTTTGCGGAGCTGTCGCGCTCGCTCGGCTTCCGGCTGGACGAGGACATCGCGGAGCATCCGATCAAGCTGTCGCGGTTTTTGGCGAGCGTCGCGGGCACACAACACGCGGAGGTGCTCAGCTACTTGCTGCTGCGCGCCATGCAGCAAGCCACCTACGCGACCGACAACATCGGGCACTTCGGCCTGGCGGCCGAGGACTACGTGCACTTCACGTCGCCGATCCGGCGCTATCCGGATCTCGCGGTGCACCGCGTCGTCCGCAAGATCGCGCGGGGCGAGCCGCTGCACGGCAAGAAGCTGAAGACCGAGCTCGCCGAGCAAGCCGCCGAGTCCAGCCGCTTGGAGCGGCGGGCCATGTTGATCGAGCGCGAGGTGGTGGACCTGTACCGCGCCATGCTCATGCGCGACCGCGTGGGCGACGAGTTCCAGGCGACGATCACCGGCATCACGGAGCACGGCATCTTTGCGGCGATCGAGTCGCCGTGCGTGGACGTGTTCTGCCGCATGCAGAGCCTGCCGCCGGATCAATATCAGTCGGATCAATACGGCACGCGGCTGTTCGGCCTGGCGAGCGGGCGCAGCTATGCGCTGTTCGATCGGCTGACGGTGCGCATCGAAGAGGTCTCGATCGCGCGGCGCCGCATCTCGGCGATCCCAGTCGAGGTAGAGCGCGCAGAGGCGCCGGTGCAGCGCGGCGTGGGTCGGTCGGTGCCGCCCGGCGAACGCAAGCCAATGCGGCGCGGAGCGAAGCCGGCGAAGAAGGCCAAGCGCGGCGCGCAGGCGCACAAGGGTCGCGCGCAACCGGAGCGCGAAGTAAGGCGCCGAAAGAAAGAGACCACGCGCAAGCAGCGAAAGAAGGGCGGCAAAGCGAAGAGCCGGCGCTGAACGCGCTGATCTCGCAACGTGTGCTCGCGGCGCGCTCGCGAATAAGAACGGGCGCGCCGGCGTCATAACGGAGGGGCCACTGCGGGGCGACCGGCGCATAGCCGCTCTGTGCTTACCCATGTAAACTGCTCGTATTGGGTGGGGGGTGTGGGAGCCATGGATCGCCCGGGAGCGACGACAGACCATGCGAACGGAGTGAGGCTGCGCCGCGCGGCATGGCCTGCCTTGGCTGGGCTAATCTGTCTCGTGGCTGGGGTCGCGTTCGGGACGCGGCTCAGCAGCCAGCCTCCGACGCGGCCGCGCGGTGAAGCCTCGCCACGCGCGCCGTCCGAGCGCAGCGCCGAGCCTGGCGTGAGGGTGCAGCTCGCCCAGAGCTCGGGGTCGCTGGGGCCGCTCCTGCGCTCCGAGCTCGGCAGTCGCGTGCAAGGGCGGCGCGTGCGCGTGCCCATCGCCGCGGACGGTGCGCCGCGAGAACAGGCGACCGACAAGCTGGTGGTGGTCGCCGGCATCGCCAACCTCGAGAAGGGCAGCGATGGCGGTGCCGTTCTCGAGCAGGGCAAGTCGGTCACCAGCGTGCTCAGCTCGGTGGACGCAAAGCAGATCGCCAGCCGCAGCCTGATCACCACCGAGACGAAGACGCCGCTGCCGTGGTTGATCGTCGATTCGCAAGAGCGCGAGCACGAGAACCTGGTGCGCTCCGCGCGGCCGTTCCTCAAGCTGGCGCGCGCCGTGCAATGGGACCGCAGCCGTAAGCTGCACATCGCCGAGTTCCTGGTGGGCCTCGACGCGGAGAGCGGCGGGGCGGGACCGCTCAGCGAGCCGCTCGAGGCTTCACTCTACGTCAGCTGCAACGAGGTCACGCCGCAGAGCGTGACGTTCGACACCATCGGGCCCGCAGGCGATCAGCTGGTGCGCGTGGGCTGCTCCGCACAGGTGAAAAACGATCGGGAGAAGCAGATTTTGTCGGTGCGGGTGCAGAGCGGGTCGCTCGATTACGAGTTCCCGATCCCGCGCCGGCCTGGTCCGTTCCAGCTCACGGCCTCGAGCAGCAGCGTGCTCGGGCTGGGGCTCGGTGAGCTGACGTTCACGGCGATCTCAGCCGAGGAAGACGGCACGCCGCTGCCAGCGGCGAGCGAGATCCGCGTGCCGCTCCGCGTGAACGACGGCGAGCTCGATCCGGACAGTCTCGTCATCCCGGCCGGCGCCTCGGAGGGCTCCGCCACCGTGCACGTGCGCGGCAGTGGCAGCCTGCAAGTCCGCGCCGGGCTCGCCGAGCGCGAGTCGCCGCCACTTCGGCTGAGCGTGCGCTGGCCGATCCTGCTGTCGCTGATGGCTCCCGCCGGCGGTGCCATTGGCGGCTACCTGGCGCTCGCCTGGCAGCGCAAGCGCTCGAGCAAGGCGCCGCGCCGCAAGGGTCAGACCGTCGCGGCTTGCGTGGAAGGCGCGCTCGTGGGCACCGTCGTCGTGCTCGCGCTCACGCTCGTGCCGAGCTTCGGGCTCATGCCGAGCTGGGCGCGCACCGCCGAGATCGCCTGGTTCGTGGTCGCGGTGTTCGCGGGATTTCTGGGACTCGAGCTGCTCGATCGGCTTGCCCGCCTCTTCTTCAAGCAGGGCGCCGAGCCCGAGCCCATGAAGCCGGCGACGGCGAGCGAACGCAAGTGAGGTCAGAAGCGCTGGCCCACCTGCAGAGCGAGCGGACCGACGTCGTAAAAGAACGCGCTGCCGACGGGCTGCTCGCGATCGTCCCGGAGCAGGCTGTAGAGCGCGGCTGTCACGCCCGCCGCGCCGACGATGCCAAGCCCGATGCCGGTGCCGGTGAGCCAGTCGGCGCGGCGCGCGCGCGACTCGATCGCGTCGGCGGTCACGACAGCGCTGGTGTGCTCGACCTTATGCGACTCGCTGAGGCCCACCCCGAGTAGCACGCCGCTGGCTGCGAGACATGCGAGCCCGCCGCTGCCGAGCCAGATCCAGAGGCTCGAGCGTGCCGGGGTGGCCGCCGTCAGCGGCAGGTCGGGCGCCGACAGGGCAGGGGCGAGCCGCACGTGCAGCGGAAGCGGCTCGGATCCGAGCGCGAGCGTGAAGCTGCGCTCGAGCGGGATGTGACCAGGCGCCGTGACTCGCAGGCGGTGCTCTCCGGGCACGAGCCAGATCTCCGGCCGGTCCGCGGCGCGATCATCGATGCTGGCCTGCGCCGCTAACGGCTGCAGGATGAGCTGCACCTTGCCCAGGTTGCTCTGCATCCAGCCGAGCAGCTCCTCGACCTCGCTTCGCTGCGCCGCCGTGAGCGGCTCAACGCGCGAGGTCAGCGCCGCATCGAGCTCCTCACGCGCGAGCGTGAAATCGTCGAGCGCGAAGTCCGTCATGCCGAGCACCCGCAAGGTGCGCGCGCTGGGCTGGAGCGCGTGAGCACGCGCGAAGCTGGCACGCGCGGCGGCGTACTGCTTGCGGCCGAACTGCTGTAGACCATCGGCGACGGCGCGCTCGCGCTCGCTCGTGCGGTTTTCGGCGGCGGGCGCGGGCTGCGCTTGCGCGTGCAGCTGTGGGCTGCAGGCCAGCTGCGCGAGGGTCAGCGAGGCGAGCAGATGAGCGGTGAATCGTGGCGCTGACATGAGAGTCGCTTCCTGACCCTGGCAAAGCGTTGCTGCTGCGAGCAAGCTGCTCAGAAGCTATCGATGCTCACCACCGGCTTCTCCCGCGGCAACGGTCGAACCGGCACTGGGGCCACCGGAGCCGGCGGGGTCGTGGAGCCCGGTGCCGACGGGCTCGGCGCAGTCGCCGAAGCTGCCGCGCGATCGCTCTCCGGCGCAGCCCGCCGCCCATCCGACGCAGCGCCGCGCGCCGCGCCCCCAACTTTCGCAGCGGCTCCGGTCCCAGCAGCCCCGGCCCCAACTGCACTGCGCGCCGCGCTCGCCGCACTAGCTCGAGCGCCATTCACCGCGGGATCGCTCGCGCCAGAGGCGGACGCACGCGACGCCGCGCTCGGCCGGGCCGCGTTCAGCGCCTCCGACTCGGACGCGCGCGACCCGGCCGCGCTGCCCTGCGCCGCGCTTGGCGCAACCCGGTTGCGCGCTGCGCTTAGCGCGGCCGCGCGCGATGCCGGTGTGTCGCTCTCGCTCGTGGCCGACCCCGGCGCGCTCCGCCGCGCCGCGTTCGCGGCGTCCGACTCGGGCGCGTTTGGCGCGTCCGGGTTGCGCGCTGCGCTTGGCGCGTTTGGAGCCAACGCTGAGGCGTTGCCCGGCGGCGTGGCACCTGGGAACGCGGACGAGTCTGGGGGTCGGTTCTGGGTGTCCGGTGCACGGTCGCGCGTGGGCTCCGGCTCGGGCTGGGCAAAGGCCCTTGGGGCCGGGCGAACGATGTGCACATTGGTTGGGGGCGGGTTGGGGGCGTCCGTGGTTGCAGCTGTTGGCGGCGCCTGCGTTGCGGGCGCTGCGACCGTCTGTTCTCCCACGCCGCTCGGCACCGACGGCCACAGCCACAGTCCGAGCGCCGCAGCGCCGCTCACGGCGGCGACACCGAGCCACGGCCAGCGGCGCGGACCCGTCGCGCCCGCCCCGCGCGCCGCGACCTGCCGCGCGTCCCCTCGTTCGTAGGGCTCGAGTGCCGCCGAAAGCTGCAGCGCGCTCGCGAAACGCTGCTCCGGCGCGAGCGCCATGGCGCGCATCACGATGGCCGACAGCCCCGCAGGCAGCCGCGTCACGACCTCGTCCAGCTCCGGCACCTCCCCCGCCAGCACCTTGTAGACGAGCTCGGCCTCGGTGTCGGCCTGGAACGCGCGCCGCCCGGAGATGGCCTCGTACAACGTCACGCCGAACGCGTACACGTCCGTGCGCTGATCGCACTCCTGCGCGCGCATCTGCTCCGGCGCCATGTACAGCGGCGTGCCGATGCGCGTCCCGCGCCGGGTCTCGGTGGTGTCCACGTTGCCGGGCGCCGCGATCACGCGCGAGATGCCGAAATCCACCACCTTCGGCAGCGCCGGCGCGCCCTCGGCAGCGCGGCACAAGAAGATGTTCGCGGGCTTGAGATCGCGGTGCACGACGCCGAGCGCGTGAGCCGCGGCCACACCGGAGAGCGCCGCGCGCACGATGCGACAAGCTTCACTGTAATGCAGCGCGCCTTCGCGCTCGATGCGCTGCGAGAGGCTCTCGCCCTGCAGCAGCTCCATCACCATGTACGAGCCGCTGTCGTCCAGGTTGACGTCGTACACCTCCACCACGTTCGGATGCCGGATCGCCCCGCACACCCGGGCTTCGCGCCGGAATCTGCGAATCGCCTCGCTGTCGCTGCCACCGGGCTCGACCAGCCACTTGATGGCGAAGCGACTGTGCGTCATGACGACGTGAGTCACCTCGTACACCACCCCCATGCCCCCGCGCCCGATCTCGCGTTCGACGCGATATTTGCCGCTCAGCACATCGCCAGGCTTGGGCAGCTCGCGCTCATCGATCTGTTCCGTAGAGCATGGAGGAATCATGCGTGTCATGAAGCTGATCGAACCGGCGCTGCAGAGTCCCTCGCCCAGTATAGTCCAGCCCCGGCCTCGCGCTCCAGGCTCGCGCTCCCGCGGAAAATCCAGGATTTGCGCGCGCCGGAGTCACTCGCTGCGACCGAACCAAACGGCGTCGGACTCCACCCAGGTCGCGTAGCCTCGCCCGTAGCGATCCAGCGCCACGCTGACGCTCGCGCCCGCGAGGTGGTTCTGCGAGATGATCGTGCTCTGCGTCCCGGGCCAGCCCTGCCCGAACCCGAACGTGGTCGCGTGAATGTCGTAGGCACCGGGCTGCGCGCTCGGCTGCGGCCACGCGACCAGCCACGAGCCGCGGCTCGTGGCGATGACGGGCGAGATGGCATCGGGCGTCGAGCTGTCGGGCACGATGAAGCTCTCCGAGAGCGGCGCGGGCGCGGACCAACGCTTGGCCGCCGCGTCGTAGCTCGCACCGAACACGCGGCGCTCCAGCGCCTGCTGCTCGACCCAGATCGCGAGCGCGTCCTCGCCGCGCAGAGCGACGGCCGGTGCCTGGGCGGTTACGTTTTCTGCCGACAGACGCACGGACTTGCGCCAAGTGTCGTCCGACAAGCTCAGCTGCGACACCCAGATCGACGAGCCGCTGGCCTCGAGCTCGCGCCACACCACCACGGCCGTGGAGACGCCGGAGTAATCGATCGCCGCCGAGTCGGCATTGCGCTCGCTGCTCGAGAGCTGCCGCGGGCAGCCGGGAGCCTGCGGGCAATTGGGCCCTGCCCAGCGCAAGAGGCCCCACACGCTCTCCATCATGCCGCCGTCAGCAGCAGGTGCGCTCTGGCTCCAGGCCGCCACACCCTCGCGCGCGAACGCGATCGACAGAGGCGATGCCTGCGCCGCTGGCAGCGGCGTCACATCGGCGGTCGCGCCCGCTGCGCAGCGCGTTCTCACCTGGCTGTACGGCGGGGCGGATCCCGCGAAGTACTGCAGCACGTGCACGTCGCTGAGATCCAAGCCCAGCCCCATGACGCTGCTGGTCTGACCATCCATCACGGGCGCCATCGCCAGCGGCTGCTTGTTCAGCTGCGCGTCCGCGCAAGTCAGCTGCGCGCGTTGCCCCGGATCATCCGGCTGCGAGCCGTAGATCGCGGTGCCGTCGTCGAGCATCGCGAGCGGCGCGGCCAGCCCCGTGAGCGAGTCCAGCTCTTTCCAGCCGCTCTCCACACGCCGCAGGAAGCGCGAGCCGCCGTGACGCGAGCCCCGGTACAGCGTGTCCCAGGCGAGCGCGACGTCACCGGTCTCCGACACGGCCACTTGCGGCGCGCTGAAGAGGATGGAGTCCGACTCGCGCGTCTGCACGCGCTCCGCCGTCCACGCGCCGTTGCGGGTGCGAAACTTGATGTGCGTGATCGGCAGGGGCTTTTGGGCTCGACTGAACAAGCTGGAGCTCAGCACCACCTCGTAGCTCGATGCCAGGCTCCAGCGGGGCTTGGGACGGAAGGTGATCTGCGCGTCGGCCACTTCGCGCTCGCCCTCCACGCCCATGACGCCATTCTCGAGAATGATGAATGTGACGTCCGTCACACTGCCTTTGTCGATCGGCTCCGAGAAGTGCACGACGAGCGGTGCGTTGACGTCCTGCAGGGTTGCGCCTTCGCCCGGCTCGGAGCTGGAGACCTGGAACGCTGTGGCGGTTCTGCCTGCCCTTCCGCCGCCGCCAGCTTCAGCGCCGGCGCGGCCAGCGTCACCGCCCTGACCGCCGACGCCACTCTGCGACGGAGCGGGCGCCCCACCACCCGACTGTTCCCTCGGCGGATCACCGGCCGCGCCGCCGGAACCGCCTGTTTCGATCACGCGGCTCGCGCTGGGCTCGCCACCACCACGGCCGCCGCCGCCGCCCGTCGCCGGCCCGCCACCCGCAGCACCCTCGGCCTCCCCCGCGCGGAAACACAATTTCCGCCCATCGCTGTGCGCGTCAGAGCGACAGTAGCGAAATTCGCTGCCTGGACAGTCCGAAGCCGCCTCGCACAGGATCTTCCCGTCCGGGTAACGCGTGCAGCTCGCGAGCAGCGCACACAGCAGGATCCGCTGCGAAAGTGAATGATCTCGGAGCATGCGCGCACCCATCGCAGCCACCGCCATGGGGCCCGACCCCATGCATACCGCATCCAGCAACAACCCTGCCAGCTTGAGCTGCCGCCAGTCCTGCGCGCGGTGTGTGGGCTCCCGCCGATCGCAACTTCCATGTGCAACCGCCGGTTGCGCAGCAGCGCGGTGCTGCGCACGACGCCGTGCGGATGATCTCGCGACGCGGATCATGTGAGCTGACCCGCGTTGCTCAAGCTTTTCACGTTTTTCGGCATCCGCCGAGCGCGCGGACACGTCGGGCGCTTTGAACGCATGATTCGCGCGGGTTATGCTCGCGCCCCTTCGTGGCAGCGCTCTAAACATGCCTCAGTGTTCGAAGTGTGACGCTGTGAACCCCGCGGAGATGTTCTTCTGCGGGCGCTGCGCTGCGCCCCTGAGCCGCCACTCGGTCTGGCATTACGCGGGCGAAGAGGAGGCTGAGCGTCGCCAGCTGACCGTGTTGTTCTGCGACATCGTCGAGTCGACGCGGCACGCGGCCTCGATGGACCCGGAGGAGTGGCGCGCCGTGCTGCGCGCCTATCACGCGCTCTGCGATGAGATCGTCACGCCGCTGCGCGGTCACGTGGCGCAAATCCTCGGCGACGGGCTGCTCGTGTACTTCGGGTATCCCATGGCGCTCGAAGATGCGCCGCGGCGGGCGGTCCGCGCGGGCCTGGAGCTCATCCGCAGACTGCCGACCTCCGCCATGCGCATCAAGCTACCGCGGCGCCCTGCCCGGTCGGTGCAGATCGACGTGCGCGTCGGCATCCACACCGGTGAAGTGGTGATCGATCGCTTCGGCCACACGAACCCGCAGCGACTCGCCGTCGGTGACACCTTGAACCTGGCGTTTCGCATCCAGTCGGACGCGCGGCCCAACAGCGTGGTGATCAGCTCGGTCACGCAGCAGCTCACCGCCGGCTTCTTCACCACGCGCGCGCTCGGTGCGCGGGCGCTCTCCGGATTCGCGCAGCCCTGGCAGCTGCACGAGGTCGACGCCGAGACCACGGCGCGCAACCGCCTGGACGTGGCCGCGGCCTCGAGTGGTCTCACGCCGTTCGTGAACCGCAAGGCCGAGATGAAGGTGCTGCAGTCGCTGTGGCAGCGTGCAGCTGGCGGCGGCGAGCACGCGCCGGTCGCGTTGATCTCCGGCGAGGCGGGCGTCGGCAAGTCGCGGCACGTGCAGATGCTCAAGCTGCGCCTTGGCTGTGAGCTCTCGGGCTTCGTCGAGTGCCAGTGCTCGATGTACTTCCAGAACACGGCGCTGTATCCGCTGCTCGAGGCGATCGAGCGACACGCGAGCCTGGACCGCAGCGAGACGCCGGAGGAGAGCCATGCGCGCCTCGAGCAGCTGCTGGGCGACGAAGACACGGTGAGCCGCGACGGCGTCGCGCTCATGGGCTCTCTCCTGTCGCTGCCCCTCGCCCGCGGCTATCCGCTGCCGGACCTGCCGCCGCAGCGCCTGCGCCAGCAAGCCTTCGAGCTGATCGCGCGCTTCATCGACGGCCAGCGTCCCGCGCTGTGGATCGTGGAGGATCTGCACTGGGCGGATCCCTCGACGTTGGATTTTCTGGGCTATTACCTCGAGCGCAGCGCCTGCCCGGGCGTTCTGCCCGTGCTGACGCACCGCCCCGAGTTTCGCTGCGCCTGGCAGTCGCCGCGGCTCGTGCACCTGGTGATCGATCGCTTGCCGCGCGCGGAGACCGAAGCCGTGGTCAAGCTGGTCGCGGGTGCGCGCGAGCTGCCGTCGCGCCTGCTGCCCGAGCTGCTGTCGAAGGCCGATGGCAACCCCCTGTTCGCCGAGGAAGTGACGAAGGCAGTGCTCGAAGATCCGCTGCAGCAGCGCACGAGCGATCCCGAGCGCAAGAGCGATCCTCCGATCGAGATCCCCGCGAGCGTGCGCGATCCGTTGATGGCGCGCGTCGATGGGCTCGGCGCGAGCAAGCCGCTCGCGCAGTTGGCAGCGACGCTCGGGCGCGAGCTCAGCCTGCGCCTTTTGTGCCGCGTGGCGGACGCGAGCGAGCACGAGGTGCGCGCGGACCTGCAGCGCCTCGTGGAGGCTGGCCTCATCTTCCCGCTGCATGGCACCGGCGAGGAGACCTACGTCTGGAAGCACGCGCTCATTCGGGATGCGGCTTATCAGTCGCTGCTCGAGAGCACGCGCCAGCGCCATCACCAGCGCATCGCGCGTGTGCTGGCGAGCGAGTTCCCCGAGATCGCGACGCACAAGCCGGAGCTGCTCGCACAGCACTCCGAGCAAGCGGGCGAGGTGCGCGAGGCCATTCGGCTCTGGAGCGTCGTGGGCCAGCGCGCGAACACACGCTCGGCGTTCGCCGAGGCCGTGGTCGCGTTCACGCGTGCGCTGGAGCAGCTCGAGGGGCTGCAAGAGGACAGCGCGCGCGATCGCACGGAGATCGAGCTGCGCGCCGGGCTGGGCCTCGCGCTGCTGTCGAGCGAGGGCTTCTCGTCGCCGGCCGTGGCTGCGAACGCCGCACGCGCGCGCGAGCTGTGCGCGCGCTACGGCGACGTGCCGCTGTCGGTGCTGTACGGCGTGTGGGTCTATCAGATCGTGCGCGGCGATCCGGACGCGACCACACGTCTGGCAGACATCTTTGCCGAGCGTCTGGTGCAGGGACACAATCCCCCGGAGGAGCTGCTGCTCTGCTCCTGTTTGACCGTGCGCAGCTTCTGGATGGGACGCTTCCGTAGCGCGCGCGAGTACGCGGGCCGCGCCCAGCGCATCGTGGATGCGTGGGACGATCCGCGCGCGCAAAACGCGGAGCTCGTGCGCAACTACAGCTATGAGGGCCCGCTGTATCCGCTCGGCAATCTGGCGTGGTGTGAGCTGTATGATGGCAAGCTCGGCGCTTGCCGCAGTGCGCTCGCGCGTGGCCTCGCGCTGGCCGAGCGCATCGACCAGCCTTACGTCACGGCCATGATCCACGCCTACGCGTCGGCCATCGCGCACGACATGCGCGACGCGCAGCTCTCGCTGAAACACGCGGAGCGTACGGTCGCGATCGCGGCCGAGCACCAGTATCCGTTCTGGCTCGCGGTGGGGTTATTCGCGAGCGGCGCCGCGCGCTGCGAGCTCGGCGATGAGGCGAACGGGCTCGCGATGATCGAACGCGGGCGCGCGCTCTACGAGGAGATGGGCGTTCTGTCCACCCTGCCCTATTTCGCGTCGTACCTGGTCGAGCGCTACCTCGCCGCTGGACGCGCCACGGAAGGCCTCACCCTCACGCGGCAGCTGCTGGAGCTGAGCGAGCGCAACGTGGGCTGTGGCTACATACCGGAGCTGCTGCGCCTGCAGGGCGAGCTCCTGCTGCAGAGCGGGGACCTGGTGAGCGGCGAGGCGCGCCTCGCGGAGGCGCTGGCAGCAGCACAGGCCCAGGGCACGGCGCTGTTCGAGCTGCGCAGCGCGCTCAGCTTGCTGCGCGCGTCGAGCACGGAGGCCTTGCGCGAGACGGCGCGCGTCGCGCTCGAACGCGCGGTGGCTGCGTTCGATGATGACGCCGATCTGAGTGAGCTTCTTGCCGCACGACAGCTGCTGTCCGAGCGCTGAGCTCGTGAGCTGGCCCATCAGAACGGCACGTCCAGCGCGGCGCACAGGAACGTGACGTGCGGCTTCGCTGCGGCGAAGCGCGCCTCCGCGGGCACGCCGGCCGGCGGCGAGCGTCGAGGGATTGGCGCGGCCACGTGGCTGACAGCATGGGAGGATCTCAGCTCAGCCGGGGCGCGGAATGCAAGCGCACACGCCGGGGCAGGATTTCAGCCATCACGATGCATTTGCAACTTGATTGCGATTGACAAGACCCTCCCCGATGCACATGTTCCTGCGCTGCCCGGGGACCCCCCGCGAGCGAAGGAGAGTGACGATGGCGACGATGAACGTACGACAGCTGGGCGCTGACCGTGAGCTGCACGATGAGACGCTGACGGGCGGGCAGCGGACGCTCCTGCGTCAACGTCTGTTGGATGAGCGGGCGGCCGTGCTCGGGCGCGTGCGCGAGCGGCTGGAGCTCGCCGCGCCGCTCGAGGCGCACCACGCGGACGAGATGGACGATGCGTCGGCCAATCAGGATCTGGCATTGCTGTTTCGCCTCGCCGACAAGGAGCAAAAGCTGCTGCGCGAGATCGATGCGGCGCTGACGCGGTTGGAGGACGGCAGCTACGGGCTGTGTGAAGGCAGCGGCGAGCCGATCGAGTACCGGCGGCTCCTCGCTCGACCGTGGGCGCGCTACAGCGTCGCGTACAAGGAGACGCTGGAGCGCGAGCAGGCTCGCCGGCCGGGACAGTGAGCACGCTGCCGCCAACAGCTGCAGAGGCGTCGCCGCGAGCGTCCGCGCACACGCGAGCGCATCTCATCGAGGCGCTTTTGTCCGAGTGAGTGCGGGTCTTCGACGCGCTCGGAGACCTGTGCGACGCGGACGATGACAATGACAGCATCGCCGATCTGACAGACAACTGCGCGACGGTCCCGAACACGACGCAGCTGAACGTCGATGGCGATGCACTTGGCGACGCGTGCGATCCGGACGACGACGGCGACGGGGTGCTCGATGCGGCCGACATCTGCCCGAGCACGCCGGCCGTGACCGTCGTGGCCCCGAGCAATGGCTGCTCGGTCGCCCAACAGTGCCCGTGCGCTGGACCACGCGGCGCGACGGGTCCATGGAAGAACCACGGGCAATACGCGTCGTGCGTCGCGCGCACGACGGACGACCTGCTGACCCTGCGGCTGATCACCGCGGCGCAGCGCTCCACGATCCAGAGCACGGCCGCACAGTCCACCTGCGGCAGGTAAACGCTCGTGCGCAGGTCGCTGTCCCGTGGCCGCGAAAGTGGCACGGGGCAGCGGCCGCCCCGCACGCTCAGAGCGTGGCTTGCGGCTGCGCTACCGCCGTGGGCCGCAGGTCACGCGGCTTCTTGGGATACAGGAGCGCGCGGCCTTCAGCGCTCGTCAGGCGCTCCATGAGTGGGCGGGTCAGGAACACGCCCGCGTGCAGCGCGCCCGGACGCTCCGGCACGTCTTGCATACCTGCGAAATACGTGGGCGACTCCGCCCAGCACCATTGCAGCGCCGGGGGCTCTGCGCTGAACCTGATGTCGTACGCGCCCGAGTTCGCCCAGCTGTTGATCAGGAAGTCGCCGCTGCCGAGCTCGTATTTCGCGTGCACGATGCGCGGGCGCTTGAGGTAGCCGATGTTCGCGTCGACCACGCGTTTGGTCGCGTGGTAGCTCAGGCCGTCGCTGGCGAAGCTCGAGAGCTTCGCGCGCAGGCCGCTGGCCACCTGCGCCAGACTGTCGCCGTCTTTCACGGGCTGCGTGACGAGTGTCAGCGGATTGCCGAGCATCGTGTCAGGCAGCCCCGTGCGCTTGCGATAGTTGACTGTCATGCACAGGTAACGCTCGGGGTTCGCGCCGCGCAGCTGACGGATCGTGAGATACAGATGCGCGGACAGCGCGTCGACGATGCTCACGGCCTTCGGACCGCCCGCCGAGGCCTGGATGATTTCGAGCTGCTCCCGCGAGAACTCGAACAGCTCACTGCGCTTGGGCCTGAACGTCTCGTACACACCGCGCGCGAGGTCCGACCAGCGCCCGAGCCGCAGCGAAGACTGCGAGCCGGGCGGATCGGGCAGGTGCTCACTCAGGTACGCGTCGCGGTCGAGGATCAACAGCGGCTTGACGTACGGCTTGCCCTGGTATGCCGCTGCGATGGCCCGCATCAGCAGAAACGAGCTGGTGAGGTCGCCCAGCATGTGGTTGAAGTGCAGCACGATCATCGTCCCGTCTGCAGCCGTGGTGACGCGCGCGCCGAACAGCGGCCGCCCCAGGAGGAGCTGACCCGGTGCGGAGATCTTGGGCCAATACGGCTTTGCGCGATCGCCTCGCACGAGCTCGATCAGCTCGTCGACCGTGAGCGGCGTGCTGCCCGTCTCGAAACGAATCGATGCGGGCTCGTGATCGATGCGATAGCCGAGAGGATCGCTGCGCAAGCGGCCCGTGAACGCGGGAAAGTCGCTGAGCACGTGCGCCAGCGCCTCACCAAAGCGCTTGGGGTCCAGCTTGTCGCGGTAGATGAACGTGACACTCGGGCACATGGCCACGAAGTGAAGATCGAGAACAGAACAACGCGTCGAGCCCGGCGTCACGCGCGTGGGTGCCAGTAACTGTCGATCCATCGGCTTGTCCCCTAACGCGAGTCGATACTAGTCAGCCGGCTTGTTAGGGCAATGTCTTTCGTTTGCGCGACACGTCGCGCACGCAAACGCCATCTGGCGCAGAGCGCCAGATGCACACGCCGCCGACGAGACGGTGGATGAAACCGCAGCTGCCAACTGCCAGTTGCACTGCGGGCACGACGCATTCAACGCGCTGACCTCCGGCGGCAGCGTCGTGGACGCGGTCAAGAACAACTTCGACCCGAACACGCTTCAAAGAGAGCAGCAGGCGTTCAATGACACGCTGCTCGCGCCGTACAGCGAGCCGTGGAACGAAGGCAAATACACGGAGGCAGTGAGCCGCTTCGGCTTCGATGTGGTGTCGACGGTCGCGGGCGCGAAAGGGGCGCTCAAGGGAGCGCCGACGGGTGAGCCGGCGGCGTCCTCGCTTCGCGGCAAGTCACCGCTCATCGAGGGCGAGGCGCCGCGCCCGGCTCCATCCGAGCCTGTCGCTGCGGCGAACGCCGCTGAGGGCAGCGCGCCGCGCGCGCCCGAGCCCTGCGTGGGAGCGCAGTGTGGCCTCCTCGATCCCAACTGTTTCGCGGCCGGGACACTCGTGCACACGCAAGATGGTCTCAAGCCCATCGAGCAGATCGTCGTGGGCGAGCGAGCTTGGGCGCGCGATGAAGAGACCGGCGCGACGGCGCTGCAGCCAGAAGCCCGCGATCGATCTGACAGAAGGTCAGCGCGTCGCGCTGCGCGCCGGAACCTGGGCGCGCATCGTCGGGAGCACCTCACTCGCCGAGCGCGCCACCGTCTACAACTTCGAGGTCGCCAACTATCACGTACTTCGTGGGCGCGCAGGGCGTCTTCGTCCACAACTCGTGTCCGCCGGGAGCGCCGGGTGCGGAACCTCCGGCGCCGCCCGTGTACGACAGCCGATCGCATGCGTTCCATGCGGCCAAGCAGGATCTCGGCATCCCGCGCTCACAGCCACCCGATTCCGTCGCGCAGGTGCCGATGACGGACAAGTTTGGTAGAAGCGTCCTGGGCCCCGACGGCAAGCCGGTGATGACACGCGAGTACACCTATACGCGCCCGGATGGATCGCAGGTGGTCATTCAAGATCACGCGGCCGGACATCAGTTCGGCGAAGGCGGCCAGGGTGACCAGGGACCGCACTTCAATGTCAGACCTCCCGAGGACACACGCAGCGGCAAAGTCCCCGGGACGGAACCTCACTACGGCTGGGAGGTGACGGAATGACCTGGCTCGACGGCGTCGATCGCGCGCAAGCACTGCGAGCGCTATTTCCTGATGGTGATCCCTCGCTGGACGCCATTCACATGCACGAGCTGACGTTTCATCGAGATGGCCCCTCGCTCGCACTGCGGTTCGATCTACCCGCGTATCCCAGCGAACCTCCAGAGAAGTGGCTGCAAGCGGGACACAATACCGTGCAGGTGACGCTCGCGCTCGACGGGGTGCGCTCGGTCACGCTCGAAGGCTGGGGCCGAGACATCAGCGGCAAGCTCGAGCTGCGGCCCGGTGCAGCCCTCGGCTTCGACTGCAACTTCGTCACCGAGGGCTGCAAGCTGACCGCGACGTGCGACTTCGTTCGCATCGCTCACGTCAGCGGCTATCACAAAGCCGAATAGCGAAGTGTCACTCCGCGGGAGACGCTTCTGCGTGCGCGGGCGCGGTCTTCTTCCTGCGGAAGATGCGCAGCCAGAAGCCGTGGATGTCATCGAAGAACGAGTACGCCACCGGCACGGCGAGCAGGGTCAAGAGCAGCGACAGCACCTGACCGCCGACCACGACGCCCGCAGTCGCGCGGTTGAAGCCCGAGCCGATGCCCTGCGCCGTGACGAGCGGGATCATGCCCGCGACGAACGCGAACGTGGTCATCAGGATCGGCCGCAGACGGTCGCCGTTTGCCCGAAGGATGGCCTCGGTGCGAGGCACGCCTTCTTCGCGCAGCTGGTTCGTGCGCGTGATCTGTAGGATGGCGTTCTTCTTCACCACGCCGAACAGCACGAAGATGCCGAGGAACGAGTAGATGTCGAGCGCCTGATCGAACAGGATCACGGACAGGATCGCGAACGGCAACGTGAGCGGCAGTGACAGCAGGATGGTCACCGGGTGCAGCCAAGACTCGAACTGCGCCGCGAGGATCAGGTACATGAAGACCATCGAGCCGAGCAGGCCGAAGACGAAGCTCTGCCCCGTCTCCTTCATGAGCTTGGTCTGACCGATCGGCATCAAGCGGTAGCCCGGCGGCAGCTTCTCTTCGTTGATCGCCTTCGCGATCTCCTCGCTCGCGGCACCTTCGCTGGCACCGGGCGCGGCATTGGCCATGAACGTCACCTGCCGCTGCCGCTGGTAGCGGCTGATCATCGAGGCGCTGCTGCCGTGCGAGATCTTCACCACGTCGGTCAGCGAGACCATGCCCACCGTGCGCGACGGCACGGTCAGAAGGCGCAGCGCGTCCTCCGTGGTGCGGAACGGCGACTCGGCGCGCAACCGCACGTCGTACTGCTCGCCGGCTTCCGCGTAGGTCGAGACTTTCTGCCCGCCCACGAGCAGCTGCAGGGTCTGGGCGACGTCCGCGACCTGCACGCCCAACATCGCCGCGCGATCGCGGTCGACGTACACACCGAGCTCGGGCTTGCCGACGATCAGGCTCGTGTCCGCGTCCACCACGGAGGGCATCTTCTTCATCTTCGCGAGGATGCGCTCGCTGGCTCCCTCGAGCACCTTGAGATCCGGACCGCCCAGGATGTACTGGATGCGCGCGGTGGACTGGCCGCCACCGAACTCGTTTACGTCGGCGACGGATGTCCGCAGCTCCGGTGGCAGCTTGCCGAGGATCTGCTCGCGGATCTTCGCCTTCATGTCGTTCTGCGAGATGAGGCGATGATCCGGCGGCACGAGCTTGACGTAGATGCGCGCGAGGTTCGGCGTGCGCTGATCGTCGTCACCGATGGTGAGCAACGTGGCCGTGACCTCCGGCAGCTCGCGGATTTGCCGCGAGACGCGCTCACCGAGCACCTCGGTCGCCGCCACGCTGCGGCCCTCGGGCAAGCGCACCAGCACCTCGAATTGCGCGCGATCGTCGATCGGCAGGAAGCCCTTCTTGGCGCGCATGGCGAGCGGACCGGTCGACACGAGCGCGGCGAGTGACGCCAGCACGACGATCCAGCGGTGCCGCATGCAGAAGCCCAGCATGCGCACGTAGGCGCGCTCGACCGGGCGGTAACCGAGGTCCACCACGCGCTCGAGCAGCGGGCGCCTGCCACCCGCGCCGTTGTGCGGCTTGAGCCACTGCGACGCGAGCATGGGCGTGAGAGTGAAGCTGACGAACAGCGACACGGCGATCGAGAACGCCATGGTGATGCCGAAGCTCGCAAGGAAGCGACCGGGGATGCCGGCTACGAACGCAATCGGCAAGAACACCGCGATCAGCGACAACGTGGTCGCGAGCACCGGCAGCGCGATCTCCTTCGTGCCCTCGATGGCGGCTTGCTTCGGGTCCTTGCCGCCCTCCTCCACGTGCTTGAAGATGTTCTCCAGCACGACGATCGCATCGTCGATCACGATGCCGACCGCGAGCGCGAGCGCGAGCAACGTGATGGTGTTGAGCGTGTAGCCCTGCAGCTTCATCAGCGCGAACGTGCCGACGATCGAAGTGGGTATGGCGACCGCCGCGATCACCGTGCTGCGCAGGCTCCCGAGGAACACCAGCACCACCAGCGCGGCGAACAGTGCGCCCAGGATCAAGTGCTCGGTCACGGCCTCGGTGCCAGTGCGAATGACCTCGGAGCCGTCTCGCTGGACTTCCACCGAGTAACCAGGCGGCAGCTCCGCGCGCACCTCTTCCAGGCGCTCGCGCACGGCATCGACCACGGCCACGGTGTTGGTCCCTGACTGTTTGCGAACAGTCAAAAGGACAGTACGCTCTCCGTTCCACATCGCAGAGGTCTCGAGCTCTTCGACGCCGTCCTCGACCTTGGCGACCTCGTCCAGGCGCACGACCCGGCCATTGTCCTGCTTCACGATGATCTTGCGCAGCTCGTCCACGCTCTCGACGCGGCCGTGGATGCGCAACGTGAGATAGTCGCGGCTGGTGTCGACGCGACCGCCGGGGATCGTGAGGTTCTGGGCGCTGACGGAGCGCGCGATCTCGGTGGCCGTGAGCCCCAAGCCGGACGCGCGGTTCGGATCGACCCACACGTTCACCTGACGCTTGCGACCGCCCAGCAAGGTCACCTGACCCACGCCATTGACGCTCTCGATGCGACGGCGCACCACGCGATCCGCGAAGTCGGTGATCGTCTTCGTGTCGCGGCCCTTCGCGTTCACCGCGACGAACAAGACCGGGATCGAGTCAGGGTCCAGGCGCACGACGCTCGGCGGATCGATGTCTTGAGGTAGATCCGACAGGATGCCGTTGACCTTCTCCTGCACCTCCTGCGCGGCCACCGCGACGGGCTTCTCCAGCTTGAACTGGATCAGCACCTGCGAGACGCCCTCGGACGAGTTCGAGCGCAGCTCGTCGATGCCGGCGATGGTGTTGACCGCGCCCTCGATGCGATCCGTGATCTCGGTCTCGACGTCTTGCGGTGCAGCACCGGGCAAGCGCGTGACGATCATCACCACCGGGAAGTCGATCTTCGGGAACTGATCGACGCCGAGCTGCCGGTAAAACACGCTGCCGACGACGAGGATCACCAAGCTGAGCACGGTCGCGAAGACCGGCCGCTTCACACACACTTCTGCAAGCCACTGCATGTGGGGCTCCTCGCTGCTCTCAGTGGGTGGTCGAACCTGCGGCTTGCGCCGCGTTGGCGCGCGCACCCGCGCCGGACGCCACCGGCGCACCGTCGCGCAGCGTGACGGGCGGGTGCCTGATCACGAGCGTGTCCGGGGGCAGCTCTTCGTACACCGCGGTGCGGTTGTCGCGCGTCGCACCAGTGCGGACCACGAGCTCGTAGGCGCGGTTGTCGCGCACGATGAACATGCGGCGCACGTCGCCGTCGGCGAGGATCGCGTCGGACGGAACGGTGACGACCTGCTCGTCACCCACCGAGGCCTGCACCGTGGCGAACATGCCCGGGCGGAGCTGGCCTTCAGGGTTGGGCGCCTTGCACTCCACGAGCAGATCGCGCTGCTGGGTTCGCAGCGCTGGGCTGACATAACTTACAGTCGCGGGAAACAGTTTGTTCGGGTAGGCCGAGACTTGAATGTTCAGCACCGCGTCCTTGTGCACAAGGCTCACCGCAGCTTCGGGCACGCTGACTACGATGCGCACCGGATCCAAACTATAGATGGTCGCGACCCGCGTGTTGGGCTGCACGTATTCGCCCGCGTTCACGAAGCGCTCGCCGATCACGCCGGTGAACGGCGCGCGCACCAGCGCGTCCGCCGCGAGCTTCGCTTGCAGCTCCGCCTGAGCGCGCGCGGCGTTGGCCTGCAGCTCCTGCGCCTTGCACTGCGTGTGGAGCCGGTCGTACTCAGCCTTGCCGATGGCGCCCTGGGCGAGCAGCCCCTCAGCGCGCCCGCAGTCCGACTTCGCCTGACCGGCCTGCGCGGCCGCGAGCTCCGCCTGCGACGTGGCCGCCGAAGCGGACAGGTTGGCGGCCTTGGAGTCCACCATGATCAGGGTCTCCCCGACCTTCACCTTCTGGCCGCGCTCGACGGGCGCCATGATCACGCGACCTGCGACGTTCGCGGCGACCTCAGACTGTTGGTCCGCGATCACGTTTCCGAGCAGGGTGACGACGCGCGGCATCGGCCTGCGCTCCACCTTGCCGAGCTCCACGTCGATGGGCGCTTGCTCGGCCTTGGCCTTCGGCTCGGGCGCCTTCCTTTGGCCGCAGCCGTACGCTGGCAGCGCAGTGAGCAGAACCAGGGACGCTAGCGAAGCGAGTCGGATCATGGACGTCTCTCTCTACGCGGCGGGTCAGCACGCACGCCGCAGACAGGGCCAGAGTGGCATGTGGTCTTTTCACTCGAGGCGCAAGGGTCTGCCGACCCAACGCAGGGCTGTGGGCTTCGGCCAGCGCCGCGGCCCATGCTCCACCCTGTAGGGTCGGATGCCAAAAAAACCCACGACCGTGTAGCGCGGAGGTGCTGGAAGCGCTCGCAAATTCGACGTTCTGGGGCCGCCAGACAGGGCGGTGTGGGTAGCCGGTGCGCGCCTCCCACGTCGGGTGCGGCATGGGGTCGCCGTCCGCGGCGTCGGGCGCGGCGGCAGGCCGCCCACTTGATACATGCCAGGGCACGCCGCTGAGGCGGACCTCGGACCGCCGCAGGTCGTAGAGCGACCGAGCCGAACCCCGAGCCCGGGACATGTGCGCTGCCGCATGCGGCTCATGGCTGCAGGCCTGCAGCTAACAGCTGCAAGTCAAAGTCGGCGTCTCGCTGTGATGCCACGCATCCGCGCGCTTTATGATCGGTGATTCCTGGATGGACTACGTGCTGGGAGGCGGCGGCATCGAGACCGCGCTCGATCGCGCCCGGACCGACTATCGTCACTACGGTCTGAGCGCCACCACGCTGCTGAGTGGTCAGATTCCCGGTCAGTACACGCAGGCCAAGCGCGTCAACCCCAAGATCCAGACCGTGATCATGACGGGCGGCGGCCGCGATGATGTCGACGCGGCCGCCCGCTCCACCTGCACCAGCGGCAGGGCGTTGGCCAGCTGCGCCCGCGGCAGCCTTTTGGCTTCAAAGCAGCTTGATCGCCGTCGACCGTCTCGGGCGCGCACCCGAGCGTGACCGTAAGGGCAAATGCAAGCAGCGCCTCGTGCACTCCAGCGCGCATCCAT
>Ga0190269_10000013_pt1 | contig 73553 bp, 64 predicted proteins | sample Popmic249IS_FD_133749 | JGI IMG/M metagenome (GOLD analysis project Ga0190269, IMG submission 133749) | Populus adjacent soil microbial communities from riparian zone of Blue River, Arizona, USA - 249 IS | ecosystem: Environmental > Terrestrial > Soil > Riparian zone | place: USA: Arizona... | reverse complement strand
GCCGCCAACGCGCCGCGCTACGCCGAGGCAGGCCTGGTCGCGATCGACCTGACGCCGGCCGCGGTCGGCCCGGCGGTCGTTCCCCCGGTCAACCTGCACGCCCACCTCGACGCCCCGAACGTGAACATGATCACGTGCGGTGGCCAGGCCACGATCCCGATCGTGGCCGCGGTGTCGCGAGCGACGCCCGTGCACTACGCGGAGATCGTGGCCACCGTGGCGTCGCGCTCGGCCGGCCCCGGCACCCGCGCCAACATCGACGAGTTCACCCGGGTCACCAGCCGTGGCCTCGAAGTGATCGGCGGTGCCAAGAAAGGCAAGGCGATCATCGTCCTCAACCCCGCCGACCCGCCGATGATCATGCGCGACACGATCTTCTGCGCGGTCGCCGCCGACGCCGACCCGGACGCGATCGCGGCGTCCGTCACCGCGATGGTCGCCGACGTCGCCGCGTACGTGCCGGGCTACCGGCTGCTCAACGACGTGCAGTTCGATCCGCCCACCGACGCGGGTGGCCACGCGCGGGTGAGCGTCTTCATCGAGGTGGAGGGCGCCGGTGACTTCCTGCCGCCCTACGCCGGCAATCTCGACATCATGACCGCGGCCGCGGCCCGGGTCGGCGCCGAGCTGGCCCGCTCGCGCCGGGTCCAGGAGGTGACGTCATGACCGACATCCGCATCACCGACACGTCGCTGCGGGACGGCTCGCACGCCAAGCGCCACCAGTTCACCACCGACGAGGTGCGCGCCGTCGTCGGGGCGCTGGACGCGGCGGGCGTCCCGGTGCTCGAGGTGACGCACGGCGACGGGCTGGGCGGGTCCTCGTTCACCTACGGCTTCAGCCACACGCCGGAGCAGGAGCTGATCCGCACCGCGGTGGCCACGGCGAAGCAGGCGAAGATCGCGTTCCTGATGCTGCCTGGCGTCGGCGTCAAGGACGACATCCGCGCCTCCGCGGACAACGGCGCGAGCATCTGCCGGGTCGCCACGCACTGCACCGAGGCGGACGTGTCGATCCAGCACTTCGGGCTCGCCCGGGATCTCGGCCTGGAGACGGTCGGGTTCCTGATGATGGCCCACTCCCAGCCGCCCGAGGCGCTGGCCAAGCAGGCGCGGATCATGGCCGACGCCGGCTGCCAGTGCGTCTACGTCGTCGACTCCGCCGGAGCGCTGGTGATGGACCAGGTCGGCGATCGGGTGTCGGCTCTGGTCACCGAGTTGGGCGACGACGCCCAGGTCGGGTTCCACGGCCACGAGAACCTCGGGCTGGGCGTCGCCAACTCGGTGCTGGCCGTCCGCGCCGGCGCGAAGCAGATCGACGGGTCGGCGCGGCGGTTCGGTGCCGGTGCGGGGAACACGCCCGTGGAGGCGTTCGTCGGGGTGTGCGACAAGCTCGGCATCGAGACCGGCATCGACTTCTTCGCGGTCGTGGACGCCGCCGAGGACGTCGTGCTGCCGACGATGCCCGAGGAGTGCAAGCTCGACCGGATGGCGCTGATCATGGGCACGCCGGGGTGTACTCGAGCTTCCTCAAGCACGCGTTCCGGCAGGCCGAGCGGTACGGCGTCCCCGGCGCGGAGATCCTGGTGCGCGCCGGCGCGCGGAAGCTGGTCGGCGGCCAGGAAGACCAGCTGATCGACATCGCGCTGGAGCTGCGGCGCGAGGCCGACCGGCGCGGGAGTGCTCAGCGGGAGGCGGCCGCGGCCACGAACCAGTCGCCGGCCAGTACCGGCTGACCGCCGATCTCGGCGGCGAGCTGGTCGGCGGTGAGGAACCGCTTGAAGACGTGGTGCCGGGAGCCGTCGTTGAGGATGCGCTCCTGCTGCTGCTCCGGGGTGCCGCCGGGGCGCAGCGCGGTGTCCACGACGACGAGCTCACGGGCGACGCGCCGGGCCTCGGCGAGGAACGCGGCGCGCTCGCCCGGCGGTAGGTGCCCGTAGAAGTGGCCGGTGAACACCCGCTCGAAGCTGTCGTCGGCGAACGGCAGGTCCAGGGCGTCACCGCGCAGCGCGATGCCCTCGGGCAGCCGTCGCTGGGTCAGCGTCACCATCGCCGGGCTCTGGTCGACCGCGACCACGAAGCCCCGCAGGTGCCGGGTGAGGAACCCGCTGCCGCACGCCACGTCGAGCGTCCGGGCGGGCGGCAGCCGCTGCACGAACCGGCACAGCCGGTCGACCTCGGCCTCCCAGCCGGGGCGGGGCCGGGCGGCGAACCGGCCGAGGCTCTCGTACCACTCGTCGTACTCCGCGGCGCGTCGTTCGTAGTACGCCGCCGTACCGGGGTCACGCGCGAACGCAGGCACGGTAATACGGTAACTCCCGCCAACCGCCTAGGCGGCCGTGAGGATCAGCCCGCTGGTGGGAACTCCGGTGCCGGCGGTGACGAGCACCGTGGACGCCTCGCCCACCTGGTTCACCGCCGTGCCGCGCACCTGGCGAACCCCCTCCGCGATGCCGTTCATGCCGTGGATGTAGGCCTCGCCCAGTTGCCCGCCGTGCGGGTTCGTCGGCAGCGAACCGTCCAGCCCCAGCGCCCCCGAGGCCACGAACGCCGGCGCCTCACCCCGGCCGCAGAACCCCAGCTCCTCCAGCTGCACCAGCACGAACGGCGTGAAGTGGTCGTAGAGCACGGCGACGTCCACGTCGGACGGGCCGACGCCGGCCTGCGCCCACAGCCGGCGCGCGACCGTGCCCAGCTCCGGCAGCCCGGTCAGGTCGTCCCGGTAGTAGCTGGTCATCACGTACTGGTCCGGGCCGCTGCCCTGCGCCGCCGCCGCGACGAGCACCGGCGGGCGCGGCAGATCCCGGGCCCGCTCGGCGGAGGTGACGACGATCGCCACCCCGCCGTCGCTCTCCTGGCAGCAGTCGAACAGCCGCAGCGGCTCGCAGATCCACCGCGAGGCCTGGTGCTCCGCGAGCGTTATCGGCCGCTGGTGGAACCACGCGGCAGGGTTGGTGGCCGCGTGCCGCCGCATCGTCACCGCCACCCGCCCGAGGTCTTCCGAGGACGCCCCGTAGGTGTGCAGGTACCGCTGCGCGAACATCGCCACCCAGCTCGCCGGGGTGCCCAGGCCGAACGGGTACGACCAGCCGGCGTCCACCCCGGACGACGTCGGCGCGCCGGCGAGACCGGCCTGCACCTGACCGAACCGGTGCCCCGAGCGCTCGTTGAACGCCCGGTAGCAGACCACGACCGACGCCGCGCCGGTGGCCACCGCCATCGCGGCCTGCTGCACGGTGGCGCAGGCCGCGCCGCCGCCGTAGTGGATGCGGCTGAAGAACGTCAGCTCGGGGACGCCCAGCTCGCGCGCGACCGCGATCTCGGTGTTGTTGTCCTGGGTGAAGCTCACCAGGCCGTCGACGTCGGCCGGGGTCAGCCCGGCGTCGTCCAGCGCGGCCCGCACCGCCTGGGCGGCCAGCTTCAGCTCGCTGCGTCCGGAGTCCTTGGAGAAGTCGGTGGCGCCGATGCCCACGATCGCCGCCGCCCCGGACAGGCCGCTCACAGCGTCACCGCCACGGTGCCGCGAACGTGGTCCCCGCGGCTCACCCGGCCGACGACCGCGACCGTGAGCGTGGGCCCGTCCGCGGCGGTCACCTCACCGGAGAACGTCAGCCGGTCGTAGGCGTAGCAGGGGACGCCGAGGCGGATCTTCACACCGCCGACCCGCGCCGAGCGCCCCGCCCAGTCGGTGACGTACCGCTGCACCAGCCCGGTGGTCGTCAGGATGTTGAGGAAGATGTCCGCGGAGCCGCGGGCCACGGCCAGGTCGCGGTCGTGGTGGACCTCCTGGAAGTCCCGGGTGGCGATCGCGGTGCTCACGATGAACGTCGGCGTCGCGTCGAGGCTCAGCTCGGGGAGGACCGTGCCGATCATGCGAGCCTCCAGGCCGGGAGCGTCAGCGTGTCGTCGATCGGTTGCCAGTCGACCTCGACCCGGTCCCCGATGGCGACGGTCGGGGCCTCCAGCACCTCGCCGAGCATCCGGACCCCCTCCTCCAGCTCCACCAGCGCGACGACGTAGGGCGTCCGCCGCCCCGGCACCGGCGGGTGGTGGTGGACGACGTAGCTGAACACCGTGCCGCTGCCGGAGGCCACGACCCAGCAGGTCGCCTCGGCGCCGCAGGCCACGCAGAACGGTCCGGGCGGGTGGCGCAGCGTCCCGCAGGCATCGCAGCGCTGGATCCGCAGCTGCCGGGCGGCGGTTCCGGCCCAGAAGAACTCGGTGTCCCGGCTGACGACCGGCCGGAGCACGGCGGCGCGGTCGGGCTTCGGTGCCGGGCGGAACTTGAGGACCCGCCAAACCATCTCGGCGACCGGCTCGTCGCCGGAGTACCAGGTGTTGTGCGTGGTGACGAACCAGCCCTCGCCGAGCGACGTCCGTTTCGGCCCGGTCACCTCGCCCAGCCGCGACCGCACGGTCAGCAGCTCACCGGGGCGCACATAGCGGTGGTAGGTCTGCTCGCAGTCCGTGGCGACGATCGACGGGTATCCCGCCGCGGTGAGCACGGCGAGCATCGAGGCGAGTGGATCGTCGGCGTCGCGGGTGCGGCCGAGCCCCGGCATCGTCCAGACCTGGATCATCGCCGGCGGCACGACGAGGCCGGGGTGTCCGGCTTCGCGGGCGGCGGCCTCGTCGGTGTAGATCGGATTCTCGTCGCCGATCGCGTCGAGCCAGGCGTGCGCGACCGGGAGGCTCACCGGGTCGCGCGCCACGAACGGCGCGCTCTCCCCCCGCGCGCGGATCTTCTCGGCTTCCGCAGGCACGTCGGTCAGTACGTCGGTCATCGGGGAACCCTCTCCAGCCCGAGGCCGGCGGTGGCGATCAGCTCGCGCTGGATCTCGTCCACGCCGCCGCCGAACGTCAGCACGGTGTTGCGTTTGCGCTGGACGTCCAGCCACCGCAGCAGCGCCGCGGTGTCCGGGTCGCCGGGATCGCCGTGGCGGGCCACCACGTGCTCCAGCAGCGGCCCGACCCACTGGGCGGCCTGCGCGGCGAACACCTTGGTGGCCGACGCGTCGGCGATCTCGGCGGCCCCCAGGTCGCGCCCGGCCGACGCGGCCACCTGCCAGTTCAGCAGCTCGTTCGCGCGCTGGGTGGCGTGCGCGCGGGCCAGCGCACGGCGGACGTCGGACCGGTCGAGCAGCGGCGTGCCGTCCGGGTCGGTGCGCGCGGACGCCCACGACCGGACCCGGTCGATCAGGCCGCCGAGCCGTCCCGCCGGTCCGAGCATGACGCGCTCGTGGTTGAGCTGGGTGGTGATCAGCCGCCAGCCGCGGTTCTCCTCGCCGACCCGCATCGCCACCGGCACCCGGACCCCGCGGTAGTAGGTGGCGTTGACGTGGTGGGCCCCGTCGGAGGTGATGATCGGCGTCCACGAGTAGCCGGGGTCGCGGGTGTCGACGATGAGGATGGAGATCCCGCGGTGCTTCGGTGCCTGGGGGTCGGTGCGGCAGGCCAGCCAGACGTAGTCCGCGTCGTGCCCACCGGTCGTGAAGATCTTCTGACCGTCGACGACGTACTCGTCACCGTCGCGCACGGCGCGGGTCTGCAGCGACGCCAGGTCGGTGCCCGCCTCGGGCTCGGTGTAGCCGATCGCGAAGTGCACCTCGCCGCGCAGGATCGCCGGCAGGAACCGGGCCCGCTGCTCGTCGGTGCCGTAGCGCTGCAGCGTGGGCCCGACGGTCTCCAGCGTCACCGAGGGCAGCGGCACGTCGGCCCTGGCCGCCTCGTTGACGAACAGCTGCTGCTCGACCGGGCCCAGGCCGCGCCCGCCGTACTCGGTCGGCCACCCCAGGCCGAGCCACCCGTCGCGGCCGAGCCGGCGGATCAGCTCCCGGTAGGCCGGGCCGTGCCGGTCGACGAGCATGGCGGCCCGCTCCTCCGGGGAGAGCACGTCGGCGAAGTAGGCCCGCAGCTCCGCGCGTAAGGCCGACTGCTCCGCCGTGAGACCTATGAGCACTTGCCCTCCAGGTACTGCGTGCCGAGCCGGTCGAGTGTCGTCTCCGGGCCCCCGACCAGCCGCGCCAGGTCGCTGGCCGCCGCCGAGAACCGGTGCAGCGGGTAGTCGCGATCGAGCCCGAGGCCGCCGTGCAGGTGGTGGCAGGTACCGAGGGCGGCAGGCAGCTCGGTCGCGACCCAGTACGCGGCCACCTCGGCGTCGGTGCCGGGCTCCAGGTCGTTCTGCAGCCGCCACACGGTCGACTGCGCGAGCAGGTGCAGCGTGCGGGCGGCGAGGTACACGTCGGCCAGCTGCTGGGCGACCGCCTGGAACGTCGCGAGCGGCCGGCCGAACTGACGGCGGGCGGCGACGTGCGTCACCGTGAGCGCCAGCGCGCCCGCCAGCAGGCCGTCGCCGTAGCTGACCGCACCCGCCACCGCGAGCCGGTAGAGGTCGGCGACCGCGGCCGCTCCGCCGACCACCGCGTCGCCCGGCACCGGCGCACCGTCCAGTCGGAGCCGGAAGGGCGCGTTCGGCCCGGCCCCCGGCACCCGCCCGACCTCGACGCCCGGACCGCGCGGATCGACCAGCAGCACGGCCGGGCCGCCCGCAGCGAGCGTCACCGGCACCAGCACCCGCTCGGCGGCGCCGGCGTCCGGGACCGCGAGCTTGACCCCGGTGACCGTGAACCCGTCCGGTGCGGCCGTGGCCAGCGTCCTGGGCTCGGTGGGGAAGGGCACCGACGGTTCGTGCAGCGCGGCGGTGAGCACCACCCCGTCCTCGACCACGCGCCGGAGGAGCGGGGAGCCGGCGCCGGACCGGGCCAGCGGGAGCGCTCCCAGCGCCAGCGTCGCGTAGAACGGCGTGGCCGCCGCCCGGCGCCCCAGCTCGGTGAGTACCGCGGCCGCGCCGGCCGGCCCGAGATCGTCACCGCCGACCGCGCCGGGCAGGGCGAGCTCGACGAGGCCGGCGTCGACCAGCGCGTCCCACAGCCGGGCGTCCGCCGACCGCTCGACCACCAGCGCGGCCAGTTCGGTGGCGTCCCGCAGCGGCGGGTCGAGGGTGAAGTCCACGCACCGATACTAGAACAGGTTCTATCGGTGTGCCGTGGTGTTGCCGGGCCGGACGAACGGTTTCCGGACCGTCACGGTGGGACGATCGTGCGTTACGGGAACGTCAACAGCCGGTGGCACTAGAACGTGTGACTCCCCCGCCGGGGTACTCTGGCTGGTGCGCAGCCGGCAGCCGCCGCTCGCTTCCCGACGTGCCCCGATCGTGTCCGCGGCCGGGTCGGAAATCCAGGGGGTAGACCCGATGGCGGGACCGTCTCGTGCGCGCGGTGGCGGCCAGGGCGTCCTCAACACGCTGAACGCCCTCACCGAGGACGACCTCGGCTCGGCCGCTCAGCGCGACCGGCGCAAGCGGATGCTCGACGCCACGCTCGCGCTGGCGACGAAGGGCGGCTACGAGGCCGTGCAGATGCGGGCGGTGGCCGAGAACGCCGACGTCGCGCTCGGCACCCTCTACCGCTACTTCCCCTCGAAGAACCACCTGCTGGTCACCGGCTTGGCCCGCGAGTTCGAGCAGGCGCAGGAGAAGCTCGACCGGATCGAGATCCCGGGTGCGACGCCGAGCGAGCGGGTGCTGTTCGTCCTCGGCAGGGTCACCCGCAAGCTCCAGCGGTTCCCGCAGCTCACCGAGGCGATGACGCGCGCGTTCATGTTCGCCGACGCCAGCGTCTCGGCCGAGGTGGACACCGTGGCACGGTTGATGGAGCAGATGTTCGGCCGGGCGATGCACCCGGAGCCGAACGCCGAAGACCTGGCGATCGCCCGGGTGATCGGCGACGTGTGGCTCTCCAACCTGGTCGCCTGGGTCACCCGGCGAGCCTCGGTGAGCGACGTCGCGGCCCGCCTCGAGCTGACCGTGCACCTGCTGCTCGACAACAACGACGACGCCGGTCGCGCCTGAGCGTGCGCCCGCCGCTCGCCCGGGCCCAGGGGGTCAGCGAGGAGCCGCGCTCCGCAGCGTCAGCACGGTGATCTCGCTCGGCGCGAAGATCCGGAACGGCGGGCCCCAGAAGCCGGTGCCCCCGCTGGTGTAGAGCTGCGTGCGGTCGCCGTGCCGGCTCAGCCCCCGGACGACCGGCTGGTCGAGCCGCACCAGGAAGTTGAACGGCCACATCTGCCCGCCGTGGGTGTGGCCGCTCACCTGCAGGTCGATACCGGCCTCCGCCGCCTTCGCGACGAACTTCGGCTGGTGGGCCAGGAGCAGCACGGGCAGGTCGGGGTCGGCGCCGGCCAGCGCCGCCGCGAGGTCGGTGCGGTGGCCGGGCAACCCGGACGACTTCGCGGTGACGTCGTCGACGCCGGCGATCACCAGCCGGTCGCCGCCGCGCTCGACCACGATGTGCCGGTTGTGCAGCGAGCTCCAGCCCAGCTCGGTCATCCGGTCGAGCCAGCCCTGGGCCTCGTTGAAGTACTCGTGGTTGCCGGTGACGTACACCTTCGCCAGCCGCGCGGTCAGCGTGCCGAGCGGCGCCGCCTGCTCGGCCCGCTCGACCGGCGTGCCGTCCGCGATGTCACCGGCGTGCGCGATGACGTCCGCGTCGAGCGTGTTCACCAGCGCGGCCACCTTCCGGGACCACTCCGCCCGGTCGATCGGGCCGTAGTGGGTGTCGGCGATCAGCACCACGCGGGTGCCGTCCAGGCCGGCGCGCAGGCGCGGCAGCGTCACGTCCAGCTCGCGGACGCGCGAGACGCGCATCGCCTCGTAGTGGCCCCAGGCGAGCAGCCCGATGCTCACGACCAGCGTGAACGCCGCCACGATCCGGGACCGGCCGGGGTTGTCGACCCCACCCAGGTGGAGCGCGAGCCGCAGCACGTCGCCGATCAACGACCAGACGAACAACACCCAGACGACGCCGAGCAGCGTGTCGCCGATGCGGGCCGCGCGGTCGTCGTGGCGGCTGTGGCCGCGTGTCATCGCGATCGGCAGCGCCACGAACCCGGCGAGGAGCAGGAGCGAACCCACCAGCACGACCGGCAGCGGCCAGTCGTTGGACGGGCCGAGCAGCGTCCACCAGGGCACCCCGAACAGCAGCAGCGAGATCGCCACGACGACGGCGAGGAACGCCCCGCGTCGTCCACGCTGCGGCGGGGACGCCGGGCTCGCCTCGGCGACGTGTTCCGCCGGGGAATCGATGTCGGCCACGAGTGCTTCCCTTCGCTGCTGCTATTGCCAGCAGAACCGCACGTCACGCGGGGCTATTCCGGGCCCGCGACGGTTGCCGGACGGTACCGCCGCAGCGCCGGGGTGGCCGAGGCGAGCACGAACGCGCCGAGTACGCACGCGGCGCCGCCGAGCGCCGCCGCTCCCGCCGGACCGGCGACGGCGGCGACCGCCCCCGCCCGCACGTTGCCGAGTTGCGGGCCACCGGCACCGACGACGAAGTCCAGGCCACTGATCCGCCCCCGGTAGGCGTCGGGCGTGCTCAGCTGCAGGATCGCGCCCCGGAACACGACCGTGACGACGTCGGCCGCCCCGGCGACGGCCAGGCACCCGACCGCTGCCCAGAGTGTCGGGCTGAGTCCGAGCCCGAGGATGCCCACCCCCCAGCAGCCCACCGCGAGCAGGAGCGCAGCGCCCTGACGGCGGACGCCGCCGAGCGGCCCGGACAGGACGGCCGCCACCAGCCCGCCGATGCCCGGCGCCGCGTAGAGCAGGCCGGTGGCGAGCGCGCCACCGCCGAAGCGGGTGTCGGCCAGCTCCGGGAAGAGGGCGTGGGGCATCGCGAGGACGGTGGCGTTCAGGTCGGCGAGCAGCACGGCGGCGATCAGCGGGTGCCGCCGCGCGAACCGCAGCCCCTCCAGCACCGACCGCACGCCGGCGGCGGTGCCGCCGCCCTCCGGCGGCATCGGCCGGATCCCGATGATCGTCCACGCGGCGAGGCCGTAGGTCAGCGCGTCGATCGCGTAGACGGCGGAAGCGCCGACCGACGTGATCAGCGCACCGGCCAGCAGCGGCCCGACGAAGAAGCTGACCTGCCAGGAGAAGTGGATCAGCGTGCCCGCGGCCGGCAGCAGCTCGGGCGGGAGCAGCCGGGGCGGGAACGTGCGGCGGGCCGGGGCGTCGATCGCGCTCAGCCCCGACTGCACCGCGACCAGCACGTAGAGCAGCCACAGTTGCCGGAGGTCGAGCGCCGCCTGCGCGGCCAGCAGGAGCGTGACGAGCGCGAGCCCGCTGCTGGTGCCGACGACGAGCCGCCGACGGTCGACCGCGTCGGCGATCGCCCCGCCGAACAACCCCATCAGCAGCGTGGGAATCATCGTCGCCAGGCCGACGGCGCCGACCGCGAGCGACGAGGCCGTGAGGTCGTAGACCTGCACCGCGACCGCGACCCCGGTCATCCCGGTGCCCACCGCGGAGAACGCATGACCGATCCACAGCCGACGGAACTCCGGCGAAGTCTGTAATGGACGCACGTCGGCCAGCATCTTGGGCACGGCCGGAAACCTAGCGGACCCGACCGACAGGACGGCAGGGGAAACGTCGACACGCTGTAGACGAGCGGGCTACGGTGGAAGCCGACCGACGCCCGGGAGGCAGCGATGACCGGAACGAGCATCGACACCACGACCGCCGCCTGGCGCGCGGCCGGCGAGCGCGGCGACGGCGAGGCGGCCGCGGCCTGCCTGGCACCGGACGCCGTGGCGATCTCCCCGCTGACCGCAGCGTTCCGCTTCCAGGGGCGCGACCAGGTCCGCGAGATGCTGCTCGCCGCCGTCGAGGTCTTCGACGACGTCCGCTACCACACCGAGGTCGGCGACGACCACACCCGCGCGCTGTTCATGACCGGCCGGTGCGGGCGCGAGCAGTTCGAGGAGGCGCAGCTGCTGCGCTTCGACGACGAGGGCCGCATCGTCGAGCTGACGCTGTTCGGCCGCCCGCTGCCCGCCTTGACCGCGGTCATGGGCAGCATCGGCCCGCTCCTGGTCCGGCGCCAGGGCCGGCCGGGGCTCGCCCGCGTGATCCGGCTCGCGACCGCGCCGCTGCACTTCTTCACCCGCACCGGTGAGCGGAGCATCGTGCCGCTCGCCGACCCGAACCGCGCCCGCCGCTGATCAGCTCCGGCGTCGGCCGGCCCGCCGCCCGGCGGCCGGGTGAGCGGTGACCGTCCGGCGGTGGTGCCCGGCCCGGCGTAATGAGAAGGACCTCAGCCGACGGTGGACGCGAGCCGGTCGAGCATGACCGACGTCAGGAGGCGGGCCGCGGACGCGGCACCGTCGGTGTCGCCGGCGGCGATCGCCGCCGCGAGCGCGCGCTGGGTCGGCAGGTCGGCGGCCTCCGGCGCGGCCAGGTCCCGGGTGACGGCCGCGTTCTGGTTCATCGCGAGCACGAGGCTGTTGTACGCGAGCCGGTAGGCCAGGTTGTCCGCCGCGACGACGATCAGCCGCCAGAGCTGCTCGTAGCGCTCGGCCAGCACGGCCGGGTCGGACACGTCCGCCGATCCGGCCACGAAGTCCTCGATCTCGCGCGCGGCCGAGGCGGTGGCCCGCGCCGCGGCCAGGCGCGCGGCGTCGACACCGATCGCGAGCCGCATCTCCAGCGCCGAGCGGAGCACCGCGCCGACGGGCAGGTCGGGCGACGCGGCCAGATCGGCGAGCACCTCGAGGCCCGCGTGCGTGCGCCAGTCCAGTACGCGGGTCGCCCCGCCGTGGCTGACCTCGACGAGCCGCGCCTGCTGCAGCCGCCGGATCGCTTCCCGCAGCCCGTGCCGCGCGACGCCGAACTGCTCGGCCAGCGCCCGCTCGCCCGGCAACGAGGTGCCCGCGGCGAGCGTTCCGGTCAGGATCGCGTCGCGCAGCCGGACGTAGACCGCGTCCGAGACGCCGCTCCGGGCGACGGGGCCGAACGAGGCAGCAGCTGTCACGGCACCGACTGTACGGCCGGCGCCCAGCCCGGTCCGCGCAGCAGGTGCCCGATCCGGTGCCGCCAGCACGACGCGCCACGCACGGCCCGAGCGATCTTCACGTACTCCCCGAAGGCGACGCGGACCGGGTTGTACGTGTCGATGTTCATGGTCAGGCCGTAGACGACGCGCTCGCCCTCCGGCTCGAACGTGCCGAACAACCGGTCCCAGACGATCAGGATGCCGCCGTAGTTGCGGTCGAGGTAGATCTGCTGGCTGCCGTGGTGGACCCGGTGGTGCGACGGGGTGTTGAACACCGCCTCGAACCAGCGAGGCAGGTGGTCGATCCGCTCGGTGTGCAGGAAGAACTGGTAGATCAGGTTCACCGAGAGCTGGAAGAAGATCATCCACGGCGGGATCCCCAGCGCGGCCAGCGGCAGCCAGAACGGCAGCGCGGTGAACGGCGTCCAGGGCTGGCGCAGCGCGGTGGAGAAGTTGTACCGCCGGCTGGAGTGGTGGACCACGTGCGAGGCCCAGAGGATCCGCACCTCGTGGTGCGCCCGGTGGTACCAGTAGTACGCCAGGTCGTCGGCGAAGAAGAGCAGCACCCACGTGGTCACCGAGCCGGGGTCCGGACGCAGCGGCGTGAGCAGGTAGACCCCGGTCAGGGCACCCAGCGTCACGAGTTTCCAGCCGGCCTCCACGACGAGGAACCCCAGGCCCATCGAGAGGCTGGTGACCGTGTCCCAGGCCGTGTAGCCGAGTTCGCTCTCGTCGCTCAGGAACCGGTAGGAGGCGATCTCCAACGCGACGAACAGCACGAACACCGGGACGGCGAAGACGAGCACGTACTCCAGCATGCCGACGAGAGTACGGCTGCTGGTCCACTGGTTCAACCAGTTCGCGCTACTTCCGTGGCAGCGCGTCGATCGCCGTGACGAGGAGGTCGAGGCCGAACTCGAAGTCGGCCTCCGGGTCGTGGGCCAGTAGCGCGGACGCCGACGCCACGACGTGCGGGAACTGCGCCGGGTCGACGCGCATCAGCCGCGGCTCCTCCGACACCCGGTCGATGAGCTGGCCGAGCCAGAGCGCCTGCAGCTGCGAGCCCACGGCGTAGGCCATCAGCGCGTGCACGATCCGCACCGCGGTCGCGCCCTCGAATCCCGCCTCGGCCGCGAGCGCCAGCGCCCGCTCGGCGAGCCGGGACGCGGCGCTGGTGTCGATCGAGTGGGTGAGCACGACGCGGATGGCCTGGGGGTAGACCTGGGCCGCCGCCCGGAACGCGCGCACCAGCGCCCGGCTCTCCTCCCGCCAGTCGCCGGTGCCCGAGGGCACCGTGTCGAGGCCGGCGACCACGTACTCCGCCACGCCCTCCATCAGCGCGGCCTTGTTCGGGACGTGGTTGTAGAGCGACATCACCGCGACGCCGAGCTCGGCCGCCACCGCGCGCATCGACAACGCCTCGGCGCCGTGCCGCTCGATCAGCGCCACCGCGGCATGGACGATCCGCTCCCGGGTGAGCACCTGCCGCACCACGGGCTCCGGCGTCTCTCGCACCCGGTTCACGTTAACGCAGCCGCACCGGCAACTCGTCGTATCCCCGCAGCGTGCGGGTGCGGCGCCGCACGCCGGGGCCGGCTGCCGAGAGGTTCGGGTAGCGCTCGAACAACCGGCGCAGCGCCTCCTCCCCCTCGATCCGGGCGAGCGCGGCCCCCAGGCAGTAGTGGACGCCGCTGGAGAACGCCAGGTGCTCCCGCGCGTTCGCCCGGTGGACGTCGAACCGCTCGGGGTTCTCGAAGACCTCCGGATCGCGGTTCGCGCCGCCGATGAGGATCGAGAGGAACGTCCCGGCGCGGACCGGCGTACCGGCGACCTCGGTGTCGTGCAGCGCGCGGCGGGCCGTGTTCTGCACCGGCGAGTCGTAGCGCAGGACCTCCTCCACGGCGTTGCCCCAGCCGCCCGGGTCGGCGCGCAGGTCGGCCAGCTGGTCGGGGTGGTCGAGCAGCAGAGCCGCGCCGTTGCCGATCAGGTTGACGGTCGTCTCGAACCCGGCGGCGAGCAACAGACCCGCGATCGCGAGCAGCTCGGTCTCGGTCAGGTCGTTCTCGTCGTGCAGCAGGCGGCTGATCAGGTCGTCGCCGGGGTCGCGCCGCAGTCGCGCGAAGTGGTCGGACATCCAGTCGTTGAGGTTTCGGATCGCCCGGTCGACGCGGCGGTACTCGCGGAACGACAGTCCCATGTCGAGCACCGGGGCCGCCGCGCTGCCCCACGCGACGAACTGGGTGCGCATGTCGGTCGGTACCCCGAGGATCTCGGCGATGATCGTGACCGGGAGCAGGCTCGCGTAGCTGCCGACGAGGTCGACGGGCGCGCCCCCGTGCTCCCGCTCGGCGCGGTCGAGCAACTCGTCGGCGAGCTCGCCGACCCGCCCGCGCATCGAGGCCATCGCCCTGGCAGTGAACACCTTCGACACCAGCCGGCGGTAGCGGGTGTGGGCCGGCGGATCCACCGCGAGCATCGACGGCGGCGTGACCGGGCCGATCGTGCGGCTCGGCCGGGTCATCAGCCAGCGGGCCAGCGGCGGCAGGGCGTCCGGGTCGGAGACGACGCCGAACGCGTCGCTGCGCAGCGCACCCCCGGCGATCCGGTGGTGCGCGGTGGCGGCGAGGAACGGGCCCTTGACGATCGGACCCCGCTCGCGGATCTGCGTGTAGAGCGGGAACGGATCGGCTCGCGCCGCCGGGTCGGAGAACAGCTGGGCCTGCAGGTCGCCCTGCTTGAGGGCCCGGTTCATCGCAGCGCGGGCCGCCCCGTGCCGCGCCGCCCAGGAGCCGGCGGTGAGCAGCTCGGCGGACAACCGGCCGGCGCGTTTGCGGGTCGCCGGACGGTCGGCGGTCAGCGTCATCGGGCCTCCATACGTACGTTGTACGTGCCACGTACGTTGTACGTGCCACGTACGTTGTACGTGGCACGTACGTTGTACGTACCGGAGCGGTCGGCTGTCAACGGGAACGACGGTCGACCTCGCGGCGTCGTGGAGTCGTGACCCCGGCCACGTCGTGCTGGAGCGCGGGTGGGACGGCGTGTACAGTGCCGCCTAGGTCATGAGCGCCAGCGTCAAGCCCCGGCTCGCTGGCTGGCAACCCTCCTCGTACGCGGTGGGGTGCCCCGGGTGAAGACCTGGCCCAGCCGTAATCCCACGGCGGGCAAGCGCGGATCTTCCGGAGTGACGTTCATGCTGACCCTTACCCAGTCGCCGCGTGTCCTCGGTGACGACCTGCTGGTCACCCTCCCCGACGGCACCGTCACCGAGCACGTCAACCTCGACTACGCGGCCACCGCACCGTGTCTGGCCGCGGCCGCGGACGCGGTGAACGACATCCTGCCCTGGTACGCCAGCGTGCACCGGGGCGCCGGAGCGGCGTCGCAGCGCTGCACGCTCGCGTACGAACGGGCCCGCCAGACGATCGGCGACTTCGTCGGCGCTCGCGCGGACGACCACGTGATCTTCACCCGCAACACCACCGACGCGCTCAACCTGCTGGCCCGCGCCCTGCCCGCGGGGACGACGGTCGTCGGGTGGGCCGGTGAGCACCACGCGAACTTGCTGCCCTGGGGCAACACGGTGTGGCTCCCGGTGCCGCGCACCGCGGCCGAGGCCGTGGACGGCCTGGCCACCGCGCTGGCCGACCTGACCGGTCCGGCCGGACCGGCCGGGCCGCTCCTGGTCACCGTCACCGGCGCGTCGAACGTCACCGGTGAGGTCTGGCCGGTGGACGAGCTCACCGCCGTGGCCCATCGGCACGGGGCCCGCATCGTGGTGGACGCCGCCCAGCTCGCGCCGCACCGGCCGGTGTCGCTGGCCGGCTCCGGTGTGGACTACCTCGCGCTCTCCGGCCACAAGCTCTACGCGCCGTTCGGTGCCGGAGTGCTGGCCGGCCGGGCCGACTGGCTGGACGCAGCGGAGCCCTACCTGGCCGGCGGCGGCGCCACGGCGTTCGTCGCGCCGATCGCCGACGGCGACCTGGTCGCCTACGCCGTCGACTGGAACTCCGGGCCGGCGCGGCACGAGGCAGGCACCCCGAACCTGCTCGGTGCGGTCGCGCTCGCGGCGGTCTGCGAGGTGCTGGGCACCGCCGACCGGTCGGCGCTCGCCGCCGCGGAGTCCGCACTCGTGGAGCGGCTCCGGAGCGGGTTGGCCGCCCTGCCCGGCGTCGGGGAGCTGCGCACGTTCCCGGACGCGCACGACCGCGTGGGCATCGTCAGCTTCGCGGTGGCGGGGGTGTCCGCGTCCGACGTGTCGACGCACCTCGCGACCCGCCACGGCATCGGCGTCCGGGACGGGCTGTTCTGCGCCCACCCCCTGACCCGGCGCCTGCTGGCCGACGCCGGCGCCCGCGCCGGCACCGATCTGGGCTCGTCCGCTGTGCGCGCGAGCGTCGGCCTGGGCAGTACCGAGGCCCACGTCGACCGCCTGCTCGACGGCGTCGCCGAGCTCACGCGCTGACGGCACGGCCTACACCGCGGGCAGCCTCGGGACGCTGGCCACGAGACGACGCGTGTACGCGTGGCCGGGTGCCCCGAGCACCGAGGCCGTGTCGCCCTGTTCGACGATGCGGCCGCCCTCGAGCACCGCCGTCTGCGAGCAGAGCGTCGCGACCACCGCGAGGTCGTGCGAGACCATCACCAGCGTCAGGCCCCTGGTCTCCCGCAGCTCGGCGAGCAGGTCCACGATCCGGACGCGGGTCGAGACGTCCAGCGCGCTGACCGGCTCGTCCGCGAGCAGCACCCGGGGCCGGCAGACGATGGCCCGCGCGATCGCGATGCGCTGCCGCTGCCCGCCGGAGAACTCGTGCGGATACCGGTCGACGACGTCGGCGGGCAGCCCCACGGCGTCCAGCGCGGCCGCCACCGCCGCACCGCGGTCGCCGGGGATGCGCAGCGACCGCAGCGGCTCGGCGACGATCCGGCCGATCCGCTGCCGCGGGTCCAGTGAGGAGTACGGGTCCTGGAACACGGTCTGGACGCTGCGCCGGAACGCCTGCCCGGCCGAGCGCACGTCCGCGCCGTCGAACAGCACCGCGCCGGACGTGGGCCTGGCCAGCCCGAGCAGCAGCCGCAGCAGCGTGGTCTTGCCCGCGCCGGACTCCCCGACCAACGCGACGCTGCGGCCCTCGGTGACCGCCACCGACACGTCCGTGAGCACGGGCGCCGAGCCGCGGTAGGCGAAGCCGACGTCGCGGGCTTCCAGAACGGTCATGACCACTCCAGTGCGGTGTCCAGTTTCCGGGCGGCGGCCACCAGCGACCGCGTGTACGGATGCTGCGGTGCCCGGAGCAGGTCGGCGAGCACCCCGGCCTCCACGGCGACGCCGCGCTCCAGCACGACGACGCGGTCGGTGACCCGGGACACCACCGCGAGGTCGTGGCTGATGAACAGCAGCCCCATGCCCCGGTCGCGTACCAGCCCGTCGAGCAACGTCAGCACGTCGGCCTGCACGGTCACGTCCAGCGCGGTCGTCGGCTCGTCCGCGATGAGCAGCGCGGGGCGGCAGGCCAGCGCCATCGCGATCGCGACCCGCTGCCGCTGGCCACCGGAGATCTGGTGCGGGTACGCGCGGGCGATCCGCTCGGGCTCGGCGAGGCGGACCTCCCGCAGCGCGTCGAGCACGGCGGCGCGCAACGCCCGCCCCCGCTCCGCGCCGAACCGCCGCAGTGGCTCGGCCACCTGGGCGCCGATCCTCATCAGGGGGTCCAGCGCGGTCAGCGGCTCCTGGAAGACGATCGCCGCGGCGCGCCCCCGCACCCGGGTCAGCTCCCGGTCCGAGGCGCCCACCACCTCGACGTCGCCGAGCCGCACGCTGCCGGACGCGGCGAGGCCCGCGGGCAGCAGGCCCATCACGGCCAGCGCGGTCAGCGACTTCCCCGACCCGGACTCACCGATCAGCCCCAGCCGATCCCCCGCGTCCACGGCGAACGACACGTCGTCGACGAGCACCGTGTCGCCCCGGACGGTCAGCCCGGAGACCGAGAGCACGCTCACGACGACCGCCTCCGCGTCGGGTCCGCCACGTCCCGCAGGCCGTCGGCGATCAGGTTCACGCCCACCACCAGCAACACCAGTGCGACGCCAGGCGCGATCGCGCCGATCGGCGCGGTGAGCACCGTGGCCTGTGCCTCCTGCAGCAGCTGTCCCCAGGACGCGTTCGGCGGGGGCGGCCCGAGCCCCAGGTAGGACAGGCTCGCCTCGGCCAGCACCGCCAGCCCGAACTGCAGCGCCAGGTTCACGACCAGCGTCGGCCAGACGTTCGGCAGCACGTGCTCGACGATGACGCGCGGCCACGACGTCCCCGACGTCCGGGACGCGGTGATGTAGTCCTGCGCGAGCACCCGCTTCACCAGCACCCGGGTCAGCCGGGCCACGATCGCCGACATGGCGAGCCCGATCGCGAGCACCGCCGAGGCCAGCGACGCCCCGCGTGCGGCGACGACGAGCATCGCCAGCAGCAGCGTCGGGAACGCGATGAGGATGTCGAGGAGCGCGGCCAGCGTGTCGTCCAGCCACCGCTGGGCGAATCCGGCCGCCAGCCCGGCGAGCACCCCGAGGACGCCGCCGAGCAGCACCGCGCCGGCGCCGGTCTGCAGCGCGATCCGTGCGCCGATCATCAGCCTGGTCACCAGGTCGCGCCCGAGCTTGTCGGTGCCGAGCCAGTGCGCGCCGTCGGGTGCGCTCAGCCGGCCGCCGGTCGTGTCGTCCGGCGGGTACGGCGTCCAGAACAGCGAGACGACCGCGACGAGCACGACGAGCCCGACCAGCACGCCGCCGACGACCAGCGCGACCGACCGCCGCCGCGAGCGGCGGCTCCCCGGCGCGACGACCGTCCCCGCCTCCGGTTCGCCGAGCGCGGCCGGCTCGGACGCGGATCCCAGCCCGCTCACGTGCCCACCCCCGACCGCAGGCGCGGGTCGATCAGCCGCTGCGCGAGGTCGGCGAGGAAGCCGATGACCAGAACCGCGAGCGTGCTGACGAACAGCACGCCCTGGATCACCGGGTAGTCGTGCTGGTCGATCGCCTGGACCAGCAGGCTCCCCAGGCCGGGCAGCGCGAAGACGCTCTCCACCACGACCGCGCCCAGGAACGTCGTGGCCAGCTCGATGCCGAGGATCGAGACCACTGGCACCGCGCCGTTGCGCACGCCGTGCCGCCACACCGCCCCGACGAACGACGAGCCCAGCGACCGCGCCGTGCGCAGGTAGTCGCTGCCCAGCACGTCCAGCGTCGCCGACCGCACGTACCGGATCAGCGACGCGGACATCACCAGCGCGATCGTGACGATCGGCAGCGCGAGCGACCGCAGCGCGTCCGGCGCCGACGCCCAGTCGTCGGACGGGAACCCACCGGCCGGCAGCACCCGCCACTGCAGCGCGAACACCGTCACCAGCAGGATGCCGATCCAGAACGCCGGTACCGCGATGCCCAGCTGCGACAGCCCGGAGAGCAGCGATCCGTACCAGGTGCGCGACCGCCACGCCGCCACGAACCCGACCGGTACCGCGATCACCAGCGCCAGGAGGAACGCCAGGAGCGTCAGCGGCACGGTGACCGCCAGCCGCGACGCGATCTCCGGCCCGACCGGCAGCGAGCTGACGAACGACGTGCCGAACGAGAACGTCGCCAGGTCACCGAGCCACGGCAGGAACTGCTCGGCCAGCGGCCGGTCGGTGCCGATCCGGTGCCGCGCCGCCTCGATCTGCTCCGGCGTCGCCCCGACCGAGAGCAGCGCGTTCGCCGGGTCGCCGGGCAGCAGGCGCAGCAGGAGGAACAGCACGACGCTGGCCAGCAACAACGACACGAGCAGGAACGCGAGCCGCCGGAGCAGGTACCTCCCCAGCGACCCGCGTGCCCGGCGGACCGTTACCGGTTTCAACTCTTCGTGATGCCGTAGGCGTAGAACTGCGAGTTGAGCCCGTTGACCGGGTAACCCGACAGCTTCGAGGACGCGACCACGATCTGCGGGTACAGGTAGAGCCAGTCGCTCGCCGCGTCCCGCGCGATCTGCTGGTTCACCTTCTTGAGCAGCGCGGTCTGCTGGGCCTCGGTGTCGGACTGCTCGGCCTGCTTCACCCACGTGGCGACCTGCGGGTTGTCGTAGCCCCAGTAGAACGTCGGGTCGCCGTACCAGACCACGTCCCGGTCGTTGACGTGCTCCTGCAGCGTCGCGGTGAAGTCGTGGTTCTTGTAGACCTTCGTGTACCACTCGTCCGCGGTGATCACGTTGATGTTCACCGTGATGCCCACCTTCGCGAGCTCGGACTTGATGAACGTCGCCGCGGTCGGGTGCGGGTCGTAGTTGGGGGTGTCGAGCGTGAACGTGAACCCGTTCGGGTAGCCGGCCGCGGCCAGCTCCTTTTTCGCCAGCGCCACGTCGTACGGGTTGACCTTGGTCAGGTCCTCGTACCAGGGGTCGGTCGGCGGCACCATCGAGCCGATCAGCGTGCCGTACTCGCCCCAGACCGACTCCAGCAGCTTCTTGTCGTCGATGGCCGACGACACCGCCTTGCGGACCCCCACCTTGGTGAACGGCGCGACCTTGTCGTTGAACGCGAGCAGCAGCTTCGTCGTCGACTTGCCGTTGGTGATCTTGTAGTCGGCGTTGTCGAACTGCTTCAGCGCGTCCGGTGACTGCTCACTCGTCACCACGTCGACCTGGTTGGTGAGCAGCGCGTTGTTGAGCGCGGTCGCCTCGGTGAAGTAGTGGAACACCACGCCGCTGTTGCTCGGCTTCGTGCCCCAGTAGCCGTCGAACTTCGTCAGCGTGAGCGTGGAGCCCCGCTTCCAGGCGCCCAGCCGGTAGGGGCCGGTGCCGTCCTCGCTCGTGCTGAGGTTCTTCGCCTGGTCGTTGATCACCCAGACGTAGCTCAGGTTGTAGACGAACGAGATCGACTTCGACGCGAGGGTCACGACGACCGTCCGAGCGTCCGGCGTCGCGATGCTCTTGATCACCTCGAGCTGGCTCTTCCGCGCGGACTGCGAGTTCTCCGCGGTGACCTTCTCGATGCTGTACTTGACGTCCGCCGAGGTCAGCGCCTTGCCGGAGTGGAACTTCACGCCGTCGCGCAGCGTGAACGTATAGGTCAGGCCGTCGGGGCTGACCTCGTGCTTCTCGGCGAGCAGCGGCTCGACCTCACCGTCGTCGGTGAGCCTGAAGAGCCCCTCGTAGACGTTGCCGTTGAACGCCTCGGTGACGCCCTGCCCGCCGCCGTTGGTGTTGTCGAGGTTCTGCGGTTCGTACAGCGACCCGACCTGGATCGTCGCGTTCGCGTCCGCGCTTCCCGACCCGCTGTCGCCGTTTCCGCCGCCGCACGCGGCGAGCGCCAGCACCGCGGTGAGGATCCCGCCGATTACCGCTTTCCGTTTCACGCTTTTCCTTCTTCTACGCGGAGCGGCGAACCGCCGCAAGCTTGGGGGGAGGTCTGTGGTGGCCGACTGCGGTCGGGTGCGGCGCGCGGTGGGCGGGCCTCCGGGTGGAGGACCGGGCCCGCTCACGCCGGACGGACAGCGCGGGACGGTCAGTGGGGTGCGTAGCCGTCGCGGAAGACGGGACGCTTCTCGCCGGCCTCGATGCGCACCGGGAAGCGGTTCTGCCGCGGCGGCATCGGACAGTTGTACTCGGCCGAGAAGCCGCAGGGCGGCACGAAAGCCCGGTTGAAGTCGAGCACCACCCGGTCGGTGCCCGGCCGGCGCTCGACGAACAGGAAGCGCCCGGCGGCGTACGTGTCGACGCCGTTGGTCGCGTCGCCGAAGACGAGCAGCAGCGTGCCCTCGTCGTCGAACGCGTTGAGCGTGTAGTCCGCACCCTGGTAGGTGAGCAGGATGTCGCCGGGGACCGCGAGATCCCGTGTCCGCCCGTTGTCCCGGAGGTGCTCGAACGGCACCGACTTGGGCTCCGGACCGCTACGCAGCGTCGCCTCGAGCACCAGACCCGGGTCGTAGTCGAAGACGTCGATCGTCTCGAAATGCCGGATCGCCGGCGAGTTGCCGTCCCAGCGCCTGATGCCGTGCTCGACCGCGCCGGTGACGATGTTCCGCCGCTGCAGGCGGGTGACCGTGACGCCGTCCTCCTGCTCCGCCTCCGGAGCCTCCGAACCCGGCTCCGACCAGCGGGTCTCGATCAATGCGAGGTTGCCGGTCGGTGCGGTGACCGCGGCCAGCCGGGACGCGCGCCAGGCGCGCCACTCGGAGACGGCGGGTTCGGTCGGGGCGGGTGCGGACATCGGGCGGGCGCTCACTTCGACTTCTCGGGGAACGGCGGTAGCGCCGCACACGGTGGGTGACCTTCCGGCTCGACAAACCCTACCGGGCCGGTCGGCTATTCCCACCGATGGCTTACGTCACACCGTTCCCGCTGGTCACGGACCCGTCGCGAACGGTTCTCGGGAATGCCGCCGGGTGGCTGGCGGAGGCCCGGTAGGGTTCGCGGATGTTCGTTGTGACCCTTACTTACGTCGCTGACATCTCCGAAGTGGATGCCGAGGAAGAGGCGCATCTCGCCTGGCTCGACGGCAACTTCGCCGACGGCGTCTTCGTCGCGGCCGGGCGGCGGGTGCCGCGCCACGGCGGCGTGATCCTCGCCGACGGCGTCGACCGGGAAGAGCTCAACCGCAGGCTCTCCCTCGACCCTTACGCCGAGAAGTGCCTGGCCGACTACACCGTGGTCGAGTTCGACGCCACGCGCGTCGCACCCGGCTTCGAGAAGCTCCGGGCCGACTCGGCGACGCCGGGCGCCGGCGTCGCATCCGTGCCGCCCCGCTCGGCGTCGGCCGCAGCCGGCGCGTAGGGCCGCCCCGACGCGGAGAGGACTTCGTGCGCCCGCCCCGGCGGGCGCACGAAGTTCCCCTGCCCGCGTTCCCCTGCCCGCGTTCCCGTGGCCGGTTCCCCTGCCCGCGTTCCCCCGGCCGCGTTCCCCTGGCCGCGCGGACGGTCGGAGCCCGACCGGAGCACACTCGACCCATGAGCACCGACCGCGACCGCGACGAGGCCGGGCGGCCACGGCAGGCCCGGCCGCGGGACGCACTGGGGCGCCCGCTGCCCTACGGCGACCCGGCCGGCGTCGAGCCGGTCTCCGAAGAGCCGTTGCCACCGCCGCAGGCGCTCGCCGAGGCCCAGCGGCTCCTCGACGGCGGGCGGGCGTTCTCCGCCCACGAGGTGCTCGAGGCGGCGTGGAAGGCCGCACCGGAGCCCGAGCGGGAGCTGTGGCAGGGCCTGGCCCAGTTCTGCGTCGGCATCACCCACGCCCAGCGCGGCAACCGGGCCGGCTCGGCGCGGCTGCTCGCCCGGGGGGTGTCCCGCTTGCGGCCGTACGCCGACGCACCACCGCACGGGGTGAAGGTCGGCGCCCTGCTCGCCTGGTACGACGCCCACCGCGACGCCCCGGAGGCCGCGCCCCCACCCCGCCTGAGCTGAGCCGCCTCAGTCGACGTGCAGGTCGACCGCGCTCAGCAGCGCGTGGACGTCGATCGGCTTGGTGAGGAACGCGTCGGCGCCGGCCTCCCGCAGCCGCCGCTCGGCACCGCCGGAGACGTCGGCGGTGACCACCACGACCGGCGTCCGGCGCAGCACCGGGTCGGGGTGGTTGCGCACGGCCGCGAGCACCTCGTCGCCGGAGCGGCCCGGGAGGTGGATGTCGAGCAGCACCAGCGCGGGCCGCAGCTCCTCCACCAGCCGGGTGCCGGACGTGCCGTCGTGCGCGACGACCAGGTTCAGGTGCTCGCGCTTGCTCAGCACCCGCTGCACCAGCGTCACGTTCGCCGGGTTGTCCTCGATGTAGAGCACGGTCGAGGTGCGGGTGTCCGCCGCGACCGGCGCCGCCCCGGCGGTGTTCAGGTCGGGACGATCGTCGGGCGCGGTGACCGTCGCGGGCAGATCGAGCCGGAACGTGGTGCCGAGGCCCTCGACGCTGCTCAGGCCGATCCGGGCGCCCATCGCCTCCAGCAGGCTCTTGACCAGCGACAGCCCCAGGCCGGTGCCTTCGACGTCGGTGCGCTCGGCCCCGAGCCGTTCGAACGGCACGAACACCTCCTCGAAGCGGTCGGCCGGGATGCCGAGGCCGTTGTCGGCCACCGTGACCCGCAGCCAGCGGGCGGCGTCGGGAGCCACCCGGCCGCCCGTGTCGTCGGCCGGGTGGACGTCGACCCTGACCCGGCCGCCCTCGCGGTTGTACTTCACGGCGTTGGAGAGCAGGTTGAGCAGCACCTGGCGGAGGCGCTGCCGGTCGGCGCGGGCGACCAGGCCGGTCGGGGCCAGCGCCGGGCGCTCGAGCATGACGCCGACGGCCTCGGCCTCCGGGCGTATCAGATTCAGGCACTCCTCGACGACCGGCTCCACGTGCACGTCCTCGACCGAGAGCGACAGGCGCCCGGTCTCGGTCCCGGCGACGTCCAGTGCGTCGTTCAGCACCGCCAGCAGGTGCCGGCCGGCGCGGATGATCTGGGTCAGGTTGTCGGCGTCCTCGGGGCGCAGGTCGGCGAGCTCGAGCAGCTGGGCGAACCCCAGGATCGCGTTGAGCGGCGTCCGCAGCTCGTGGCTCATCCGGGAGAGGAACTCGCCCTTGGCGCGGTTGGCGCGCTCGGCCCGGTCGCGCGCCTGCTCGGCGCGGTCGCGGGCGGCGTCGGCGTCGAGCGCCTCCTGGCGCCGCTCGGTGACGTCGTGCAGCGTGCCGGCGAACCCGGCGACGCTTCCCTCGGCGTCCCGGATCGCCTGGCCCCGCACCTCCATCCAGTGCGGGTTGCCGTCGCGGTCGAGGAAGCGCACGTCGCGGATCACGGTCTGCCCGTCGTCGGCGCCGCGCATGCTCTGGGCCAGGTGCTCCGCGGCGACCTGGCGGTCGTCGGGGTGTACGTGGTCCATCGCGCCCTTGCCGATCAACTCGGCGGCGGGGACCCCGGTGAACTCGGTGAAGGCCGGGTTGACGTAGGCGATCCGGCCCAGGGTGTCGAGCTGGACGACGATCGACCCGAGCTGGTCGAGGATCGTCCGGGCCCGCTGCCCCTCGGATTCCTGCGCGAGGAGGTCGGCGCGGCGGGTGATCGCGGCGCCGATCAGCGCGCCCGCCCCGACGACGACCTCGCCGCGCTCGCTGCCGCGGAGCTGCTCGACGACCGCGCTCTCGCTGATCAGGCCGCCGATCCGCAGCGCAGCGGTGACCAGGCCCTGGTGGGAGACCGGGAGCAGGACGCCGGGCCCGCCGAGGCTGGTGTCGTCGACGATCGGCCGTCCTTCGCCGAGCCGCTGCCACTGGATGTCGGAGAGACCGGGCGTCGCACCGATGCCGGGCGCACCGGCGGGCAGCCCGGGACGCGGCGCCGGACCGGCTGCCGGGGTCAGCGGCGGCGGGACCGGAGCGGCGTGCTCACCGGGCTCGGGGAGCTGCGGCAACCCCGGCGTGAGGCCGGGCGCGTCGGCCAGGCTGCGAGGCGCCTGCGCGGCCTCCGCGTCGGCCAGCGGGAACGGGTCGCTGGGGCCGGGCCGGTCGGCCGGGCGCACGACCAGCTCACCCCGGCGGCCGCCGAGGAAGGCGGCGACCGCGACCACCGACAGCTCCAGACCGCTGTCCAGCTCCGTCAGCGACGACGCGGACAGCAGCGTTCCGACCTCGACCAGTAGCTCGACACCCGACCGGTCGGTGAGGCTCTGCGCCTCCGTGCCGGAGCGAGCCGACTGCGGCACCCGATGCGGCGTTGTCCGATTCGTCACATTTCTTGCATCGGCAGGCCGCTTCCGGTCCTGAGCGGGTTACGGAACCACCCACGCGGTGAGCGCGGCGACCAGCGTGCCGTCGGACTCCAGGTCCTCGACGCGCACCCGGGCGAGCTTCGTCGAGAGCTGCTGCGGCTCCGCGGCGAGCCGCGAGGTGAGCACGCAGACGGTCGTCCCGGGCGTCGGCCCGACCCAGCCGACGCCCGGGTCCGAGCGGATCGCGTCGGCGCACCCCTGCGCCGCGGTCCCGGGGTCGGTGACGACCGCGAACCGGGCCGACCCGTCGAAGTCCAGGTGGAAGCCGTCCGCGCAGCTGCGGTAGGCGGCGTCCGCGCCGGCCGGGGGCAGGACACGCGGCTCGTCGAGGTCGATGTCGGTGCCTTCGCAGGTGCTCGGTGGAACGCGGACGAACTGCCGGTCGTACGCGAGTTCGTAGGCGGCCAGCGGATCCAGGCGGTCGGGGTCGAGTGAGCGGCTCGGCCGGGGCGTCGGGCTCGGCGGGGACGGCAGCGGGACCGGCACGGCCGGCTGCGGCACGACCGGCTGCGGCACGGCCGACGCCGGCTGCGCCCCGGCTGCGGCGCTGGCCGCCGCGCTCGCCGCGCGCTCGGCCGCCACCTGCGCCGACGTCGCCCGCCCCACCGCGACGATGCCGGTGATCGTCGCGACGCCACCGATCAGCAACGCGAGCACCGCGAGCCCCAGAGCCACCGGGGGCAGGCCGGCCGCGTCGAACGTCCCCGCCAGGTGCCGGGATTCGACCGAGTGACGCCCCGGCACGGGTTCGGGGACCCCGACGAAGCCCAGGAAGCCCGGCTCCTCCGGTGGCGTCTCCTCCGCGGGCTCCGGATCGATGACCGTGCGCCCGTAGACGGTCGCGGACCGGCCGTACCTCGTCGCCGGACGCTCGTCGGACGTGCCGCGGCCGGTCCGGCCCGGCTCGTCGTCGGGCCCGGGCTGATCCTGGAGGTTCAACGGTCCGTCGGGCGAGCGCGGCGGCGCGACCATCAAGTAGATCCCCCACGCGGTTTCCGGACTGAGCAGCCAGCGCACCGATCCAACCCCATGTACCGCATTTAACCCCATTCGACACGCGGTGGGGTGGTCAGACGTTACGCCGGTACTCGCCTCCCACCTCGAAGAACGCCTCGGTGATCTGACCGAGACTGCACACCCGGGCGGCGTCCATCAGGACCGCGAAGACGTTGTCGCCGGCCATCGCGGCGTCCTTGAGGCGCCGCAACGCCTCGGCGGACTCCACGGAGTGCTCGTGGCGGAACGCCCGCACCCGCTCGACCTGTGAGCGCTTCTCGTCCTCGGTGGCCCTGGCCAGCTCGATCGACCCGGACTCCTCGCCGCCGTCGGGCGGGAGGAACGTGTTGACGCCGATCAGCGGCAGCGACCCGTCGTGCTTGCGCTGTTCGTAGAGCATCGACTCGTCCTGGATGCGGCCACGCTGGTAGCCGGTCTCCATCGCGCCGAGCACGCCACCGCGCTCGGAGATCCGGTCGAACTCCGCCAGCACCGCCTCCTCCACGAGGTCGGTCAGCTCCTCGACGACGTACGAGCCCTGCAGCGGGTTCTCGTTCGTCGCCAGGCCCCACTCGCGGTTGATGATCAGCTGGATGGCGAGCGCCCGCCGCACCGAGGCCGCGGTCGGCGTGGTGACCGCCTCGTCGTAGGCGTTGGTGTGCAGGCTGTTGCAGTTGTCGTAGATCGCCGTGAGCGCCTGCAGCGTCGTGCGGATGTCGTTGAACTGCATCTCCTGCGCGTGCAGCGACCGCCCGGACGTCTGGACGTGGTACTTGAGCTTCTGGCTGCGCTCGTTCGCGCCGTAGCGCTCGCGCATCGCGATCGCCCAGATCCGCCTGGCGACCCGGCCGAGCACCGTGTACTCGGCGTCCATGCCGTTGGAGAAGAAGAACGAGAGGTTCGGCGCGAAGTCGTCGACGTCCATGCCGCGCGCGAGGTAGGACTCCACATAGGTGAACCCGTTGGCGAGCGTGAACGCCAGCTGGCTGATCGGGTTCGCCCCGGCCTCGGCGATGTGGTAGCCGGAGATGCTCACCGAGTAGAAGTTGCGGACCCGGTTGGCGATGAACCACTCCTGGATGTCACCCATCATCCGGAGGCTGAACTCGGTGGAGAACAGGCAGGTGTTCTGGCCCTGGTCCTCCTTGAGGATGTCGGCCTGCACGGTGCCGCGGACGGTGCTCAGCGCCCGCGCGGTCACCGCCGCCCGGTCGGCTCCGGGCCCGGCCTTCTCCAGCTCCTGGTCGATCACGGTGTTGAGGAAGAACGCCAGGATCGTGGGGGCCGGGCCGTTGATCGTCATCGACACCGACGTCGTGGGCGAGGTCAGGTCGAAGCCGGCGTAGAGCGCCTTCATGTCGTCCAGCGTCGCGATCGAGACGCCGGACGTGCCGATCTTGCCGTAGACGTCCGGCGGGGTGTCCGGATCGCGTCCGTAGAGGGTCACCGAGTCGAACGCGGTGGACAGGCGGGTCGCCTCCGACCCCTCGCTGAGGTACTTGAACCGGCGGTTCGTGCGGAACGCGTCGCCCTCACCGGCGAACATCCGGGCCGGGTCCTCACCCTCCCGCTTGAACGGGAAGACCCCGGCGGTGAACGGGAAGCGTCCGGGCAGGTTCTCGGCGCGCAGGAAGCGCAGCAGCTCGCCCTCGTCGACGTAGCGGGGCAGCGCGACGCGCGGGACCTTCGTGCCCGAGAGCGTCTCCCGGCGGAGTGCGGTGTGCAGTTCCCGGTCCCGGACGTGCACCACGAGCTCGTCGCCGGAGTAGTCGGCCTTCACTCGCGGCCAGGCCTCCAGCAGGGCGTCCGCGTCGCGGTCCACCGGCGTCCCGTCGATCAGCCGCTGCAGGTCGTTCGTGGGCGCGGCCGCCGCCGCGAGCGCGTCCCGCGCCGCGACCAGGTGCGCCCGCTGCCGGACGGCGGCCACCTGCGCGGCGGTGGTGCGGTGGTAGGCGCGGACGTCCTCGGCGATCTCGGCGAGGTAGCGCGCCCGCGTCGGCGGGACGACCGTGGCGGCCGATGTCGAGGTGCGGCCGGTCACCGGCGGCAGCACGCCGTCCCGGACGTCCAGGCCGCGGGTCGCCAGCGCGTCGCGGAGGTACTGGTAGAGCGCGGTGACGCCGTCGTCGTTGAACGTCGCGGCGCTGGTGCCGAAGACCGGCATGTCGGCCCAGGCGGCCCCGAACGCCTCCCGGTTGCGCACCAGCTGGCGGGCGACGTCGCGGCGGGCGTCCTCGGCGCCGCGCCGCTCGAACTTGTTGATCGCGACCGCGTCGGCGTAGTCGAGCATGTCGATCTTCTCCAGCTGCGACGCGGCGCCGAACTCCGGCGTCATCACGTACAGCGAGACGTCGACGAACGGGACGATCGCCGCGTCGCCCTGGCCGATCCCCGGTGTCTCGACGACGACGAGGTCGAAGCCGGTCGCCTTGCACACGTCGATCGCGCCGGCCAGGCCGCTGGGCAGCTCGCCCCCGGCCCGGCGCGTGGCCAGCGAACGGAAGAACACGACGTCGCCGTCGAGCCCGTTCATCCGGATCCGGTCGCCGAGCAGCGCGCCGCCGCCGCGGCGGCGCGTGGGGTCGACCGCGAGCACCGCGATCCGCAGCTTGTCCTGCTGGTCGAGGCGGAAGCGGCGGACGATCTCGTCGGTGAGCGAGGACTTCCCCGACCCGCCGGTCCCGGTGATGCCCAGCACCGGGACGGCCCTGGCCGTCACCCGGCTCGCGACCTCCGCCCGGAGCGCGTCGGGCAGCGCGTCGGCCTCGGCCATCGTGATCGCGCGCGCCACCGCCGTGGCCGTGCCGGTGAAGAGGCCCTCCAGCGCGGCGGCCTGGTCGATGACGGGCGGCTCCGCTCCGCCGGACCCGACCGCGCCCGCGGTGGCGGGGGGCCTGGGCGCCGCGGCGGCGAGGTCGTAGTCGCACGCGGCGATCATCGAGTTGATCATCGCGGCGAGGCCCATCTGCTGGCCGTCGGCCGGCGAGAAGATCCGCGCCACCCCGCGCGAGTGCAGCAGTGCGATCTCCTCGGGCACGATCACGCCGCCCCCGCCGCCGAACACCTTGACGTGCCCGGCGCCGCGCTCGGCGAGCAGCTCGACGAGGTAGCTGAAGTACTCGACGTGGCCGCCCTGGTAAGCGCTGATCGCCACGCCCTGTACGTCCTCGGAGATCGCGGCGTCGACGACTTCCCGCACCGACCGGTTGTGCCCGAGGTGGATCACCTCGGCACCTTGCGATTGGAGGATCCGCCGCATGATGTTGATCGCCGCGTCGTGCCCGTCGAACAGGCTGGACGCGGTGACGAAGCGGACCGGGTGTGCCGGTGCGTGCAGTGCCGGAGCCATGTCGTCGTCCCGTCGCGCGGAGATACTTTGACTTCCTACTATCTGACTCCCAAGCGTCAATGTCCAGCCTCGATCGCCCGCGTCAGGCGGGCGCGGGCGCCGGCCAGACTCGGGCCGTACCAGGTGAGCGACCGGCCGTCGACGCACGCGAACGCCGTGCCGGGGAACGCTTCCGGCCCGTCCTGGGGGGTGAACGCGTAGGGCTCGTCGGGCAGCAGCACCAGGTCGACGGGCGGCAGGGCGGCCGGGTCGAACCGTGGGTAGCGCTCGGGGCTCTCGCGCAGTACGTTGCGGTACCCGAGCCGCTCGACCAGGTCGCCCGCGAACGTGTCGGAGCCCAGCGCCATCCACGGCCGCCGCCAGATCGGCACGACCACCGACGGCCGCTCCGGCGCCATCGCGCTCCCGGCCGCGGAGCCCGATCCGCCGGCGCCCTCCGGCCCGTTCGCCACCTCCCACTCGTCGGCCGCGGCGGTGAACCACTCCGGCGTCGGAAGCCCGAGGACGGTCAGGAGCCGCCCGAGCGAGCCGAACGCAGCGGGCACCGTGCGGATGTCGGTGACGTACACCGGCACGCCGGCCGCACGCAGCGCATCCAGGTCGGGGGCGCGGTTCTCCTCCCGGTTGGCGAGCACCAGGTCGGGCGCGAGCGCGACGATCGCCGCCACGTCCGGGTTCTTGGTGCCCCCGATGCGCGCCACGTCGAGGTCGGCGGGGTGGGAGCACCAGTCGGTGACGCCGACCAGGAGCTCCCGCCTGCTCGCCGCGACCGTCTCGGTGAGCGACGGCACCAGGCTCACCACTCGCCGTATCTCGTCCGGCGCGGTTCCCACCGTGCCCGAGTCGTCCACCCAAGCAGCCATGGCTCCGACCCTAGGCACGGCACCCCGCCGCGCGGCCCCGTTACCCTGCAAGCCATGGCCGCGCCGAGCTCCCTGCCGTTCGATCCGGTCGAAGAGGCCGCCCGCAAATGGAGCGCCCGCTGGGACGACGCGGACGCGATGGCGGTGGCGACCTCGATCATGCGGGTCCAGCAGCTGCTCCTCGGGCGGATCGAGGGGGCACTGCGCCCGCTGCAGCTGACGTTCGCCCGGTACGAGGCGCTCGTCCTGCTCTGCTTCAGCCGCAACGGCAGCCTGCCGATGAGCAAGATGGGTCAGCGGCTGATGGTCCACCCGACGAGCATCACGAACATCGTCGACCGGCTGCAGGCACAGGAGTTCATCCGCCGCGAGCCGCACCCCACCGACCGGCGGACGACGCTGGTGGCGATCACCGACGCCGGTCGCGAAATCACCGAGCGGGCCACCGAGGCGCTGGTCGAGGTGCGGTTCGCGCTCGAGGCGCTCGATCCGGAGAAGATGAAGAGCCTCTACGACCTGCTGCGCGACGTCCGGCTGCACGCCGGTGACTTCCCGCCGGAGGACGAAGCGCGCACCTGGCCCAACGCGTTCAGCGAGCGGGAGTAAGACGCGCGAGCAGCTCGTCGCCCGGGAAGGAGGGCGCCTGCGCGCCCTCGGCGGCGTGCACGAGCTCCACGATCGCCCGGTTGGCCGGGGCCGGCACCCCGGCCCGTTCGGCCAGCCGCACCACCGCGCCGTTGAGGTGGTCGACCTCGGTGAGCCTGCCCGCCGCCAGGTCCTCGCACATCGACGACCGGGCCTCCGGATCGATCCGCAGCATCGACCCGGCGAGCCGGGTGAACAGCGCGTCCGGCAACCGCAGCAGCGTCGGCAGGGCCCCCGGCGGCACCTTCGTCACCCGCGCCGGCCGGATCCCGGCCGCCCGCAGCACCCGCAGTGCCTCCTCCATCAGCAGCGCCAGGACCCGCCGGTAGGCACGCTGCGACAGCTGCGCCCGCAGCGGTAGGCCGGCCAGCGCGTTCACCGCGTTGTTGAGGTTGAGCAGCAGCTTGCCCCACTGCACCGGAACGAAGTCCCCGCGCAGCGTGATCGGCAGCCCCGCCGCCGCGAACGCCGGCAGCCACGGATCGAGCGCCGATGTGCCGGCCGCCATCAGGTCGCCTTCGGTCGCCCGGTGCAGGCGCCCCGGCTCGGGGCTCACGACGTTGAACGGCACCATCCCGGCCACGACCTCGTAGTCGGGCAGCCGGGTCTGCAGCACGTCGAGGTTGCCGACACCGTTCTGCAGGCTCAGCACGACCGGCCGCTGCGGGGCGTGCGCGGCGATGAGGTCGGCGGCCTCGCCGGTGGCGGCGCTCTTCACCGTGACCAGCACCAGCCCGGCGTCGGCCAGGGCCGTGGGGTCCAGCGAGTAGTCCAGTGCGCCGGCCGGGATCTCGGTCCGGCCGCCGTCCAGGTCGGTCAGCGCGAGCGGCCCCTCGGCGTAGGGCCGCATCCGGGCCCGTCCGATCAGGCCGACGTCGGCGCCGGCCGCGTGCAGCGCCCCGCCGACGTACAGACCGATCAGTCCCGCGCCCAGCACCGCGATCCGGCTCCGCACTCCATGCTCCTCTCCGCACCCCCGGGCGCCCGATTGTGCTGACTTCGGCGCCACCCGGGCGCCGAAAGGGCAAATATCCCGCATGATGGACACCCTTGGCAGCCGGTGACAACCCGCTCCAGGCTCGGCACCCCGTGATTAGTAACCCCCTGACAACCCGGCTGTGCCTACTGCGCGCAAGGTCGTTGACCTCGCTCGCCGTCGCCCGCAGGGTGTGTCCATGGACGCGGACGTCATCGTGGTCGGAAGCGGATTGGCCGGGCTGGTCGCGGCGGCGGAGCTGGCCGACGCCGGCAGGTCGGTCGTCCTGCTCGACCAGGAGCCCGAGGCTTCGCTGGGCGGGCAGGCGTACTGGTCGTTCGGCGGCCTGTTCCTCGTCGACTCGCCCGAGCAGCGCCGGATGGGTATCCGCGACTCGGCCGAGCTGGCCTGGCAGGACTGGCTCGGCACCGCAGGCTTCGACCGCGAGGACGACGAAGACGTCTGGGCCCGCCGCTGGGCGCAGGCCTACGTCGACTTCGCGGCCGGCGAGAAGCGGGCCTGGCTGCGCTCCCAGGGCATCGGCCTCTTCCCGCTGGTCAACTGGGCAGAGCGCGGAGGCTACGACGCCACCGGCCACGGCAACTCGGTGCCGCGGTTCCACCTCACCTGGGGCACCGGGCCGGGCGTCGTCACGCCGTTCGTCCGCCGGGTGCGGGCCTCCGGCCACGTCGACCTGCGGTTCCGCCACCGGGTCGACCGGCTGCTGACCGACGACGGAGCGGTCACCGGCGTCGCCGGCAGCATCCTGGCACCCGACGACGCCCGCCGCGGCGCGCCGAGCAACCGCGACGTCGTCGGCGACTTCTCGCTGCGGGCCCAGGCCGTGATCGTCACCGCCGGCGGCATCGGCGGCAACCACGACCTGGTGCGGGAGAACTGGCCCGCGCGCCTGGGAACGCCGCCGAAGAGCATGCTCACGGGCGTCCCCGCCCACGTCGACGGACGGATGCTCGGCATCACCGAGTCGGCGGGCGGACGCGTGGTGAACCGCGACCGGATGTGGCACTACACCGAAGGCGTCACGAACTGGGACCCGATCTGGCCCGGCCACGGCATCCGGATCCTGCCCGGCCCGTCGTCGCTGTGGTTCGACGCCACCGGTAAGCGGCTCCCGGTGCCGCTCTTCCCCGGGTTCGACACGCTCGGGACGCTCGCGCACATCGCCAAGTCCGGCCACGACCACACCTGGTTCGTGCTCACCCAGAAGATCATCGAGAAGGAGTTCGCGCTCTCCGGCTCCGAGCAGAACCCCGACCTGACCGGCAAGGACGTCCGCCTCCTGCTGCAGCGCATCCGCCCGGGAGCCCCCGGGCCGGTGGAGGCGTTCAAGAAGCACGGCGTCGACTTCGTCGTGGCCGACACCCTGCCCGAGCTGGTCTCCGGCATGAACACGCTGACCGACACCCCGCTGCTCGACGCCGCGGAGATCGAGCGGCAGGTCACCGCCCGCGACCGCGAGATGGCCAACCCGTTCACGAAGGACCTGCAGATCACCGCGTTGCGCGGCGCCCGCTCCTACCGGGGCGACCGGCTGATCCGGGTCGCCACACCGCACCGGCTGCTCGACCCGGCCGCCGGTCCGCTGATCGCGGTCAAGCTGCACGTCCTCACCCGCAAGACGCTCGGCGGCCTGCAGACCGACCTGTCCAGCCGGGTGCTCGGCGCCGACGGCACGCCGGTGCCCGGCCTCTACGCGGCCGGTGAGGTCGCCGGCTTCGGTGGTGGCGGCATGCACGGCTACCGCGCGCTGGAGGGCACGTTCCTCGGCGGCTGCCTGTTCTCCGGCCGGGTGGCCGGCCGCGCGGCCGCCGCCGCGGTGTGAGGGCACAGCCGCTGGGTGTCCCGGTCGGCATCTGAACACCGCACGGGGCGGGTGGGCGCCCACCGACGCGAGCGGGAAGAATCGATCCCGTGACGACAGTTGACGCGGACGCCGTCGAGGCTGCCTCGGTCCGATTGAGCGGAGTGGTCTCGCGCACGCCGCTGGAGCGCAACGCCCGCCTCTCGGCGCGGCTCGGCGCCTCGGTGTGGCTCAAGCGCGAAGACCTGCAGGTGGTGCGCTCGTACAAGGTGCGAGGTGCCTACAACCTGATCGCGCAGCTCGACGAGGACAGCCGGGCGCGCGGTGTGGTCTGCGCCAGCGCAGGCAACCACGGACAGGGCCTCGCGTATGCCTGCGCGGCGCTCGGCGTCAAAGGCAAGGTGTTCGTACCCCGGCCGACCCCCCGGCAGAAGCGCGATCGCATCGCGGCTCTCGGCGGCGACGCCGTCGAGCTGGTCATCGCCGGGGACAGCTACGACGACGCGGCCGCGGCCGCCGCGGCGGACGCCGCACTCACCGGCGCGACGCTGGCCCCCGCCTTCGACGACCCGCGCACGATCGCGGGGCAGGGCACCGTGCTCAAGGAAGCGTTCGAGCAGCTCGACGACGTACCCGACGTCGTGGTGATCCCGGTGGGCGGCGGCGGGCTGCTCGCCGGGTCGCTGGCCTGGCTGCGGGAGCGCTACCCGCGGGTGCGTGTCGTCGGGGTGGAGCCCGCGGGCGCGGCCGGGATGGCCGCCGCGATCGCCGCCGGCGGGCCGGTGCCGCTGGCCGACCTGGACGGGTTCGTCGACGGCGCGGCCGTGCGTCGGGTCGGCGACGTGACGTACCCCCTGGTGAAAGGCGCGGAACTCGTCGCCGTGCCCGAGGGCCAGGTGTGCGTCGAGATGCTCGAGCTGTACCAGTCCGACGGCATCATCGCCGAGCCCGCCGGAGCGCTGGCCACGAGTGCGCTCGGCACCGTGCTCGACATCGAGCCGGAGTCGACCGTGCTGTGCGTGCTCTCCGGCGGCAACAACGACGTGAGCCGGTACGCCGAGGTCGTCGAGCGGGCGTTGGTGCACGAAGGGCGCAAGCACTACTTCCTGGTGGAGTTCCCGCAGGAACCCGGCGCGCTCCGGCGGTTCCTCGACGAGGTCCTCGGCCCGGACGACGACATCACGCTCTTCGAGTACGTGAAACGCAACAACCGGGAGACCGGGCCGGCGCTGGTCGGCGTCGAGCTGGGTCGGGCGGAGGACCTGGAGCCGCTGCTCAAGCGGATGGCGGAGGCCCCGCCCCGGATCGAGCGGGTCGAGACCGACAGCCCCCTGTTCCGGTTCCTGCTCTAGTGCGCCGGAGGGCTCCGTGGCCACCGACCCCGTAGGGTGGGCCGGTGAAACCGTTCCTGCTGCTGGCGACGCCAGCCGACGACGCCGCGGCCGACGACGAGTACGCCGCGTTCCTGCGCTTCTCCGGCCTGGCCGAGCGCGATCTGGTGCGGCACCGGCTGGAGCGCACACCGCTGGGCGACGTCGACCTCGCCGACTGGTCGGGCATCCTCCTCGGCGGTGGACCGTTCAACGTCTCCGACCCGGAGGCAGCGAAGACACCGGTGCAGCAGCGGGTGGAGGCCGAACTCGGGGCCTTGATCGCCCGCATCGTCGAGGCCGACTTCCCCTTCCTCGGCGCCTGCTACGGCATCGGCACGCTCGGCGGGCAGCAGGGCGCGGTGGTCGACCGGCGGTACAGCGAGCCGGTGGGGGCCGTCGAGATCACGGTCGTCGAGCCGGACCCGATCTTCCGCGGCGTGCCGGGGACGTTCGAGGCGTTCGTCGGCCACAAGGAGGCGATCAGCGCGCTGCCTCCCCACGCCGTGCTGCTGGCGAGCTCACCGGGCTGCCCGGTCCAGGCGTTCCGGATCGGGCGGCACGTCTACGCGACCCAGTTCCACCCCGAACTCGACGCCGACGGCCTGTGCACCCGCGTCGACGTCTACAAGTACGCGGGGTACTTCGCGCCGGAGGAAGCCGACCAGATCAAGGCGCTGGCCCGCGCCAGCGACGTGCGGCATCCCCCGGCGGTGCTGCGGTCGTTCATCGAACTGGCTACAGCAGTGACACGTAGTGAACGGTCGTCGGCGTCACTCGGATGACCACCCTGGTCCGGTCGTCGGGCTCGTGCGGTGGCTCGACCCCCAGGTACTTTCGCGAGAGCGCCAGCGGCAGCTCCTTGGCCGGGTCGGCGCTCACGACCGCGGTACCGCGTACCTCCGCGGAGGTGTACGGGTTGCCCGCGTCGTGGATCGTGACGCTCACCCGCGGGTCGCGGACGACGTTCCGTGCCTTCTTGCGGTCGACGAGCGCCGAGAAGAGCAGGTCGTCGCCGTCTCGCAGCACCCAGACGACACTCGACTGCGGCGATCCGTCCGGGTTGATCGTCGCCAGCGACGCGAAGTTGCGGGCGTCGAACAGGGCTCGTACCTCTGCACTCAACGTCATGCGCTGATCCTGTCGGAGACTGTTCCGTCGCGGAAGGTTTTCTTGGAGACTTTATTGGTCGGGCTTGTTATTGCGCGGTCCCGGCATCCAGCGGGTCACCACGCACGCGATCGCCAGCGACGGCAGCACGGCGAGCGCGCAGAGCACCGGGAGCGGCACGGCGCCCGATGCCGCCCCGAAGAGCCCGAAGACCGCCAGCGCGACGATCTCCTCCCCCACGTTCGCCACCGAGGTCACGGTGGCCCGCGGGCCGGTCAGGGCGTCCTGCAGCCGCGCGGCGGAGACGACGATGCCGCACCCGAGCAGTCCGAACCCCACCGCCAGCGCGAGGAAGCCGAGCGGGTGGCCGACCAGCGCTCCGGCGGCGAACACCACCACACCGCACGCCACGGCCAGCGCCGTCCACCGGGACGGCAGAGCGCCGAGGTGCCCGCCGACCTCCGCGCCGGCGGCGTACCCCACCGCCGGCGCGAGCAGCAGCAGCGGGAGCACCGCCGGCGACAGGGCGAAATCGTCGGCGAGCAGCGCGAAGTACTCCTCGACCGCGGTGACGCCGCTGAGCACGACGGCCACCAGCACGGCGCGCCCCACGACCCGGTTCCGCACCGCCTCGCGCACCCCGGCCCGCAGCGTCGCGAGGTACCCGGAGTCGTGGCTCCCGGGCTCGTGGTCGCCGCGGCCGTGGTCCCCTGGCGGACCTCCGGCGTCGGGCGGAGCGTCGGCAGCGGGTCGGCTGGCGACGGCAGGCGGAACGCCGGCGGGCAAGCGGGACGCGAGCCAGGCGGCCACCAGGCACACCACCACCGACGCCCACCCGGCGGCGGCGTAGCCGCCGAGCACGAGCGCGGGTGTGGCCAGCGCACTCCCGGCGAGCGCTCCGGCGGCCGACAGCGACTCCGCCCGCCCGAGAATGCGTGCGTACCGGTCGCTGGTGCCGTAGCGGGTCAGCTCGTCGTAGAGCAGCGCCTCCCACGTCCCGGACGAGGCCGCGCCGCTGGCGCCCCACAGCACGAAGCCCAGCGCGAACCCGGCGAACGACGGCTGGAGCACCCAGGAAGCGAAGCCCCCGGCCCGGACCAGCTCGGCGGCGACCAGGAGGTACCGGCGCGGCACCCGGTCAGCGAGCGCTCCGGAGGGTACCTCCAGTACGAAGCCGACGGTCGACCAGATTCCGAACAGGACGCTGATCTGCCCGCCGGACAGGCCCGCGTCCGCGAACAGCAGCGCGTAGATCGGGTAGAGCGGGATCAGCTCGGAGACGAAGACCAGGACCTGGACGCGACGGGCCAACCGCCGCGTGGGGTCCGGCGTACTACCGCTGGGTCAATGTCGCATGCGGTGATCGTCGCACGCGGCGCTAGTGATTTTGCGCGGTCGCGGCGAGTCGCTGCAGCATCGGGGGCGTGTCGCTCGCGGGCAGCACGGCCTCGACGAACACCATCCTGTCCGGCGCCGCGGACGCGGCCGCCAGCGCGTTGCGCAGGTCCCGGCGGCTGGTCACCCGGTAGGTGTGCGCGTGCGGGGCGAGCGACCGCACCAGCCCGCTCCAGTTCCACGCGGCGACGTCGTGGTACCCGGCGTGCGGGCTCCGCCGCACCCGATCGATCGTGTACCCGGCGTTGTTGACGACGATCACGACCGGCGTGAGGCCGTTCGCCGCCACCGTCCCCAGCTCCTGGGCGGTCCGCTGGGCGGCGCCGTCGCCGATCACCAGCACCGGGCGCCGGTGCGGCTCGGCGAGCCCGGCGCCGAGCGTCGCGGGCAGCGTGTAGCCGATCGAGCTCCACACCGGCTGGGCCAGGAACGCGGTGTCGGCCGGGAACGTCACGCTGACCGCACCCCAGAACGACGTCCCGATGTCGGCGAGCAGTGCCGAGGAGGGCGGCAGCCACTCCTCCAGGCTCTCCCAGAGCGAGATCTGCGTCAGCGCGTCGGTGACCGGGCCGTGCGCGTCCTCCGCGCGGCGGCCGAGCACCGCGAAGGCAGGCAGCCCGGCCGCGGGCAGCGTCGCGTACTCGCCGGCCAGACCGGTGAGCGCCGCCAGGGCCGCGCGCATCGGCACGCCCTCGAAGCGCTCGCCGGCCACGTGCGCGGTCGTGCCGCGGACGTCGATCGTGTGCGCGGGGTCCTTGCCGGCCGTGAACGCGCCCGCGACGACGTCGCTCGTCAGCGTGCCGACCGTGATCAGCACCGCGGCCTGGTCAACGGCCCGCCGCGCCGACTTGACGCCCAGGTCACCGCAGTAGACGCCGGCGAAGCACGGGTGGTCCTCGTCCAGGCAGCCCTTGCTCGAGACCAGCGTGACGAACGGCAGCGGGCCGGCCTCGACCAGCGCACGCAGCTCGCGAGCGGCGCCGCGCCGCTCCACCTCGTGACCGGCGACGACCGTGACCTGGCCGTCCTTGGCCCGCAGCAGGTCGCGTGCGGCGTTCGCGAACGCCGCGAGCGCGGGGGCGTCGACGTGCTCGGCACCGACGGGAGTGGCCAGCCGCCCGCCGTCGATCAGCGTGCCCGCGACGTCGACCGGCACGCTCAGGTACACCGGCCGGGACGTGAGCCGCGCGGCCGCGAGCACGTCGTCGATCTGCTCGGCGGCACGCTCGGGGGTGAGCACCTCCGCCGCGGCGGTGAACTCGCGGTAGGCACCGGCGAAGGGTCCGAGGGCACCGCAGGCGTCGCTCGCCGGTGCGCCGGTGATCTGGACGACGGGCACCTGCTCGGCGTACGCACCGGCGATCGCGTTGAGGCAGCTCAACTCGCCGACGCCGGACGTGGTGACGACCGCGGCGAGACCGCGCCGCCGGGCGTAGGCGTCCGCCGCGTAGCCGGCGTTGAGCTCGTTCGGCGAGCCGACCCAGCGCTGCTGGCCACCGCTGAGCAGACCGTCGATCAGCCCGAGGTTGGCATCACCCGGTACGCCGAAGAGGTGAGCCACTCCGTGCTGACGTAACCGCTCAGCCAGATAACCGGCGACCGTGACCCCGCCCGTGGCACCCATGCGCGAGAATGTGCTAGGTAGCGCTCAGATCGACAAGATGTACGGTGTTCGCGGAGCAAAATGCTCAACGCCGACGCCGGGGGTGCACGCAGGTTGAGCGAAACGCGCATCATCGACCGTACCGACGCCGCGATCCTGCTGGCGCTGGACACCGAACCGCTCGCTACCACCACCGCGCTCTCCGAACGGCTGCGGTTCGCCCGCAACACGGTACAGAGCAGGCAGCGGCGGCTGGAGTCCGACGGGTCGCTGGCGCCCCCGTCCAGCCGGCTGCGCCCGGCGGCGATGGGTTACTCGCTGCTGGCGTTCGTGTCGATCCAGATCAGCCAGGGCGAGCTCGACCCCACCGTCGCGGCGCTCTCGGCGATCCCGGAGGTGCTCGAGCTGCACGCGGTCACCGGCGACGCGGACCTGATCGCCCACGTGGTGGCCATCGACCCGGAGGATCTGCACCGCGTGACGCGGCTGATCGTGGGCTCCTACGGGGTGATGCGCACGAGCACGAGCATCGCCGCCCGCGAGCTCATCCCCCGCCGCATGGGCCCGCTGCTCACGCGCTCGCTCGAGGCTTGACACGGCGAACGGCCCGGCAGCCGCCGTGGGTGGGCTGCCGGGCCGTTCGGTGGTGCGGTCAGTGCTCGACGTGCTCGCGGCGCAGGCGGCCCAGCCGGCCGAGCTTGCTGTGCCCGAGCGTCTCGCGGGTCTTCGCGTCCTCGACGACGACCTCGCGGTCCGGGTCACGCTGGGCGGCGGCGGGCAGGTCGGCGTCGTTGGTCACGACCCGCTCGTCCCGGCGGGCCTCCTCGCGACGCTCGGCACGGTCGGCGTGGACCCGGTCCTCCCGGCGGGCCTCCTCCGCAGCGGTGGCCTCGTCCTGGATCCGGTGGTCACCGGGCGCGCCGACGACGTCGACGTCCGGCGAGAGCCGGCGCGCCTCCTGGGCCAGACGCTCGGCCTCGGCGTGCTCGGCGTCCGCGCGGCGCTTGCGCTCGGCGGCCTCCCGCTCCTCACGCGCGAGCTCCTGCTCGACCTCGGCACGGCGAGCCTGCGCCTGCGCGGCCTGCTGCGCGGCGGCGGCCCGCTCGGCCTCGGCCCGCGCGGCGCGCGCCTTGGACTCCTCGAGGTGCTCCTGCGCCTTGAGTCGTCGCTCCTCGGCCTTCCTGGCCTTCGCGCGCCGCATGCGCGGCACGACGACCGCGGCTACGAGGAGCGCGAGGAGCACGATCACGACGAGCGTGATGATCAGCCCGGTCGACATTGTCGGCCTCCGTCTGGGTCTCGGTACTGGTTCGTTGAGACACGGAGTACCCGTCTATTCGAGACGTAAAGCTCGAACCCTCCCGGAGCGCCCTATGTAGACGCTGTGAACGCGGCCTGTGCACGGCATTCGCTCGCGGAACGCCCGCAAATCCGCCGGCTAGTACTACCGCGGCAGCTACCGTGCCCTCGCCCTGGCTACGTGGCGTCACCCAACCCCACCGCCGATGCACAACGGTCCACGTGCCGGCGGACCTCGGACGGCTCGTCCCGGCCGACGGGACGGTCCCGGAATCCTGCGACGAGCGACTCCTGGCTCATCGCCCTCGTACCTCGACTGCCGTTGCAGTGCTAGGCCTGGCCGGCGGGTTCCCGTTCGTACCGCATCAGGCCCTCCTGGGTGACCGCGGCGACCAGGCGGCCCTGCCGGTCGAAGATGCGGCCCTGGGTGAGCGCGCGTCCGAAGCCGGCGGCGGGCGACGTCTGGTCGTAGAGGAGCCAGTCGTCGGCCCGGAACGGCTGGAGGAACCAGAGCGCGTGATCCAGCGATGCACCCTGGGTGTTCGCGTCCGGGTGCGGCACCCGGGCCGAGCCGAGCAGCGTCATGTCGCTCAGGTAGGTGAGCACGCAGACGTGGAACACCGGGTCGGACGGCAGCTTGTGCCGGTAGCGTATCCAGACCTGCTGCTGCGCCGCCCGGCCCGGCTCGCGCCCGACCGAGTCGGCCGGCACCTGGCGCAGGTCCCAGTCCGGCCACTCGCGGGCGTGCCAGGCCGCGATCTGCCCCTGCAGCCCGGTGGGGTCGGGCAGGTCCTCGGGGAACGGGACGGCCGGCATCGTGTCCTGGTGCTCGGGGCCCTCGTCCTGCACGTGGAACGACGCCGACATGAAGAAGATCGCCTTGCCGCCCTGCACCCCGGTGACCCGGCGGGTGGCGAAGGAGCGCCCGTCCCGGATGCGGTCGACCAGGTAGACGGTCGGGACCTCGGGCTTGCCCGGCCGGATGAAGTAGCCGTGCAGCGAGTGCACCGTGTACCCCTCGGCAACCGTCCGGACAGCCGCCACCAGCGCCTGCGCCGCGACTTGGCCCCCGAACGTCCGCTGCAGGAACGTGTCCGGGGTACTACCCCGGAAGATGTCGTCCTCGATCCGCTCGATCTCCAGGACCTCATGGATGGTCGCCACCGGCTCACCCTAAGTGCTCCGGCCCCGACCACCGTCAGCGGCCTCGTTCGTACGCATGTTCGGTGATACTGGAGGCATGGACCGCCTTCTCGAGGCGCACCAGCGGGCAGCGGCGTTCTACGCCGGCCAGCTCGCCCGGCTCCCGTGCGGTCCGGCCGTGGACTACCTGCGCAGCCGCGGCATCCCGCGCGGGCTGGCCGGGGCGCGCCCGTGGCGGCTGGGGTACGCGCCGCCGGGGCGCGCCGGGCTCCTCGATCACCTGCGCCGGCTCGGTTTCACCGACGACGAGCTGGTCACCGCCGGGCTGGCGGTCGCGCGCCGGGGGCGGCCGGTCGACGCGTTCCGCGACCGGGTGATGTTCCCGATCCGCGACCGGGACGGCGCGGTGCGCGCGTTCGTCGGCCGCGACCTCTCCGGCGACCCGCGCGTCCCCCGCTACCGCAACAGCGCGACGACGCCGGTCTTCACGAAGAGAGAGCACCTCTACGCGCTGGCCGAGAGCGTCCCGGCCGACGGGGCGCCGGGCGCCGTGGTGCTGGTGGAGGGGCCGGCGGACGCCGTCGCGCTCTCCCGGCTGCCGCCCGGGCCGGAGGGGCGCTGGGCTGCGGTGTCCACCTGCGGGACGGCGCTGGCCACCGGTCAGGTGGCGCTGCTGGCCACCGCCGTGCGGCCCGGTACCGCGGTGGTGGTGTGCTTCGATCCGGACGCCGCAGGGCGGCGCGCCGCCGACCGGGCCTACCAGTTGCTGCGCGGCTGGGAGGGGCCGGTGGACGCGGTCGTGCTGCCGTCCGGCGCCGACCCGGCCGCGCTGGTGGCGCGCTCCGGACCGCGGGGCGCCGACCGGATGCTCCGGGCCGCGCGGACGTCGCTGCTGGCCGCGCTGGTCTCCGCGCGCCTCGCCGGGCGTCGGCTGGACGAGATCGAGGGGCGGGTCACGGCCTTGCGTGCCGCCGGAGCCCTGTTGCGGCGCTCGGTGGAGCTGGCCCCGCGCGATCTGCGGCTGCTGCCGGAGATCGCCCGCTCGCTCAGCGTCGGGCTGGGCTTCGACGGAACCACCGTCCTGGAGAGCGTCTACGGCCCGCCGCACCCTCCGGCGCGGCGGGCCGGAGGGTCAGAGACCGAACCTGGCGGCGAGGATCTCGCGGTGGTGGAGCGGGTCACCGAACAGCAGTGACGACGCTTTCGCCCGCTTGAAGTACAGGTGCGCCGGGTGCTCCCAGGTGAACCCGATTCCCCCGTGCACCTGGATGTTCTCCGCGGCCACCGAGAGGTACGCCTCCCCGACGAACGACTTCGCCAGCGACGCGGTCACCGCCAGCGACGAGTCGCCGGTCGCCGCCACCTCGGCCGCGTGGTAGGCCGCCGAGCGCGCACCCTCGACCGCCACCAGCATGTCCGCGCACTTGTGCTTGATCGCCTGGAACGAGCCGATCGGCCGGCCGAACTGGATCCGCTCCTTGGCGTACGTCGTCGCCTGCGCCAGCACCGCACGGGCGCCGCCGACGCTCTCGTTCACCAGCGCCACGCACGCCAGCCGCAGCACCTGCACCAGGCCGTCGTCCGCGTCCCCCTCGGAGCCGATCAGCCGGGCCGGGGTGCCGTCGAACACGAGATCGGCCTGCTTGCGGGTGAGGTCCATGGTGGAGAGCGGGGCCGTGGTGAGCCCGGCCGCGCCCTTCTCGACCGCGAACAGGGACGGCCCGGCGTCGGCGCACGCGACGACCAGGATCAGGTCGGCGAGTGCGCCGTCGAGGACGAAGTGGCGGGCACCGCTGAGCGTGTACCCGGAGGGCGTGCTCACGGCCTCGACCGCGCCGTCGGGGTGCCCGGCGTCGTTGGCGTAGGCGAGCGTCGCGATCGTCTCGCCGCCGGCGATGCCGGGGAGGAGCTCCTTCTTCGCCTCCTCGTCGGTGGAGCCGAGCAACGCCTCGGTCGCGAGCACCGCCGAGGCGAAGAACGGACCGCTGAACAGGTGCGCGCCCATCTCCTCGAGCACCAGGCACAGCTCGACGAAGCTGAACCCGGAGCCCCCGTACTCCTCCGGGACGTGGATGCCCTGCAGACCGAGCTGCTCGCCCATCTGCTTCCAGACCGCCGGGTCGTAGCCCTCGGCGGATTCCATGAGACGGCGGACCGCGGACTCCGGCGAGGTGCGCTCCAGGAACGTCCGGACGGTACGGCGGAGCTCTTCCTGCTCCTCGGTGAAGACTCCGGAACTCATCGCGGCACGTCCTTCCAGGCGACGCCCTTGTCGACCCGGACGTCGCCGGGCAGGCCGAGCACTCGTTCACCGAGGATGTTGCGCAGGACCTCCGACGTGCCGCCCTCGATCGTGTTCGCCCTCGTGCGCAGGTACCAGGTCGTCGGCGCGGGCACTCCGCCGCTGCCGTAGGGCAGCGTGGGCCGCCGCATCTCGTAGTCGGGCACCAGCGAACCGGACATGCCGAGCAGGTCCACCTGGAACTCGGCGGCCCTCCGGTTGTACTCCGCGGAGGTCAGCTTCAGGACCGAGCCTTCGGGGCCCGGCTTGCCGCGGTTACCGCCCGCGGCGGCGCGGATCGCCGTGAGGTGGTTGACGTTCGCTTCGATCCAGAGCCGCACGGCCTGGTCGCGGCGGACCGGATTGCCCTCGCCGCGCGACACCGCGTGGCGGTAGCCGTCGAGGATGTCGGAGCCGGGCTCGGCCCGCGTCGCGAGGGCGCCGCCGAGCGAGACCCGCTCGTTCATGAGCGTGGTGGTGCCCACCCGCCACCCGGCGCCGACGTCGCCGATGCGGTCGGCGTCGGACACCCGGACGCCGTCGAAGAACACCTCGTTGAACTCGGCCGCCCCGGTCATCTGCCGCAGCGGCCGGACGTCGACGCCCGGCGCGTGCAGATCGACGAGGAACGCCGTGATGCCGTTGTGTTTCGGCACGTCCGGGTCGGTGCGGGCCAGGAGCAGCCCCCGGCGGGCCAGGTGGGCGAAGGAGGTCCAGACTTTCTGCCCGTCGAGCACCCACCCGTCGCCGTCCCGGCGGGCCCGGGTGGCGAGCCCGGCGACGTCGGACCCGGCGGAGGGTTCGCTGAACAGCTGGCTCCAGACCTCGGCGCCGGTGAACAGCGGCCGGAGGTACTTCGCGCGCTGCTCCGGGGTGCCGTGGGCCAGCAGCGTCGGGCCGCACATGCCGATCCCGATCGGGTTGTACGCGCCGGGCTGCGGCGCCCCGGCGGCGGTCAGCCGCTGCTCGACGAGGGCCTGCAGGGCAGGGGCGGCGTTGCTGCCCCCGTCGGCCCGGTCGACCCAGACCCACGCGAGTCCGGCGTCGAACCGTGCGCCGAGGAAGTCCTGCGGATCGGTGGTGGCGGGCGGGTGGTTGCGAAGTAAAGCGTCGATCGCGGCGGTGAGCTCCTCGGGGGACATCAACGTCTCCTCTCCCGGTGGCGGGTAGATAAGTACCCGTCCGCCCGAAGTTAACAGACGTTCCCCGTCCGGCTACCGCGCTTCGCAAACCCCCGCCGCCCGGCGCCCGGCCGCCCGCCCGGCCGACGACGAGGGCCCGCGGCGATGCCGCGGGCCCTCGGTGAACGGTCGTGCGTCAGTGCATCATCACGGGGGGCGCGCCTTCAACCTGGTCGTCGGAGAGGTGCGACTCCTCCTTCTTCCGCGGCAGGAAGAACGCCGAGACGAGCGTCAGCGCGCAGAGCGCCAGCGCCACCCAGTACGTCTGCGCGAACGCGTCCGCGGCCTGGGACAGCCCCTCGGCCACCGCCTGCGGGCCGCCGATCTGCTGCGCGATCTTCGGGTCCTGCTGCGCGGCGATCGCCGGCAGCGCCAGCTGGGAGTCCTTCAGGCCGTTGGTCAGCAGCACCGACATCAGCGCGACGCCGACCGAGCTGGCGATCTGCTGGGTGATGTTGAGCAGCGTCGAGCCGCGCGCCACCTCGTGGTTGGTGAGCGTCCGCAGCGCGCTCGTCATGATCGGCATCATCGTCAGGCCCATACCGAGACCCAGGACGAACAGCCAGCCGATCAGCTGCCAGTACGGGGTCTCGGCGGCGATCTGCGTGAGGCCGAACATGCCGATGCAGATCGCGATCAGACCGAACGGCACGATCCGCCCGACCGGCATCTTGTCCGCCAGCGTGCCCGCGATCGGCATCGTGACCATCGCGCCGAGGCCCTGCGGGGCGACGAGCAGACCGGCCATCAGCACCGACTCACCGCGGATCTGCTGGAAGTACGTCGGCACCAGCAGCAGGCCGCCGAAGAACGCCACCGCGAACAGGAACATCGTGATGATGCTGACCGTCAGGTTCCGGTTCCGGAACAGGCGCAGGTCGAGCAGCGGGTGCTTCGGCTTGAAGGAGTAGACGACGAACGCGACGACCAGCACGAGGCCGACCAGCGCCGGGATCCAGACCTTGTTCGCCGTGACCGTGCCCGCCTCCGGGATCGAGGAGACGCCGTAGAGGAACAGCGCGAGGCCGGGCGACATCATCAGCATGCCGACGAAGTCGAAGGACTCCGACGGCTGCGGGGTGTCGGCGGGGAGCACCAGGTACGAGTAGACCAGCGCGGCGATACCGATCGGGACGTTGATCAGGAAGATCCAGTGCCAGCTCGCGGCGTCGATCAGCCAGCCACCGAGGATCGGGCCACCGATCGGACCCAGCAGCATCGGCACGCCGAGGATCGCCATCAGGCGGCCCATCCGCTTCGGGCCCGCGGCCCGCGTCATGATCGTCATGCCCAGCGGCATCAGCATGCCGCCGCCGAGGCCCTGCAGCACCCGGAAGCCGATCAGCGCCTCGATGTTCCACGCGGCGGCGCAGAGCGCGGAGCCGGCCGTGAACAGCGCGATCGCGGTCATGTACAGGCGCTTGGTGCCGAAGCGGTCGGCCGCCCACCCGGTGAGCGGGATGACGGTGGCCAGCGCCAGCGTGTAACCGGTGACCGTCCACGCGACCTGTGCGTAGTCCAGCGGAGCGTCCGGCGAGCCGAACTCGGTCTGGAACGTGGGCAGCGCCACGTTCACGACCGTGATGTCGAGAATCGACATGATGGCCCCGAGGACGACCACCCCGGCGACCTTGAGTATGTCGGGTGTGATCTTGTCGTCGTTGGCCGTGGCTACGTCTGCCATGAGCCCATTCCCCTCATGCAATCCAGTCCCTCGTGGCGATCCGCAGGGCAGGTCGGTTTAATTTTACGCTCGTTCAATTCTTACTGCATCGATGCACTCGACGCGAATAGAATTAATGGCGCGAGCGGTACGCGAGGCGGAGCCCGAGTGAACTCACCGGGTGCGCCCCGCGGCTGGTCCCCCAAGTTCCTTGCATCACCCAAACAATCCGGATCGACGCTACCTCACGCCGGTTTCGCCCGTGTTCCCACCCTCGGTGACCGGTCGAACAGTCCGGTACCGGACACCGTGTGTCCCTCCGGGGCGATCGGCGGCGGCCTAAGGTGGCCGCGTGGCGGCAGTGGGAACTCGACTAGGGATCGACTTCGGGACCTCGAACACGGTGGCGGTGCTCGCCCGTCCCGACGGACGGGTCAACCCGCTGCTGGTGGACGGACAGCCGCAGCTGCCGTCCGCGGTGTGCGCGACGCCCGCCAAGGATCTCCTGGTCGGACGCGCCGCGCTGCACACCGCCCGGCTGCACCCGGAGGGGTACGAGCCCAACCCCAAACGCCGCATCGACGACGGCGTGGTGCTTCTCGGGGCCACCGAGTTCGACGTGGTGGCGCTGTTCGCCGCCGTGCTGCGCCGGGTCGCCGACGAGACGCGGCGGGTCACCGGCGAGCAGGCGCCCGGGGAGGTCCGGATCACCCATCCGGCGGTCTGGGGCGGTGCACGCCGGGATCTCCTCCGGAAGTCGGCCGCGGCCGCCGGGTGGCCGGCGCACTCCGTCGGCCTGGTGCCCGAGCCGGTCGCCGCGGCGGCCGCGTTCGCCGAGGTGCACGGTGCCCGGCTGCCGATCGACGGCAACGCACTCGTCTACGACCTGGGCGGCGGCACGTTCGACGCGACGGTGCTGCGCCGGACCCGGACCGGCTACGACGTCCGGGCCACCGACGGTCTCGTGGACGCGGGCGGGCTCGACATCGACCACGCGATCTTCACCCACGTCGGCCGGATCGTCGAGAAGCGCGACCCGGAGGCCTGGCGTGCGCTCACCTCCCCGACCACCGCGGCCGAGCGGCGGGCCCGCTGGCTGCTCCAGGACGACGTGCGGGGCGCCAAGGAACTGCTCTCCAGCGCCGCGTCGACGCTGATCCCGGTGACGCTGATCGACGACGAGGTGCCGCTGACCCGCAACGAGCTCGACGACCTGACGCGGCCGCTGCTGGAGCGGACGATCGTGTCGGTGCAGGGCGTGCTGCGGGAGGCCGGGATCACACCCGGGGACCTCTCGGCGGTGTTCCTGGTCGGTGGCTCGACGCGGATCCCGCTGGTGGCGACGATGCTGCACCGGACACTGGGTGTACCGGCCACGGTGCTGGAGCAGCCGGAGCTGATCGTGGCCGAGGGGGCGCTGCGGGTGCGGGCGTTCGACGCTCCGCCGGGGGCACCCCGGTCGGCACCGCCCTTCCCGGCCCCCCGGTCGGCACCGCCGCAGTTCGGGCCACCGCACGGGGCGCCGCACTCGGCACCGCCGCACCCGCACTCGGCGCCGCCGGCGCACCAGCGCTCGGCACCGCCGCAGGGAGCCCACCCGCACGGGGCCCACCAGCACGGGGCCCACCCACATCCCGCACCGCCGCACGCCGCTCACCCTCGCTCCGCGCCGCCGCACGCTGCCCACCCGCACGCACCCCACCCGCACCCCGGGCAGCAGCAGCCCGCGCAGCAGCACCCCGCGCCGCCGGCCTACCCGGGCCCGCTGCCGCGGTCGGGTCCGCCGTTCCCGCCGCAGCCGGCCCGCCCGGCGCCCGCGCCGTACCCCACCCACGCCCCGCACCAGGGCCAGTGGGCACCGGGGGCACCGGGGGCACCGGGGGCACAGCGCCCGCCGTTCCCGCCGGCGCCCGAGCCGCAGGCGGCACCCGGTCCGGTTCGCGGCGATCGCGACGTCCGCGCCGCCGAGGCGGCGCCCGCCCCGTTCACGTCCCCGCCTCCCCCGCCGAGCCCCGCGGGCCCGGCCGGGCCCCCGGCACCGGTCAGCGCGGCCCCGGTCAGCGCGGCACCGGTCAGCGCGGCACCGGTCAGCGCGGCGCCGGTCAGCGCGGCGCCCGTCAGCGCGGCCCCGGTCAGCGGTACGGCGCCCGTCAGCGGTACGGCGCCGGTCAGCGCGGCACCCGTGAGCGCCGCACCGATCAGTTCGGCACCCGCCGCCCCGACGACGCAGATCCGCACGATGCACCAGCCCGGTGACCCCACCGAGCTGCACGGGCACGACGGGCCCGTGTCCGGTGTGGCGGTCAGCCCGGACGGGACCCGCCTGGCCACCGGCGGCGCCGACCGCACCGTCCGGATCTGGGACCTCGGCACCGGACGCCGGATCGTCGGCCTGACCGGGCACGTGGGCCGGATCAACGGCATCGCGGCCAGCCCGGACGGAACCCGCCTGGTCAGCGTCTCCGACGACCGGACGGTGCGGGTCTGGGACCCGGCCGCCGGCACCGAGCTGGCGACCCTCACCGGCCACACCGACATGGTGCGCGCGGTCGCGTTCCACCCCGACGGCAGGCGTGTGGCCACCGGTAGCTTCGATCACAGCGTCCGCGTCTGGGACATCCGGGCCGGCGAGACCGCCGGAACCCTCACCGGGCACGCGGACGTCGTCCGCGCGGTCGCGTTCCACCCCGACGGCAAGCGGATCGTCACCGGCAGCTTCGACCAGACGGTCCGCATCTGGGACGTCGTGAGCACGCGGCAGCTGGCGAGCCTGAGCGGGCACGGGCTCGTGCACGCGGTGGCGTTCAGCCCGGACGGGCGGATCCTGGCCACGGCGGGCGTGGACGGTACCGCCCGGCTCTGGGACGCCGACACCGCGCGGCCGATCGGCGAACGGCTGGCCGGGCACTCCGGCGCGGTCACCGCGGTGGCGTTCAGCCCGGACAGCCGGGCCCTGGCCACAGCGGGCATCGACGGCACCGCGCGCCTGTGGAACGTCGTCACCGGGCGGGCGCTCACCGCACCGATCGGTGGCCACACCGCGGCACTCACGGCCGTCGCGTTCACCCCGGACGGGCAGTCGCTGGTCACCGCCGGCCACGACGCGATCGTCCGCGTCCACCCCCTCTAGGGAAGCGGTCGGCGTAGGCGGGCAGGGCCCGGGGCGGTGACGGCCACCGCCGGTGCCCGGTCGCGGTGCCCGCTAGAGCGACGCGCCGACCCGCAGCCAGCGACCCGACCGGGTGCGCCACAGCATGCCGGCGAACCGGACGAGGATGAACACGGCGAGGCCGCTCCACACCCCGGCCAGGCCCCAGCCGAGCACGGCGGCCGCGAGCGTCACCGGCACGAACCCGACCAGCGCCGAGCCGACCGTCACGTTGCGGATGAACGTGTTGTCCCCCGCACCCAGCAGGACACCGTCCAGCGCGAACACCACACCGGCGACCGGCATCATCGCGACCAGGAACGGCCACACCACCCCGAGCTGTCCGCGCACTCCCGTGTCGTCGGTGAACAGCGCGGGCACCACGAGCCAGCCGAGCCCGAACACCCCCGCGAACACCACGCCGGCCACCAGCCCGTAACGGCTCACCCGCCAGGCGGTGCCTTTCGCCGCGTCGACGTCCCCGCTCCCCAGCGCGGCGCCCACGAGCGACTGCGCCGCGATCGCGAACGAGTCGAGCAGCAGCGCGGTCAGGTTCCACAGCTGTAGCCCGACCTGGTGGGCCGCGAGCTGGGCGGCACCGGCCCGACCGGCCACCGCCGCGGCCGTGAGGAACGCGATCTGGAACGCCGCGGCCCGCACCACGAGATCCCGGCTCACGACGAGCTGCCGCCGCATCACCGACCACCGGGGGCGCAGCGGTACGTGCTCCCGCGCGAGCGCCCAGAGGCAGAGCCCGCCGCCGAGCCACTGCGCCAGCACGTTCGCCCAGGCCGAGCCCTCCAGCCCGAGCCCCACCGGGTACACCAGCACGGGCGAGGCGACGGCCGAGACGACGTTCGCGACCACCACGACGACGACCGGCGTCCTGGTGTCCTGGACCCCGCGCAGCCAGCCGTTGCCGGCGAACACCAGCAGGATCCCGGGGAGCCCGAGCACCGCGATCCGCAGCCACGACTCGGCGGCGGCCGCGACGTCCCCGTCGCCCGCGATCAGCCGGGTGGCCGGTCCAGCGAGCACCTGACCGGCGAGCACACCGATTCCGCCGATGCCCAGCGCCAGCCACGACGCCTGGACGCCTTCGCCGACCGCCGCACCGCGCTCTCCGGCGCCGAACCAGCGGGCCGCCCGCCCCGTGGTGCCGTACGCCAGCGTGGTGCCGACGATCGCGAGCAGACCCATCACCGTGCCGCCGGCTCCGAGCGCGGCGAGCGCGACCCGGCCGAGGTGCCCCACGACCGCGGTGTCGACCAGCAGGAACAGCGGCTCGGCCGCCAGCACGACGAACGCCGACGCCGCCAGCCGTACCACCCGCCCGGCCGGCGCGGCCCCACCGGACGAAGCCGGTGGGGCACCTGCCGCCGCGGCGTCCTCCGGCGGGCTCACGCCTTGACGGCCTGCACGGTGTACGTCAGCGGTGCCCGCCACGGGCGCTTCGCCAGCCGGAACTCGCCGTTCTCCTTCACCATCCGGCCCGGGAACGGCTCCCACGGCACCGAATCGTGCTCCACCAGCTGCGTGAGCGTCATCCCTTCGGCCAGCAACGCGGTGACGACCTCACCGATCCCGTGGTTCCAGTTGTGCACGGTGTTGTTCGTGAAGTTCGCCGGGGTGTCCACGTAGGAGCCCTCGTCGTGCCAGACGACCGGCTCTTCGCGCTCGAAGTACGGGTACTCCAGCACGAGCGTCTCGTCGGTGCGGGCGTCGTCGAGCGCCCAGAGCACCGGGTGGCCCTCGCGCATGAAGAGCCGCCCGCCCGGCCGCAGCAGCCGCGCGACGACCGCGGCCCACCGGCGCACGTCAGGGAGCCAGCAGAGCGCCCCCACGCCGGTGAACACGAAGTCGAAGCGCTCGGCGCCGAGCGCCTCGACCGCCTCGTAGACGTCGGACTGGACGTACTCGATCTTCGCCCCCGTCTCGGCGGCCAGCTCCCGCGCCTGGGTCAGCGACTCCCCGGAGAAGTCCAGCCCGGTCATCCGCGCGCCCAGCCGGGCCAGCGACAGGGTGTCGGTGCCGATGTGGCACTGCAGGTGCAGGCCGTCCAGCCCGGCGATGTCGCCGAGGCGCGGCTGGTCGAACTGCACGACGTTGCTCAGGTAGGTGGGGTCCACCCGGAAGCGGTCGACCGCGTAGTCCGTGGAAGCCGCGTGCGCCGCTGCGCGGTCGTCCCAGCTGGCGCGGTTCAGTGTGCGGTAGTCGTCGGTATCGCCGTTCGCTGTCACGACACGAAAATGTCATACCGGTCACAGCGATATCACGCGGGTCTCCCGCGTTGACGACCGCCAGACCGGTTGCGTCAGCAGCTGATTACGTACGGCGACACGCCGTTCGTTAGCACTTGTGTTCGAACAATGCAGTAAGGTGGGCACATGACCGCGATCGCTTACCAGCCTTCGATCCTGGAGCTCGCCGACACCGACGCGCGGCTCGGTCCGCTCACCGGCACGGTCCGCCGTCATGAACTGTCCGCCGGTGCCTGGGTCGACCACCTGCCGGGCTGGGTCCGCGGCTCCGACGCGGTCTTCCAGACACTCCTGTCCGACGTCGACTGGCGCGCCGAGCGGCGCGAGATGTACGACCGTGAGGTCGACGTCCCGCGCCTGCTGCGGTGGTACGGCGGCGGCGAGACGCTCCCCCACCCCCTGCTGGCCGAGGCCCGCGAGCAGCTCTCGGCCCACTACGCCGACGAGTTGGGCGAGCCGTTCGTCACGGCCGGTATGTGCCTCTACCGCGACGGCCGGGACAGCGTCGCCTGGCACGGCGACACGCTGGGGCGCTCCGCGCACAGCGACACCATGGTCGCGATCGTCTCGTTCGGATCACCGCGCCCGCTCCTGCTGCGGCCGCGCGGCGGCGGCTCCAGCCTGCGGTTCCCGGTCGGGCACGGCGACCTGGTCGTGATGGGTGGCTCGTGCCAGCGCACCTGGGAGCACGCCGTCCCGAAGACCACCCGCGCCGTGGGCCCCCGCGTCTCCGTCCAGTTCCGCCCCGTCGACGTCGCCTGAGCGGCCCGTTCAGACCACACCGCCGAGGCGGGCCCTCACACGGACCGGGAGCCCGCCCGAAGCGGACTGCCCAGCCCTCACACGGACCGGGAGCCCGCCCGAAGCGTCGCTGCCGATCCCCACGCACGAACCGGGAGCCCGACCGAAGTGGCTGCCGATCCCTTCGCACGAACCTGGAGCCCGTCCAGGGCGACGCTGCCGATCCCCACGCACGAACCGGGAGCCCGACCGAAGCGTCGCCGCCCATCCCTTCGCACGAACCTGGAGCCCGTCCAGGGCGACGCTGCCGATCGGGCGCGACGACGCCGCGTATAGGTGATACTCAAGTCGTCGCGCCCGCTCGGCAGCGTCGTTCTGGGCGGGCCGCCCTAATGGACTTGGCGGTCTTGGGTTTGCCAGTAGGGGGCGCGGAGCTTGAACTTCTGGAGCTTTCCGGTCGCCGTCCTCGGTAGAGCGTCGACGAACTCCACGCGCTTCGGGCACTTGTACCCGGCCAGCCGGCTCCGGCAGAACGCGATCACGTCCTCCGCCGTCACCGCCGACCCGTCGGTGACGACCAGCGCCGTGACGAGTTCGCCCCAGCGGTCGTCCGGGATCCCGATCACCGCGACCTCGCGTACCGCGGGGAGCGAGTTGAGCACGTCCTCGACCTCGATCGAGGAGACGTTCTCGCCGCCGCTGATGATCACGTCCTTCTTCCGGTCGGTGATCGTCAGGTAGCCGTCGGAGAACGTGCCGCCGTCGCCGGTGTGGAACCAGTTGCCGGCTTGCGCCTCCGCCGTGGCCGCCGGGTTCTCCCAGTACGCGTCGAGGTTGTGGTTGGTCTGCGCGAGCACTTCCCCGCCGGCGTCCACCTGGATGCGCACGCCGAGCGCCGGAGCACCGGCGCGCCCCAGCAGCCGGGCCTGCTCGGTGGGGTCCAGGTCGTCCCACTCCGACCGCAGCCGGTTGACGGTGAGCAGCGGCGCGGTCTCGGTGAGCCCGTAGATCTGGATGAACTCCCAGCCGAGATCCGACCGGATCCGCTCGATCGTCCGGGTGGGCGGCGGCGCACCGGCCACCACGACGCGCATCCGATCCCGCCCCGGGATCTCGCCCTCCCACGACCCGGCGGCCTCGAGCACGGCGTTGAGCACGGCAGGCGCCGCGCACGCGAGCGTCACGCCGTGATCGCGCACCCGCCGCAGGATCTCCGCGCCGTCCACCTTGCGGAGCACGACCTGGTGGACGCCGAGCCCGGTCATGGCGTACGGCATGCCCCAGCCGTTCGCGTGGAACATCGGCAGCGTGTGCAGGTAGACGTCCCGGTCGGTGACGCCCGCGTGCAGCGCGAACACCGTCGCGTTGAGCCAGTTGGCGCGGTGGGTGAGCTGGACGCCCTTCGGCCGGGCGGTGGTGCCGGACGTGTAGTTCAGGGTGCAGGTCGCGTTCTCGTCACCCTCCCACGGCCGCGGGTCGCCGTCGGAGGCGAAGATCTCGTCGGAGTCGAGCACGAACGTGTGCTCGGCCCGGACCGTGTCGAGCAGCCCCCGCAGCTCCGGATCGACCAGCAGCACATCGGCGCCGCAGTGGTCGACGATGTAGGCGATCTCCGCGGGCTGGAGCCGGAAGTTGATCGGCACGAGAATGCGCCCCCACCCGGAGACGCCGAAGAACGACGTGAGCATCCGCCCGGCGTTCTGCGACACGATCGCCACCCGCCCGCCCACCGGGACGCCGAGCGAGTCCAGCCGGGCAGCTTGCCGCCTGGCCAACTGCGCCAGGCGCCCGTAGGACACCGCGCCCAGCGACGGCGCCGGCTGCGACGGCTCGTCGGTGAAGCCGATCCGGTCGGGGTAGACCGTCTCGGCCCGGTCGAGGAAGTCCTTCACGTTGAGCGGATAGAACACCGCGCCACCTCCACGCCGCTGTGACGAGTCGTCGTCGCCACAGGCTAGTGGCGACCGGTGGCGGGTGCACCCGAGATGCACCCGGCGCGCACCTGACACCCCGTCACGATCGGCCGCACGCTGAGTGCGCACAGGGCACGGGCGAGTCCTGTGATCGCAACAACATCCACTCAAAAATCGACAACGGACATTTTCGACGTTGCTCGTTCCAGTAAGGCAGTTCGCCCCCGTTTCAATCGCCTGGTCACCACCCGTTTACTGGCAGCTATTACGTGTTGCGCAAACGTTACCGGGACCCGTTGACGGCCTCGATGGGTTCTGGTGAAGTGTGCGCACTAATGTTGGATCCCGTTGCGATCCACACGGCAAGGAGGCGCACTGATGCCCACCCCTTCGCTTGACTCCCTGCTCGGCCAGAACGGCATGAGCCGCCGATCGCTGCTCCGCGCCGTCGGGCTCGGCGCAGGTGCGATCGCGGCAGCCCCGCTGTTGGCCGCCTGCACCGGATCCGACAGCGGCTCGTCGTCCGGCGGCGGCACCGGCACGGTCACGTTCGGCTCGAACGGCTCCGACGAGGTGCCGAAGGCAGCCTTCGCGGCGCTGATGGCGTCGGCCAAGAGCGCCGTCGGCATCACGGTCAAGATCAACACGGTCGCGCACAACGACTTCCAGAACAACATCAACAACTACCTCAAGGGCAGCCCGGACGACGTCTTCACGTGGTTCGCCGGCTACCGGATGAAGTCGTACGCGAAGCAGGGCCTGGTCGCCGACATCGACGACGTGTGGGAGAAGGTCGGCAGCAACTTCTCCGAGGCGTTCAAGACCGCGTCCACCGGCGACGACGGCAAGAAGTACTTCGTACCGCTCTACAACTACCCGTGGGGCTGGTTCTACCGGCCGAGCGTGTGGAAGGCGAAGGGCTACACCGAGCCCAAGACCTGGGACCAGTTCATCGCCCTGTCGAAGAAGATGAAGGCGGACGGCCTCAACCCGATCGCGTTCGCCGACAAGGACGGCTGGCCCGCGTTCGGCACGTTCGACTACCTGAACATGCGCATCAACGGCTACCAGTTCCACGTCGACCTGATGGGTCACAAGGAGAGCTGGGAGGACGCGAAGGTCAAGAAGGTCTTCACGACCTGGAAGGAGATCTTCCCGTACCAGTCGGCCGACTCGCTCGGACGTACCTGGCAGGAAGCGGCCCAGACCGTCGTCACCAAGAAGTCCGGTATGTACCTGCTCGGCTCGTTCGTCGGCCAGCAGTGGCCGGAGGGCGACACCGACATCGACTTCTTCCCGTTCCCGGAGATCGACTCCAACGTCGGCGCGGACGCGATCGAGGCCCCGATCGACGGCTTCATGCTGAGCAAGAAGGGCGGCGAGAACGCCAGCGCCCGCAAGCTCATGGAGTACCTGGCCACCGGCAAGGCCGAGGACGTCTACCTGAAGACCGACCACAACGACGTCGCCGCCGCCAACGACGCCAGCACGTCGAACTACAACGCCCTGCAGAAGAAGGCCGCCGAGGTCATCGGTGCGGCGAAGAACATCTCCCAGTTCCTCGACCGCGACGCCGAGCCGGCGTTCGCCAACAACGCCGCGCTCCCCGCGTTCCAGCAGTTCATCAAGGACGGTGACGTCAACGCCGTGACGAAGGGCCTCGAGGCGCAGGCCAAGCAGATCTACGGCAGCTGAGCGCAGCATGACGACCCCTCAGGCCACAGTGGCCACGGACAGCACCCCCGTGTCGCGGCCGGCGCCGGCAGGCAAGCGCAAGAAGCTCCGCCGCCTGACCGGCACCGACCGCGTCGTCCTCGGGCTGATGGTCGGGATCCCGACGCTGATCGAGCTGCTGCTGGTCTGGGGGCCGGCGCTGTTCTCGGTCCTCCTCGGCTTCACCGACGCGCGGACCGACATCGACCAGCCCGGCGGAGTCAACTTCGCCGGGCTGGACAACTACAAGTTCATCACCGAGGAGTACCCGCCGTTCTGGCCGGCGGTGCAGCACAACATCATCTGGCTGGTGTTCCTGGCGGTGATCGCCACCCCGGTCGGCCTGTTCATCGCGGTGCTGCTGGACCAGAACCTCAAGGGCTCGCGGATCTACCAGAGCATCTTCTTCATCCCCGTGATGCTCTCGCTGGCCCTGGTCGGCATCATCTGGCACCTGATCTACAGCCCGGACGCCGGTCTGCTCAACAGCGTGCTGGGCACCGCAGGCACCTCCGACCAGATCGACTGGTTCGGTGACTCCAGCATCAACCTCTGGGCGGCGCTCGTCGCGGCGTCCTGGAAACACGTCGGGTACATCATGATCCTGTACCTGGCCGGCTTGAAAGGCGTCGACCCGTCGCTGCGCGAAGCCGCGGCGATCGACGGCGCCAACGCGGTGCAGACGTTCTTCCGCGTCGTCTTCCCGGCGATGCGCCCGATCAACATCGTGGTCGTCGTCATCACGGTCATCGAGGCACTGCGGGCGTTCGACATCGTCTACGTGATCAACCGCGGCACCAACGGCCTCGAGCTGCTCTCCGCGCTCGTCGTCCAGAACCTGGTCGGGGAAGGCACGCAGATCGGCGTCGGCGCCGCGATCGCGACCGTGCTGCTGGTGATTTCGCTGGTCCCGATCATCGCGTACCTCTGGCAGACCTTCCGGAAGGAGGAGGAGCGATGACCGTCATCGCCGAGCCCTCGGGCAAGACGACCACCCCGCTGAAGGCCTCGAAGTCCGGCGGCAGCGGCCCGAAGGTCAGCCGGGGCGGCCGGGTCTTCAGCTACTCGTTCCTCACGATCACCTCGGTGCTCTGGCTGATCCCGCTGGTCTGGACGATCTACACGTCGCTCCGGCCGGAGAAGGACACCCAGAAGTACGGGTACCTGAGCACCGGCGGATCGTTCAACTTCGACAACTACTCCGACGCCTGGAACCAGGGCGGGTTCTCGAAGTACTTCGTGAACTCGGCGATCATCACGGTTCCGGCGGTCATCCTGACGTTGATGCTCGCCGCGATGGTCGCGTTCGCGGTCTCCCGGTTCAAGTGGCGGTTCAACGTCGCGCTGCTGATCCTGTTCACCGCGGGCAACCTGCTGCCCCCGCAGATCCTCGCCGCGCCGCTGTTCCAGCTCTACAAGCACTTCGAGCTGCCGTACTCGGTGAGCGACTCCGGTTCGCTGCTCAACACCTACTACGGCGTCATCGCGGCGAACATCGCGTTCCAGGTGGGTTTCTGCACGTTCGTGCTCAGCAACTACATGAAGGCGCTGCCGCACGAGCTGACCGAGGCCGCGATGGTCGACGGCGCGGGCGTCTGGAAGCAGTTCTGGAAGATCATCCTCCCGCTCTGCCGCCCGGCCCTGGCCGCGCTCGGCACGCTGGTGGTCATCTGGATCTACAACGACTTCTTCTGGGCACTGCTGTTCATCCAGACCGGTGACCGCCTGCCGGTCACCACCGGCATCAACAACCTGTTCGGGCAGTACGCCCAGAACGACAACCTGATCGCCGCCGGTGCGCTGCTGACCGCGATCCCGGTGCTGGCCATCTACGTCGCACTGCAGCGCCAGTTCGTCGCCGGTCTCACTCTCGGCTCCAGCAAGGGTTGATGCCACTGTGAACCCTTTTCCACCTCACGGATCCCGGCAGGCCGAAGGACCCCCGCAAGGGTCGGTCGAGAAGAGTTCGATGACGAGTAGTGCGGGTCTGCGGGCGGTCACCGCCCGCCTCGGCGGCAAGCTGGCCTACGGCGGCGACTACAACCCCGAGCAGTGGCCGGAGTCGGTGTGGCTCGAGGACGTCGCGCTGATGAAGGAGGCCAAGGTCAACCTGGTCTCGGTCGGCATCTTCTCCTGGGCGAAGCTCGAGCCGGCGGAGAAGGAGTACGAGTTCGGCTGGCTCGACCGCGTCCTGGACCTGCTGCACGACAACGGCATCGCGGTCGACCTGGCCAACGCCTCGGCCACTCCCCCGCCGTGGTTCTCCCGCCGCTACCCCGACTCCCTGCCGGTGGACGCCGACGGGCAGCGCCGCTGGTACGGGGCGCGCCAGGCGTTCTGCCCGTCGTCGCCGGACTACCGTACGGCCGCCGCGCGGCTGACCAGGACGATCGGCGAGCGGTACGCCGGGCACCCCGCGGTGGCGATGTGGCACGTCCACAACGAGTACGGCTGCCACAACTGGCACTGCTACTGCGACACGTCGGCCGAGGCGTTCCGCACCTGGCTACGGGACCGGTACTCCACCCTGGAGACGCTCAACGAGGCGTGGGGCACGGCGTTCTGGAGCCAGCGGTACTACGACTGGGCCGAGGTCATCCCGCCGCGGACGCCCGCGTACCACACGTTCGCGAACCCGACCCAGCAGCTGGACTTCTGGCGGTTCTCCTCCGACGAGCTGCTGGACTGCTTCCGGGCCGAGGCAGAGATCCTCCGCGAGGTCTCCAGCGCTCCGGTGACGACGAACTTCATGACGTTCTTCAAGCCGCTGGACTACTGGGCCTGGGCGGCCGAGCAGGACCTCATCTCCAACGACCACTACCGGATCGCGGCCGGCTTCGGCGAGGTGTCGCCGCAGACGGACGCGACGCACGACCTGGCGATGTCCGGCGACCTCATCCGGTCGCTGGCCGGCGGGCAGCCGTGGCTGCTGATGGAGCACTCGACCTCGGCGGTCAACTGGCAGCCGCGCAACCCGGCGAAGCGCCCCGGCCAGCTGCGGCGCGACAGCCTCACGCACACCGCCCGCGGCGCCGACGGCGCACTGTTCTTCCAGTGGCGGCAGTCGAAGGCCGGCGCGGAGAAGTTCCACTCCGCGCTGGTGCCGCACGCCGGGCGCGACAGCCGGCTCTGGCACGACGTCGTGGAGCTCGGCTCCGACCTGGAGAAGCTGGCCGAGGTCGCCGGCACCGGGGTGCGGGCTGAGGTGGCGATCACGGTGGACTGGGAGAGCTGGTGGGCGATCGAGCTCGACTCGCACCCCAGCGCGGACGTCACCGGCCTGGGTGAGCTGCGCCGCTTCCACCGTGCGCTCTGGGAGCGCGGCGTCGCCTGCGACTTCGTGCACCCCGACCACGACCTGTCGGCCTACCGCCTGGTGATCGTGCCGACGCTGTACCTGACCGGCGGCGAGGCCGGCCCCAACCTCGCCGAGTTCGTCGAGGCGGGCGGCACCGCGCTGGTCACGTACTTCTCCGGGATCGTGGACCACAACGACCACGTCCGCCTCGGCGGCTACCCGGGCGCCTTCCGCGACCTGCTCGGCGTCCGCGTGGAAGAGTTCGACCCGCTGCTGGCCGGCGAGAGCGTCCCGATCGACGGTCTCGCGGAGGGCGCGACCGGGACCGTCTGGACCGAGGCCGCGACCGCCACCACCGCGGAGGTGCTCGCCACCTACGGCGGCGGTCCGCTGGCCGGCCGCCCGGTGCTCACCCGCAACACCGGCGGCACCGGTGAGGCCTGGTACCTCGGTACGCGGCTCGACCCGGCCGCGCACGCCGCGCTGGTCGGGCGGCTGCTCCGCGTCGCCGGTGTGGAGCCGGTGCTGCCGCTGGCCGAGTGGCCGGCCGGGCTCGACGTGGTCAAGCGGAGTTCCGGGGAGGCCGAGTACGTGTTCGCGATCAACCACTCCGCGGACGCGATTGCGGTGCCGGTTCGTGGGCAGGATCTGCTCACCGGGCGTGACTGGGCGCAGACCGACGAGGTCGGCGCGGGTGGGGTCGCCGTGATCCGGATCGCCGGCTGAGTCAAGGAGGACAGGGGCATGCGCGAATCAGCCAGCTGGCTGGCGCCGGGTCGGGTCAATCTGATCGGCGAGCACACCGACTACAACGACGGCTTCGTGCTGCCGCTGGCGATCGAGTTCGGCTGTCGGGCGACGGTGTCGCCGGGGCCGTCCGGAACGCTCCGGTTCACCTCCGTGCAGGAGCCGGAGCCGGTCGAGGTCCGCGTTCCGGCGCTGGCTCCCGAGCGGGTCACCGGCTGGGCGGCCTACCCGGCCGGCGTGCTGTGGGCGCTCGGGGTCGACCTGCCCGGCCTGACGATCGAGGTCGACTCGGACGTTCCGCTGGGCGCCGGGCTCTCCTCGTCGGCTGCGCTGACCTGCTCGGTCGCTGGCGCGGCGAACGACCTGCTGGAGCTGGGGCTCTCGCCGCGCGAGCTGGTGGCGGTGGCGCGCAAGGCCGAGAACGGGTTCGTCGGTGCGCCCACCGGCGGCATGGACCAGCTCGTCTCGATGCTCGGCGAGGCCGGTTCGGTGCTCTTCTGCGACATGCGCTCGCTCGACGTGCGTCCGGTTCCGTTCGACCTGGACGACGCCGGCCTGGCGCTGCTCGTCGTCGACTCGAACGCGCCCCACCGGCACGCCGACGGCGAGTACTCGGCCCGGCGTCGTGCGTGCGAGCGGGCGGCGTCGGCGCTCGGGGTGACCGCGCTGCGGGACGTGCCCGCCGACGGGCTGGACGCCGCGCTGGCGAAGCTGGCGACCGAGCCGGACGGCGAGGTGCTGGTGAAGCGCGCCCGCCACATCGTCACCGAGAACGCACGGGTCACTGACGTCGTGGCCCTGCTGGACGCGGGCCGGATCCGGGAGATCGGGCCCGCGCTCACCGCCTCGCACACCTCGATGCGCGAGGACTTCGAGATCACCGTCCCGGAGGTCGACGTCCTCGTCGAGGCGCTGCTGGCCGCGGGCGCCCACGGCGCCCGGATGACCGGTGGGGGTTTCGGGGGGTGCGTCATCGCGCTGCTCGACACCGACCGGGTCGACGCCGCGGCGCGCGCCGCGGTGGAGGCGGCGGCAGCGCGCGGTTTCGCCGAGCCCAGAACGTTCGTGACGTCGCCCGCCGCCGGGGCACACGCCGTGGACGGCTCGGATGCTGGCTAGCCAACGGCAGGCGCGGATCGTCGAGGAGATCCGGCGCGGCGGCGGGGTGCGGGTCAGCGACCTGACCGAGCTGCTCGGCGTCTCGGACATGACGATCCGCCGTGACCTCGAGGTGCTGGCGCGGGCCGGCGTGCTCCACAAGGTGCACGGCGGCGCGGTGCTGGCCAACTCGCGCCGCACCGACGAGCCCGGGTTCGCGGTCAAGAGCGCCCTGCAGCAGCCGGCGAAGGAGGCGATCGCCGCCCGCGCCGCGGAGCTGATCACGCCGGGAACGGCGATCGGGCTGTCCGCGGGCACCACGACCTGGACGCTGGCCAGGCACATCACGGCCATCCCGGAGCTGACCGTGGTGACGAACTCGACGACGGTGGCGGACATCCTCGAGGCCCAGGCCCCGCGCGCGGGGTTCACGGTGATCCTCACCGGCGGCGTGCGGACGCCCAGCGCCGCGCTGGTGGGGCCGGTCGCCGACCAGTCGATCGCCTCGCTCCACGTCGACCAGCTGTTCCTGGGCATGCACGGGATGGACGCCGTCGCCGGCCTCACCACACCCAACCTCGCCGAGGCGCAGACCAACCGGGCGCTGATCAACAGCGCGCGGGAGGTCGTCGTACTCGCCGACTCCACCAAGTGGGGGATCGTCGGCCTCGCCGACTTCGGTCCGCTCTCCACGGCGGACGTCCTGATCACCGACAGCGGCCTGCCCCCGGCCGCTCACGACATCCTGGCCGAGGCGGTCGGCGACCTCATCGTCGTCGACGTCGCAGCCGACCACCGCGCCGTCGAGGACCGCATATGAGCAACATCGCGCAGATCCATCTCTCCGACGGACGGGAGTTGTTCTACTTCGACGACGCCCCGGGCCGGGACCGGTCGGCCACCGACGAGCGTGGCCTGCCGCACGTCACCAACACGTCCGAGCGGCGCTGGGACGCGCTGGCCGGTGAGTGGGTGGTCATCGCCGGGCACCGTCAGTCGCGCACGTTCCTGCCGCCCACGGACCAGTGCCCGCTCTGCCCCACCCGGACCGGGCAACCCGACGGCGTCGACCACCGCACCGAGATCCCCGCCTCCGACTACGACGTCGTCGTGTTCGAGAACCGGTTCCCGTCGCTGTCGGTCTCCTCGACGGCCGAGTCGTCGCTGGACGGCCTGTTCCACATCGAACCGGGCAACGGGCGGTGCGAGGTCGTCTGCTTCACCAGCGACCACAACGGTGCGTTCTCCGGCCTGCCGGCCGCGCGCGTCCGGACCGTGCTCGACGCGCTGGCCCACCGGACCCGGGCGCTGGGCTCGATCGACGGCGTGGAGTACGTCTTCTGCTTCGAGAACCGGGGCGAGGAGATCGGCGTCACGCTCTCGCACCCGCACGGGCAGATCTACGCGTACCCGTTCGTGCCGCCGCGGATGGAGCGCACCCGGCAGGCGCTGCGCGACCACCACGACGCCACCGGCGAGTGCCTGCAGTGTGCGTTGCTCGCCGCCGAGCAGGCCGACGGGGCGCGGATCGTGGAGAAGGGCACGCACTTCACCGCGTACGTGCCGTTCGCCGCGCGCTGGCCGTACGAGGTGCTGATCGTGCCGCACCGGCACGTCCCGGATCTGCCCGCGCTGGACGAGGCGGAGCTGGCCGAGCTGGCCGAGCTCTACCCGGCCGTGCTGCGCCGCTTCGACGGCCTGTTCGAGACCCCGGCGCCCTACATCGCCGGGTGGCAGCAGGCACCGGTGCGGGCCGACCGCGACCTCTGGCACCTGGCGCTGCAGGTCTTCTCGATCCGCCGCGCGCCCGGGAAGCTCAAGTACCTGGCCGGCTCGGAGTCCGGCGCCGCGGTGTGGATCAACGACATCGCGCCGGAGCGGGCCGCGGCGGCGCTCCGCGGGGAGTCGTCCTGACCGAGGCCCTACCGCCCCGGCCGCGTGCCGGCCGGGGCCGCTAGCCTGCGGGCATGACCGTTCTGCCGTTGACGCCGGATGAGTTGCTGACCACCACGCGAAGCGTCCGCAAGCGCCTGGACCTGAGCCGGCCCGTGCCCGACGAGCTGATCCGCGAGTGCCTGGAGATCGCACTGCAGGCACCCAGCGGGTCCAACCGTCAGGACTGGCACTGGGTGGTCGTCACCGACGCCGCGAAGCGACAGGCGATCGCCGGGTACTACTCCGAGTCCTGGGAGCGCTACATCGCGTCCGGGCACTCGGCCGGCGCGCTCTACGCCGACGACCCCACCCGCGCCGCGGTGCAGCAGCGGATCGGCGACTCGGGCCAGTACCTCGCCGACCACATGGCCGAGGTACCCGTGCTGGTGATCCCGTGCATCCGGGCGGGCTCGCTGGGGGCGGGCAACCAGGCCGGGCTGTGGGGGTCGATCCTGCCCGCCGCCTGGAGCTTCATGCTCGCGGCGCGCGCTCGAGGGCTCGGCTCGGCCTGGACGACGCTGCACCTGCGGCACGAGGCGGCGATCTCCGAGCTGCTCGGCATCCCGGAGGGCATCGCGCAGGCCGCACTGATCCCGACCGCCTACTACACCGGCGACACGTTCCGCCCGGCCGCGCGCCAGCCACTCGACGAGGTCCTCCACGTGAACGGCTGGTGACCGATCCGGTTCACGGCGGGCGCGGGCTGTCTAGACTCGCCGAAGACGACGGGAGCATCACGATGGATCAGGCCTGGAAGCTGGAGCAACACTTCTGGCAGGAGCTCAGCGAAGGCCGGGCGGCGGGGTTCTACGCACGCCACATGACCTCCGACGGATACGTGGTGCTGCCGACCGGCGTCGTCGACCGGGACCAGCTGATCGCCCGCTGGGAGGGGCACGAGCCGCTCACCTACGAGCTCTCCGAGCCGCGCCTGCTGCTCGTCGACGGGAGCGTGCTCGTGCACTACCACGCGACCGCCGACGGGAGCTGGCTCCCGAACTACCGGGCCTGGGTCACGTCGCTCTACATCTGGGAGGGCTCGGGCTGGTCGCTGGCCTTCCGCCAGCACACCCCCGAGGGCCAGTTCGCGTTCTAGCGCACCCGCAGCACGCAGCCTAGGCCGGCCGGGACGGCTCGGCGGAGCGGGACGGCTGGGCCGGCGGGCGGGACGGGTCCGAGAGCTCCGCGATCAGCGTCGTGAGCACGTCCCTGGCCAGGTCGAGCTCGGCGGCGGCCCTGGCCAGGGCGGGGTCGTGCTCGGTGGTGGCGACCAGTGCGCCGACCGCGGCCATCTCCTCGAAGCTCGCGCAGACGTCGGCGAGCGCACCGGCACCGATGTTCGCCGCCGAACCCTTGAGCTTGTGGGCACGCTCGGCCACGGCACCGGCGTCCCCGGTGTGGACCGCGTCGCGGAGCGCGGCGAGCGTCTCCGGTGCGGTCCGGACGAACGCGCCGACCATCTCGGCGAGCAGCTCCTTCTCGTCGGCTCGCGGATCCGGCCCGGCGATGTCGGCGAACCGCGCCCGGATGCTGCTCTCCTGCTCCGCCGCGTCGGGCGGGCCGAGCCGGGCGCCCGCGTCGGCACCGTCGATTCCGTCGGCCGGACCGGGGGGATCGGCCGCCGGGCCCGCCGGGTCGGGCGCGGCGTCGAGCGCCGATGCGTCCGCGGGCGCGCGGCCGGCCAGCTCCGGGTGCGCGCGCGCGAAGTCGTCGAGCGCCCGGCGCAGGTCGTCGGCGCGCACCGGCTTGGGCAAGTAGCTGTCCATGCCCGCGGCCCGGCACGCCGCCTTGTCCTCGACGAGCACGCTCGCGGTCATCGCGATGATGTGCGGCTGCCCGCCGGCCGGTCGACCCGCCCGGATCCGCCGGGTCGCCTCCAGCCCGTCCATCGTCGGCATCTGCACGTCCATCAGGACGACGTCGTAGGGCGCGCGCTCCACCGCACGCACCGCCTCCTGGCCGTCGGCGACCGTGTCGACCCTGTGCCCCTGCTTGGACAGCATGAGCTGGGCGACCTTCTGGTTGACCGGGTTGTCCTCGGCGAGCAGTATCCGCAGCGGGACCGACGAGGGCCGGGCCGAGTGCGCGCCGGCCTCTTCCGGCGCCGACTGCGACCGGGACACCACCCGGGCCAGCGTCGCGTGCAGCACGGCACCGCGTGCGGGCTTGGTGAGCACCGCGTCGAACAGCCGCTGCTGGTCCGGGCCGGGGCGCCAGGCGACGCTGGTCAGCAGGATCAGCGGGAGGTCGGCGGTGGCCTCCGCGGCGCGGAGCGCGGCGGCCAGCTGCGCCCCGTCCATCTCGGGCATGTGCATGTCGAGCACCGCGACGTCGAACGGCTCGGACACCGTCACCAGCGTCAGCGCCTCGGCGGCCGAGCGGACGTCCGTGCACCGCAGCCCCCACCCGGACAGCTGCAGGCGCAGCACCTGCCGGTTCGTCGCGTTGTCGTCGACGATCAACGCATGGGCACCGGTGAGCGCGGCGTGGTCCGGCGCGCTGATCTGACAGGCGCTGCAGCCGGTGAGCATCGCGGTGAGCGTGAACGTCGAGCCGACCCCGACCTCGCTCTGCACCGCGATGTCGCCGCCCATCGCGTGCGCGAGCCGGCGGCTGATCGCCAGGCCGAGCCCGGTACCGCCGTAGACCCGGGTCGTCGACGAGTCCACCTGGGCGAACGAGCGGAACACCCGGTCCATCCGGTCGGCCGGGATGCCCGGCCCGGTGTCCCGCACCTCGGCGGTGAGCTCCACCGGCCCGTCCGGCGAGTCGTCGATCCGTCGCCCCCGGACGGTGAGCACCACCTCGCCGGAGGCCGTGAACTTCACCGCGTTGCTGAGCAGGTTCACCATGATCTGGCGCAGCCGGGTGACGTCGCCGCGCAGCACCGGTGGGGTCTGCGGATCGAGGCTGCCGACCAGCTCCAGGCCCTTGCGCTCGGCGTCCAGCGCGACGAGCGCCAGCGCGCTGTCCATGCATTCACGCAGGTCGAACGGTTCGTCGTCGAGTTCGAGCTCGCCGGACTCGATCTTGGAGAAGTCGAGGATGTCGTTGATGATGCCGAGCAGCGCCTCGCCGGAGTCCCGTACGGTCTTGACGAACTCCCGCTGGTCGTAGCTCAGGTCGGTGTCCATCAGCAGCCCGGTCATGCCGATCACCGCGTTCATCGGGGTCCGGATCTCGTGGCTCATCGTCGCCAGGAACGCGGACTTCGCCGCGGCCGCCGCCACCGCCTGGTCGCGGGCCTGGGTGACGACCTCGATCGACGTGTTGACCGCCTGACCCATCTGCTCCAGCTCGACCGGCCCGGAGACCTCGGCCCGGCGGCTCAGGTCACCGGCGGCGATCCGGTTCGCGGCCGCCGTGACCTCCCGGATCGGCCGGGTGATCCGCCGCGTCACCCACCAGGCGCCGAGGCCGACGACGAGCACGGCCGCGGTCGAACCCCAGAGGATCAGCGCCCGGGTGTGCAAGGCGCTCTGCCTGCTGGCGGCCTGCCGCTCGGCCAGTAGCCGCAGCTCCTCGGCGCGCATCGCGTTCAGGCCGCCGTCGATCTGGATCATCGCGGCCGAACCCTGGCCGGTCAGCGTGAAGTCCCGCGCCGTCTCGAACCCGCCGGTCTCGCGGAGCGAGACCGTCTCGGCCATCACCGCGAGCTTGACCTGCACGGGCGCGTCGAGGGCGGCCAGCAGCTCCTGCTGCCGCGGGTTGTCGGCGGTGCTTTCCCGCAGGCCGTCCAGGTCGCCGGGGATCCGCTGGATCGCCTGCTGATAGGGGTAGAGGTAGCTGGCGCGGCCGGTGATGACGTAGCCGCGCTGCCCCCGGTCGGCGTCGATGAACCGCTCGCGGACCGTCTCGATGCGGTGCAGCACGTCGTAGGTGTGGTCCACCGGCTCGCGCTCACGCAGCAGCGTCCCGATCCGGACGTAGGCGCTGAACCCGATGACGACGAGCGCCACCATCGCGAGCATGAACCCGATCGTCAGCAGGCGCCCGACCGTGAGCCGCGCCCGCAGTGCGGAGATCCGGGGCCCGGGCGCGGTGGGATCGGGGCGCGGCCGGTCCACCACCCCGCCCGGTCCGGTCGGCGTACCGCCCGGATCGGGCACGGTCGGCACGGTCGGCACCGTCCCCGCCCCAGCCAGCGCTGCCCCCTCGTCCGACGATCGGTGCTGCCGCACCCGGCGAGCACCCGATCTGCACCCGTCTGACCATCGGCCGCGCGTCCGCGTCCTCAAGAGGTTTCGGTCCCCGACCACGGGATGAACTTCTGTCCCACCCCCTCGGTAGGATCTCGCGCGTGTCAGACGGGGAAGACGCATTACCGCCGGCGTTCCAGCGGCGGAACCACTATCCGGAGCTGGCCTGGTTCTCCGACGCCACCCGGGCAGGCGACTGGCCGGCGATCGCGGCGGGTTTCCAGCGGCTCGACAGCTGGGCAGCGGCGTCGGTCGCCTCCAGCCGGGTCGGCGACGTACCGGGCGCCGAGGTGTTCCTCCGCCAGGTCGTCGCGCGTGAACCCTCGGCGCTGAGCGCGACGCTGCTGGGTTCGGCGCTGATCAGCGCCGGTTGGCGCATCCGCACCAGCAAGGCGGCCGAGCACGTGAGCCGCGAGCAGTTCGAGGCGCTGCACGAGCACCTGCGCGAGGCCGAACAGGCCCTGATGGGCGTCACCGCCCGCGATCCCCGCGCCGTGATGGCCTGGGAGGACCGGCTCACCACCGCGATGGGTCTGCAGCTCGGGCTGGCCGAGGCACGCCGTCGCTACGACCGCCTCGCCCGGATCGAGCCCCACCACTACATCGCGCAGTCCGCGCTGACCCAGCAGCTGTGCCCCAAGTGGGGTGGGTCCTGGGAGGCGCTGTTCCAGTTCGTCCGGGAGCGGGCGGCGGCGGCTCCTCCCGGCGGGCTCCACGGTGCGCTCGTGGCCACCGCGCACCTGGAGTACTGGGCGCGGGCCGACGGGGAGGAGGCCGACGCGTCGCTGAAGCGGGCCCAGCCGGAGGTGTGGGCCGCGGCGCAGCGTTCGGTGCTCCACCCGTCCTTCCGCCCCGAGCCCGGCTGGATCGCGGCGTTCAACACGTTCGCCGCGTTCTTCGCGTTCGGCGGGGCCGCCGACCCGGCCGCGGTGTTCTTCCGCGGGCTGGGCCCGCACGCGTCCACGACCTGGTGGGACTACCTGGGCGACGGCGTCGAGATGTTCCACGCCTACCGCACCGGCGCCCTCGGAGGACCGCGATGATCACCGAGACGGAGGTCGACGGCGTCCCGACGCTGGTCGCCCCGCACGCCGGCCAGATGCACGCGGGCCTGGTGTTCCGGGTCGGGTACGCGGACGAGGTGCTGGCCAGGGCCGGTATCACCCACCTGATCGAGCACCTGGCGCTGTTCCGCACCGGGCAGGCCGACTACCACTACAACGGCCGCACCGCGGCGGCGTACACCGAGTTCCACCTGCGGGGCAGCGAGCGTGACGTGGTCGCGTTCCTGACCGGCGTCTGCGAGGCACTGACGGCGCTGCCGCTGGACCGCCTGGAGATCGAGCGGCAGGTGCTGCTCACCGAGGAGTCGGGGCAGTCGTTGACGCCCGCGCACCTGCTGGCGCCCTGGCGGTACGGGGCCCGCGGCTACGGCCTGCCCGGGTACCTGGAGTACGGCGTTCCGGTCGTCACGCCGGACGAGGTCGTGCACTGGACCCGCACCTGGTTCACGAAGGAGAACGCCGCCCTGTGGATCGCCGGCGACGGCGTACCGGCCGGGCTGCGGCTGCCGCTCCCGACCGGCGGCCGGCGCTGGGCGCCGCCGGTGGTCACCAGCGCGCTGCCGACCACTCCGGCGTACTTCAGCGGACCGCTGAAGGGCGCGGCGTTCGACGCGGTGGTGCCGCGCGGCGCCGCGTCGATGGTCTACAGCGAGGTGCTGCAGCGCGAGCTCTTCCGTGAGCTGCGCCAGGCCAGCGGCCTGTCCTACACGACCGCGACAGGGTATTCGACGACCGCGGACGGCACCGGGACGGTCACCGCGATCGCCGACGCGCTGCCGGAGAAACAGGACGCCGTGCTCGGCGGCATGGTCGACGCGCTGCTGACGCTCGCCGTCGGGCGCATCGAGCAGAGCGACGTCGACGCGGTGAAGGCGAAGGGCCGGGAGGCGCTGAGCGACCCCGAGGCCGCGGCGGCGTCGCTGAGTGCCCAAGCCGGTGAGCTGCTCGTCGGCCGGCCGGTCCGGTCGGTCGAGGAGCGGCTGGCGTCGCTGAACGAGGTCACCGTCGAGCAGGTCCACGCCGTCGCCGCCGAGGCGCTGCGCACCGGGCTGCTGCTGGTGCCCCGGGGGCACACCGCGGACTGGGCCGGGTACACGGCCGCGCCGACGACGTCGACCACCGTGGTGCAGGGGTACGTGTACCCCGTCGTCGACGACCCGGAGGACCGCTTCCACGTCGGTGCCGCGGGGGTCAGCCGGGTGATCGGCGAGGAGGCCGCCACCGTCCTGTACGCCGAGTGTGCCGCGATGCTGGTCTGGCCCGACGGTGGCAGGCTGCTGATCGGCTTCGACGGTATGCGGGTCGCGGTCGAACCGACGATGATCGCCGGGGACCCCGCCGTGCTGCACCAGGTCGGCGCGGGCTTGCCGCCGCACCTCGTGGTACGGATGCCACCCCGCGATCCGTCGCAGATCCCCCGGCCGCAGGTTCCCGAGCCCGCGCCGGAGCCGGAGCGGCGGCTCTTCCGCCGCCGCAAAGGGGCGTAGGGGCGGCGGGCCGGCTCAGCGCCGCGCGAGCCACTGCTCCCTGGCGCGGATCGCGGCCTGCCGCACCGGCCCGCGGTGCGCCGGGCCGTGACCGGGGAGCACGACGTCCGCGTCGAGGCCCGCCAGCGTGTCGAGAGCCTCGACGGTACGGGCGGCGTCGTGGTGGAAGAGCGGCAGCAGCAGCTGCGGGCCCTGCCTGGCCGCGGTCGGATGGCCGGTGACCAGCGTGTCGCCGGTGACGATGACTCCGGCCGCGGGCACCAGATAGCAGGTGTGGCCGGACGTGTGGCCCGGCGTGAGCACCGGAACGGGGCGGCCGGGCAGATCCAGCGGGCCGTCCGCGGGGAACGCCTCCGCGGCCGGCAGCGTGACGTGCTTGGCGGCACCGGCCCGGAGCAGGTAGAGCGACCACGGCAGGAACCCCGGGCGGAACACGTTGCGCACCACGTCGACCGGCGTGGCCTGCTCACGGTACTCACCGTGTACGTGCCGCACCTCGGTGGACGAGAGGTACACCGGCGGGGGCTTCCCGGCCCCGCTGAGCAGCGCAGGCAGCGATCCGATGTGGTCGACGTGCCCGTGGGTGACGAGCACGGCCGCGATCTGGTCGGGCCGGTAGCCGAGCACGTCCAGCGAGTGGCGGACCGCGTCGACGTCGGCCGGGTACCCGCCGTCGACGAGCGTGACCGCGTCGCCCTCGGTCAGGACGATCCAGTTGACGGCGTCGCCCTCCACGAAGTGCACGCCGGTCGCGACCTCGGTGACGGTCGGTGTGCCCATGTCCGCTCCGCTCGCCGGTCCGATGTGGCTCCGAGCGTACTGCCGCCGGGCGGTGTGCTCAGACCGGAATCGCGGCCCAGACCGTCTTGCCGTCCGGCTGCTCCTGGCAGCCCCAGCAGTCGGCGATCGCGGCGATCAGCGGGAGCCCCCGGCCGCGGGTCGACTCCGGGTCGAGCGGCCGGACGACGATCGGCCGGCAGCTCTCGTCGTGTACCGAGACCTTCACGACCGGGCCGCACAGCTTCACCGCGAGGCGGAACGGCGTGCGCGCGTGATCGACGACGTTCGCGACCAGCTCGTGCACGACGAGCAGCACGTCCTCCGCCGCGGTTCCGACGATCCGCCACTGCGCCAGCAGTGCCCGCACCGCCGCGCGGATCTCCGCGGTCGCGGCGGGGGTCGGCTCGTGCGCCTCGTCCAGTCGGGGGGCGGGCTCGCACTCGGTACGCATCGGACGGATCACCTCCACCAGTCGCTCGATCCCTGCACACTGGGACCGGGGTTACCGGGTCCGCGCCCAGGGAAACGACTCAATTGTGCGGGACCGCCCGGGAGACCGTTGACTCACTCGGACGCGATCAGACGCTCCGCGGTATTGACGTCGGTGATCAGCACGTTCACCCAGTCGTTGAGCAGTGCCGCACGGATCGCGGACAGTTTGCGCGCTCCCCCGGCCACCGCCACCCGCCGCTCGATCGTCCGCAGGTCGGCGCTGGTGATGCCGATCACCCGCTGGTCGAGGCGGGACTTGACCGGGCGTCCGTGGTCGTCGAAGAAGCGCAGGCAGACGTCGCCCACCGCGCCGAGCCCGCGCAGCTCGTCCTGGTCGGCCTCGGCCACGGCGTTGCCCGACTGCAGCAGCAGCGGCGACGGCTCGAGGCTGCCGATCCCCACCAGCGCGACCGTCAGCTCCTTCCACTGCGCCATGACGGCGGCGACCGCGTCGTCCTGGGTGAGCGCGCGCCGGATGGCCGGTGTGCCCACCAGCCCGGGCGACGGCACGAACACCGGGCGGGCGCCGGTGATCTCGGCCAGGCGGCCGGTGAGCCGGGTCGCCTGCACCTGGGCCTCCGGGCTGCCCACTCCCCCGACGATCTGCACGACGCGGTCGGCGACCGAGGTGTGCTTGGGGTGCATCGCGTCCACGGCCGCGAGCAGCGTCTCGCTCCACGACGAGATGCCGATCACGTCGCCGCCCTTGAGCGTCGCGTCCAGGTAGACCGCGGCGGCCGCCCCGAGCGCCGGGATGACGTCGCCGTTCGACCCGTCGGTGTCGACCACGACCGCGTCACGGAGCCCGTAGCGCTGCTGCAGCCGCTCTTCCAGCTCGGTGTGGACGCCGGGCGGCAGCACGACGACGGTGCGGACGATGCCGCGGGTCGTCGCCTCCTTGAGCAGGCGGGAGACCCGGGGCTGCGAGATGTTCAGCTGGGCGGCGATCTCGGGCTGGCGCATGCCCTGCTCGTGGTACATCCGAGCGACCTTCGCCAGCATCCGCAATTGCTCGGCGCCGGGGCCCCGTACCCCACTGACCAGGCGCGAAGCCGGTGCCATCGGCGTCTCCCTCATTTTTATTCAGTGCGAGTGTAAACATCGCGGGCGGGTGGGCCGCCGTGCGGCCCACCCGCCCGCTCGTGCGTGGCGGACCTACGTCAGGACTTGCGGGCGAAGACGCCGAACTGGTCGGCGTTCTCCTTGGTGACGATCTCGCAGTCGATCGACTGCTTTTCCGGCTGGCCGGTCGAACCGGTCGTGATCAGCTGGTGCGCCTGATTGACGGCCATCGTCGCGATGAGCGCGGCGGGCTGGAGCACGGTCGCCTTGATTTCGCCGG